>ENA-OQCT01000001-OQCT01000001.1-human-gut-metagenome-genome-assembly--contig:-NODE-1-length-55801-cov-1.273916_pt1 | contig 55801 bp, 53 predicted proteins | sample MGYA00242764_ERZ504591 | MGnify/ENA primary metagenome ERZ504591 (study PRJEB26092, sample SAMD00036299) | human gut metagenome | host: Homo sapiens | study: EMG produced TPA metagenomics assembly of the...
CTAATTCACTAATACCATTAAGAAGAGAAGTTTTAAACATACTACGAGCATATTCGGTAAGTTTAGGAGTTCCATTTCCAACTCTTCTAAATAATCCATAATTAATTATATTACCATTACTATCCCTATGTTCAAGAAGTAAATTACTATAATCATATTGATGACTAGCAAACTTTTGTTTAGCATAAGCTTCAACCATAGCATTTTGCTCTTCAACAGTAGATTTATCATCATTGATTATTTTAGCAATATTAGTAATAAAACTTCTATTAATAACATCAGAACTTAAATTACCTTCAGGATTACGAGAATTAAGTTCAACAGGAATATAAATAATATCTTTAAAAAACATCAGCCATTTGATATATAATAGAAGTATCACCTCTATTAATAAAACTATCAGGCATTTTAGTTTCTTTATCCTTTTTAAGCGCTTCTACATATTTATTATAGTTTTCAACTGTACGATTAATAACATTAGCAAAATTAATAAGATTATTAGCCATAGCTACACGACCAATCTTAGCAATAGCTAAATTAAAACTAGCTTGATTAATATCTGGAAATATTTCTTTAAAAGCATCATATAAATAAAGATTAGCATGAGGAGTATTTTTATATCTATCATATATACGAAACTTTTCACGAGCAGTAGGAACATGATTAGTAATAATATTATTCTTAACATTATTATAAAAAGTATTCTGTAAAATAGTACGAGAATCAGTATTAGGATTAGTTACACGAGCACGAACATAACTATTACCATTAGAATCAGTTTGAATATAAGTTTCAATTTTAGATATAATAGGTTTATTAAACACCATCATATACTTATTAGCAAATACTTTATTTTTGCTAAGTAAATCATGTAATTGAATCAAACATTCACAATTTGGAACAGTTTCAGATATACGTTTAAGACTAGCTATAAAATTATCTACATTACTAGTATCAGCACTAGCATATAATATTTTAGATAAGTAATTAGTATCAGAAAAAGTAACAACTCCTAATTCATTATTAGTATCAAAAGGATAACTTCCATTATCAAGTTGAGAAGCAGCAGTAAGTTTAGGTAAACTTGCAAGATGATATTTAATAATTTCTTCTACGTGTTTATTAAAATCTTTAACTTCACCAATACTTAAATTCCAAAGTTGAGTCATTAAATCAATACCATCATCTATACTATTTTCATCACCTTCAGTAGAAGTTTCATCAAGATAACCGCCTAATTCTTCATAATCAGTAGTTTGATATAACTCATCTCGTTTAATAAGTTTAGCTACATTTTTATTATTAAAAAGAGCTTCATTAAATTCAGTATTAGTTAATGAACGAAGTAATGCACCATAATTAAAATCTTGAGCATCACCATATTTACGAAGAAATGCTCCAAGACCATTAATTTTAATAGCAGGACTTGGATTATTAATAAAACTATTAAGTTCATTATTTTTAGCTTCATCACTTCCAGCTAATTTCTTAGCACGTTTAAGTCCAGCATTAATAACAGTTTCATTAGTACGTTTTTTAATTTCATTAAAATTTAATGGAGCACCATTATATAGAAAATTAAAACTAAGTTTATTCATAATATCAGCCATATAAGTAATAGCTGTATCTCTAGCTTTAATTGTATTAAACAAACCACGTTCTTCTTTTTCAGCAACAGAAGCTATATCATCCATATTACGAAGTTTAATAGCTCTAGCTCAAGAAGAGCATTATAAGCTTGTCTTCCAGAAGTTTTAACATTAATACCTCTATCAGCTATAATCTTCTTAAAGATTGGGTCTTCAACCATAGCTATAAGACTATAATAATCTGCATTATTAGAACCATGTTCTTTAATAATAATATTATTAAGATTATTATATCCTACAAGTTTAATATTTCCACAGCTCATAAGTTTATATTTAAGTTTAAATTCATTAATAGTAATACCTCTATGACTAATGTAAAGTAAAATTTTATTACATCGTCTATAGGATGCTGTTTTCTTTCTTTTAGCGACTTTTATATTTGCTCGATTAATTCTACATACAGCTAAAACTGATGCGCCCTGTGTCAAGCAAAGTGGCAAATTCGGACTGTTGGTCTATTGGTAAACGGCTAGTCAATTCAGCCATATTCAGCACTATATCATCATCAACACTACTAAACATATCAAGTCCATCATTAAGACTATCATTATTATAATTATAATTTTGACTGTTATCTTCATTAGGATTTTCAGTTTGTTCTGTACTAGCAGTTTCTTCTTCAAACTGAAAAGTTCCTTGAATAGCCTCTTGATTACTTTCTTTAGGTATTTTTTTAATAGCTTTATAAGCATCTCTAGCAGCAGCTAATAAACTATCTTCATTAATCTTAATACCTAACATATCAGCAATAACTTCAAGAAGTTTACTAAATAAAGTCTTACGTTTATTAACTTTTCTATTATCATATTTAATTTCATTAAGTGCAGTCATAAGAGCATTACTAGTAATACTTTCAACTAGAAATTCTTCAAGAGCTTCACTTGTATTAAAGTTCTCAAACAGATAAGGTTTAAGTCTTTCTTTAGTAGCATCATCTTGAATATCAAGCCAAGCTTTAAATTTATCATATATAGGTTTAACTAAAGCAAGAGCTTGTTCAGTATTATATTTAGTATAAAGTTGTCTATGTAAACTTTCATGAAGTATAATATTAACAACTCGATAAACTCTTTGACCAGCAATAGCAGAACGATTAAGTTCAATAGTATCTGTATCACGATGATAAACAGCATTAACTTTATTACCGTTATTATCAGTAATACTATCTACAGCTTGAATATTTTTAGGTAATATACCAATTTTTTGAAGAGCATCAATATAATCAATAGCAGTTTGGTCATTAGCAAAATACTTTTTAAGTCCACGAGTTAAATTCTTAGCAGTTATAGCAGATTCAAAAGCATTAAAATTAATAGCATTAAGAGTATCATCTAACATGAACTCTGATAGCTGTTCAGGTATTGCTCCATCCTCCACGGGGGGTCTACCCTCAAGTTCATAAGTAATATCGAGTTTAGAATGAATATCTATTTGCCAATTACCAGCAGTTTCATTAGTATTAGTATTAGCTAATTTAGTTCTAACTAAACCATTACTAATAATAAAATCTTGATAACTATTATAACTATAAGTTTTACCATTAATATTTATAATAGTTTTACCATTTTCACGATAAATATATTTATTAGTTTTATCATTAGTTTTTGTACTATCATTAATAAAATCTTTACTAATAGCAAATTGAGCATAGTTAAACATTTCATCAATAACAGGACGAAGAGCATTATCTAGTTCATCAATAGTACCAGCATTAATTCCATAGCTTTTACCTATTTTAAAAGCACTATTAACAACATAAGGAGAATTAATAATAATATTACGTTTATAATTACCAGCATCAGAATTAATAGTAAAAGCATAATCCTTACCATTAAAATGTGCACCTTTAACATAAAAGCCTATATTAGTAGGATTAATACTAATTTGAAGTCCAGTATTTCTATCTCCGTTAATAAGTTTATTATTTCCAAATATATCTCCAAGACTTTGTTTAAGTTCACCAAAGCTTATTTTTCCACTAATATAATCTCTACAAAGATTATTAACTTCATTCTTAATAGAATTAATAATACGTCGAGCATCACCTTTAAGTAGATTACTATTTAATGGAACTTGTTTACAAAAAGCATATAGAGAAGTACCATCACTACTTGGAATACTAATCACAGGCATGCCATTAGTAGTAAGATTTTCAATAATAGTAGGTTTACTTTCTCCATTAAGATATAATTGACCTTGTACAACTACACCAAGTTTGTTAATATTTTCATCATAACCAACTATTGTTTCTTGTACATCATTCCATTCACCATTAGTATCATCAATAGTATTAAGAACTCCATATTTAATATTAACAGCTTTAATCTTACCTTTAAAATCACCTTTAACTATTGTAATAGCTTGGTCATAACTATTAAGAAGATTATTAAACCAACGATTAATACTAGCTTCATGACTATTTTCATAAGGCTGATTAAATATGTATTTAGTAAGATTAACAAGATGCCCAGCTAAATCAAAACTTGCAACAGGAGTAGTAAAGTTTTTAACAATATCAGGATATTTAACTTCAAATTCTTTAAATAGATTAACAAGTTCTTCTTGTGTAACTTCTTCTTTAATAGCAAGTTCATATAAATGACCAATAAATTCTTCGTCAAATCTATCACCGTCAAGAATACTAATTAAAGCATCTTTAAATGGAGAAATAACTTGACCATTTTCAGCATGAATATTATATTTCCAACCTTGATTAACCATATCATAATTACCAAACTTATCAATATTTGGAACTCCTATATAACCAATAATTGTACCATTAGCAAGTATATTAATACGTCTAAGCTTACTATCATATTCAGTTTCTAGATAATCACCTTGTTTAATAAAAGTAAATGCTTTAACATTTTCATTCTCTACTATATACTTAAGATTAACATTATTAGTATGTTCAACTTGAAGTCTTTCAAGACGTTCTTTAGCAATACCATCTACATATTGAACAAATTGTCTAGCATTAAGTTTTTTAATAGTTGATTCATCAGTAGCACGATATTTACCTTGATTATTAGTGCTGGCGTAAAGATAGTTTTTTATTTGATTAAACAAATAATTTTTAATAATTTTATTACCTGTAATACTATCTATATATTCAACTAATTGACCAATACTAAGATAGACTTTACCATTAACAATTTTACCTCTAGTATTACCTTCACTATCAACACTATTAGCAAAATCATTCATAACAGCTTCTATATTGCGTTCATTACCTGTAACAGTAGCATAAGTAGCATTAAGTAATAAACGTCTAGTACTATCATCTTGAACAGAACTATATAAACTACCTCCTGTAAGACCGTCAATAATATTATTAACTATGTCAGTAGCTTCCGTTTGTTCAAATCCGGATTGACTAAGTTTATCAATAAAAGATTGTCTAGCATTAAGTAAATCGCTACTAGTAGACTCATGCCCTAAAGAATCTTCTAAATCAGCTATACTTTCATAAACCAAATCAGTACCTATTTGACCACGTTCGAAATCATCATCTGGAAGAGTATTATTAACTTCAGATTTAGGAGTACTAATAGGTTCTTGAGAAATTGGTTGTTCAGTTTGAGATTGAGGTTGTTCAGTATTAGTAGGCTCACTAGGAACCGCTCCGCTTCGCTCCGCTATACTCCCCGTGGAGGATGGAGATGAGTTAGTATCATCTACATCAGTTTCATTAACTTCATTAACATCAGGATTAGTAGGAGCAACTTCTTCCTCTTTAGGAGTATTATTAACATCATTTTCAATTTCAGCAATTTCAGCTAATTGTTCTAATATAGTTTTAAGATGTTCATTACCTTTAGAACTTAAATCAAGTGCAGCATAAGCATCTCTAATAACTTTATCTATATTAGGTTTATTACCATTATTAGCATCTTTAATAACAGAATTGACATATTCTTTACCATATTGTTTATAAACATTACGTAAATCGTCCATAGCTTTATTAACAATTTTTTTACGACTATTATCAAAGAAGTTATTAAGATAAGTTATACGAGATTTAATATTATCATCAGATAAATTAAGTTGATTTTTATTAACTTCAACATTAATCTCAGCATTAACAACTTCTGCTAAATCTTTAAATACTTCATTATATTGTTTTTGAAGTTGAATAGCTGATTGAACATCATTTTTATTTTCAATATCAATAGGAATATAAAGTTTATTAATAGCATCTAGACGTTCATTTAATTGAGCAATACGTTCTTGTTTAACTGAATCATTAATTGCAGCATTATCTTGAATAGTTTTAATATCTCTTTGAATACTATTAATAATATGTTGATAAATACCATTCTTTGCAGAAGTAATATCAACATTTTCAATATGATTATTTGTAATATCTTGATTTAAAACATCATTAGCCCAATTAAGAAGATTATTATAATTTTCTTGACGATTACGAGCATGAACCATTTGAGTAGCTATAATACGACCAACTTCAAATCCACCACCAAGTCTATTAACTTTATTTAAAGTAGTATTATATTCATTTTTAAGATTATTAATTTCAGTTTTAAATCTATTAATAAGTTCACTACTTTCTTGTTGTTGTAATCCAAGTTTATTAGTAATACTATCATTAAATTCTTTACTATTAATAGAACTTTCAAGAAGTCCTAAATTACCAGCGTTCATAGAATTAATAATAATATTATCTATATATTCTTTTTCAGCTATACTACGAAGTTCTTCTTCAGTATCAGTAATAATATCTGGATTAACTTGTTTACCGTTTTCATCAGTAATAATTATAAATGGATTTTTACCATTAGCAATACTATTAAGTCTTTCTTGATATGCTTGAAAAGTAGCAGTACGACCAAGAATTTCGTTTTCTCTTTGTTTTTCAGCAGAAGTCCAATCTTTATCAAGACGTTTATTAATAAACTCTCCAGCTTTATTCATAACACTACTAAAAGTAACACCACCAAGAGCACCCCAAAATGCTTGTTCCCATAGCATTGGGTCTTGAAGATAATCTTTAATAGTTTGTTGAGGAATATCTTTATCAAATACTTTTTTACCATTATATAAACCATCTTGACTAGCTATATAATTAATAGCTTCTTCAACTCCTTCTGTCCATTCGGCTCTAACACCATGAAGAATATCATTACCTACATCTTTTAATGTGCTAGTAATAGCTTGTTTAGTAGTTTTATTACTTAAAGCATTAGTAATTGCAGCAGCATCATCAATATTACTATTAAATGCAGTATTTAAATTTCTAAGTCTAGAACTAGTTGTATTACCACTTAAAGCATTTTTCCATAAGTTTTTTTAAACTATAAACTTGCCATACATCAAAAAGAACATTAGCCCAATCTTCTGCAAAAGTAATATCAGCACTATTTTTTAGCAATATCTTTAGCTACTTCTTCATCAGACATATCTTTATATTTAGGATTATTATTATAAAACTCTTCTCTTTGTTTATCATTCATATTAGCAAGTTGAGTTTTAGAATAATCTTCAATATCATTATAAGTTTGTCTAGCTTCTTGATAATTTTCAAGATAACGAGAAGGAACTCCAATAGCAGTAGCTTCTGCTATTCTACCAGTAATGGCTCTACTCTTTTGAGTCATATTAATAGCATTAGCCATTTTATTAGCTAATTTATTAAACTTTATACCTTTACCTAATAAAGAAACACCTTTAGCAAGACCAGTACTAGGAACCATAAGAGTTAAAGAACTAGCTATACTAGGAGCATTGCTAGCCCACCAAGCAAAATCTCCAATATCAAAAGCAGCATTAGGATTTTCTCTATATATAGCTAAACGTTCATTAATAGATTCTTTTAAAGATTCAAGTTCAGAACTTATTTCAGATTGATAATCATTAGGACTATTACTAACCATATTATAGAAAGCATCAGCTAAATCAGCAAAACCTATTGCAGTACCAACAGTAATTTCATTACCAATCTGTCCAATCATTCTTAATCCTTGTTCCCAATTACTTTGATTAACAGCACGTTCTTTATCAAGTTTTTCAGGGTCATCAACAGGATTAACATAAACATCATAAGGAGCATATTTATCTATATCATATTGGTTAAGATTATATGATTGCCCAGCAATACGACTAAATAAATGACCACGACCCTGGTCACTAATAGAAGTGCCAGGGTTGTAATCAACTAAAATAGGAGCTGTATAGCCCCCTTTTTAGTTTTAGGATTATATTCAGGATTAGGTGTTTTGTTACCACCTTGTAGAAACTTTAATACATCCATATTAATATAGATTGTTAGTTAATTCATCGTAGTAATATTGAATAACATAAGGGTCTGAACTACCACTAAGTTGAGCAAGTTTAGTAGCAACATTTTGTTGAATAGCTTTAACAGCATTTTCATCTACTGCCATTCCAGCTTTAACAGCAGTTACAGTTTGTTCCCATTGAGATAAATTATCTACAATATCAACAGCATTTTCTTTACTTACTAAACCAATAGTTTGATTATTAGTAGAATTAATTAAATTAAAACCTTCACCATTTGGTACTAATTTAAATTTATCAATTCCAGTAAATGCAGCATTATTAGTAAGAGAAATAGGTCTATTAGCATTATAATAATTTTCTACTTTACCAGCAGCTCTCCAACTAGTATCTTGATTCCAAGATTGAATAATAGAACTATCAATAGCACCACTACCTACAAGTAAAGTAATAGGTTCTCTTTTAAGTTTACCTTCTGTATCGTAATAACCAGCAATATTAATTTGAACTCCAACATCACCAGTTTTTGGGTCACGAACAATAGTAGGAGTAATTTCATTTTCTTTAGCACTTCTAAGATAAGCTGTATAAGCTTTTCTATCTTCAGAAGTCATAGGTTCAAATATTCCATTTTCACTAGTAATATAAGATTCTCCTTGAGTTAAATCAATACCGGCTTTAATAGCAGACATAGCTTGTTCTTCTAATTGTTTCTTTTGAGCAGAATATTTACTAGCAGCTTCTGGATTAGAACTCATAACAAAATTAAGTTCAGCAAGTTCAGGAGTCATTGCAGATATACCAATAGTAGAAGAAGTTATTTGACCACCATCAAGAACAGCATCATTTTTAGATTTAAGAGAATCAACATAATCAATTAAACCAATATAAGGTTCTTTATTGCCTGTTGGTAATCCACCATGATGTTCTTCACCATTAGAATCAACTCGAACAAATTTATCACCATAACCAAAAAATCTAGTCTTAGCAGAATTAAGAAAAGCATTTAAAGGATTCCTAGTATCTTCAGCTTCTTTAACAGCTTTACCAAAACTATAAATAGATTTATGATAATCTTTAGGTAATTCAGCATATCTATAACCATTACCATCAGAACCAAATTTTACTCCAAGACTAGCAGCTTTTTTTCTCTCCACCAATAGCATTAATAAATGAATTATATACATCATCGTTATTAAAGTATTGTCTAATAGCAGAACTATCTCCAAATATTTGATTAACATATTTACTATATCTATCTGAATATTTATTACTAGGTAAATCACTTAAACTAATAATAGAATTATATGTATCAAATCCATCAATACTATCTTGAGATTTACCAACTTTAAGATTATTAATATATTCTTGATTATCAATAATATCATTAAGATAACTTAAAGCATAGGCTCTATCAGATGGATTAGTAATATTAGTCATAATACTAGTTCTAATATCATCTGGATTAGCAGTGCTTAAATTAATATTAATATCAGGATTATATTTGTTAAGTAATCCAGCTATTGATTGTCTATTGCTAGTAATTTCAGCTTGAGCTTGAGCAGGCATAAAATTATCAATACGAACAGGAGTACCTTTATAAGTTAAATTATCAATAGCTTGTTTTCTTTGAGCATTACTTCCAGAACCAGCTTGTTTAGATAAAGCTAATTGAGCTTTCCATGCTTCACCATAAGTAGTATTACTATCTTGATTATAAAAAGTTGCAGCATTATAGAAAGGGTCAATACGTTTAGCAAGATATTGTTCAGGAGTAAGCAGAATACCATTTTTATCTGTTATATCAGGATTACTACCATTTTGGTCATATTTCCATTTAGCAATCTTATAATCTTGTTCAAGACTAGCTTTAGCACCAGGAGTGTTTTCAATAACAGCTTTAACAGCTTCAGCAAGTTTAGCTTTACTTAACCTTTGCCAATCACCTTTAGTATGAGAATAAATTTCTCCTGTAACAGATTTAGTAATATCATCAGTAACTTTACCGTTAGCATCAAGCCATCTTGTTTGACTACCACCGCCTTGTTCTTTAGCAGCCCATTGAAGTGCTTGATTAAGTATTTGATTCATAGGAATTTCAGAAACTTCTTTATCAATAGGAGTCCATTTACTTCCACCAATAACATTACCATTCTTATCAGTTATATCTTGATAATTATATTTATTAACAGCCCGATAATAATTCTTATAATCTTCAGATAAATCAGTACGTTTATCAAGATTATCCATATATGCTTTATAATCTTGTTGAGCACGTAAACGACCAATCATTCCGGGACTTGAAGTTATATCTCCATAAGTTCCAACTATATCATCAAGACTAGAATACGCATTACCATACTGCATATTTTCAGTAAGAGCATTACGAACTTTATTAAGTTGTTCTTGACGCCAAGCATCTTCAGCTTCATTTAAATCTAATTGAGCAAGTTGAGCATCAATCTGAGATTTAGTTTGAATAGCTTGTTGATGTCCTTGTTCAAGAGTATTATAAGTTCTAGCTAAGACATTTAAGTCAATAGGATTAACTTGTTGTCTAAAAGTAGGAGTATAAAAGTTTATCGGCATGATTGTTTTCCTCCAAGTTTTCTACGTTTACGAATAATAAATTCATCATAATCAACTCCAGCATCCCTCATAATTCTATCATCTACATTAGGAGCAGATGCCCTCATAGCACCAATAGTATTATTTAAAGCTTTACGATTTTCATATCTACTAATCATATCTTGAATACCAGCATTAATTCCACTAAATAAATTATTAATATTAGTTACTTTAGCTTCTCTAATACCATTATCAAATGCTGCTTTTCTATCTATATATTGATTGTATTGTTGAGCATTAAATTGACGAACACTTTGCTGATTACGTCTATCTTGATTAATAAGATTAGTTTCTATATTTTCTTTATTACCATAAAGTTCATTAGCAGCTTGACCAGCAGCATTACGAACTCGTTGTTTACGAGCTAAACTAACACGACTACTAGCAGTATTAGAATCAATATCACGATAAGCCTCAAATTTATCTTCTCTAATTCTATCAAGTTGAGGATTAATATTATATTTAGTTTTAAGTTTATTAGCACTAATAAGAGTAGGTCTGCCAGGACCTCTCATTTTATTAATAGCTCGTTTACTCGCAAAATAACTACCTAATCCTCCAGCAACATTACTACCTAAACCAATCCAATCAGCAGTAGTAATGTTTTTAAATTTACCTTGACCTTTACCATCAGATTGACTAGATTGTTTAACAGGAACACTAGTAGAAACAGGTAAAGTAGTAGGAATATTAGCTTCTATAGTAGGAAGATTACGATTATAAACAGCAATAGGAGGTGTTTTAATAGGAACAGATTGAGTTGATTGACTTGACTTACTTCGTCCTCCACGGGGGGTCTTCCCGCTAGATTTAGTTGCAGATAAACTTGGAATATTAGTATTATTCATACTAACGCCTTTGTTATTTCCATGACTCCAACCAGCTCTAACTAAACCACTAGTAATTCCAGCACTATCTTCAAATAAAGGAAGTCTGCGTTCTGCATAATATTGAGGACGACGATTACCATTATCAACATTAGGTTTATTAGTATTAGTATTTACATTATTATTTTTTAGACCATCTTCCATTTCTAAAAGTATAATCGCTGCCAATAATAGTTTCTCCTCTAGCAGATTTATTAATAGGATAAGCAGAAGTTCTATTAATAGTTCTATTAGTAATAGGAACATAAGCTCCAATTTGTTCATCATATTCCCAAGTTCTTCCATGACGATTAATCCGTTTTCCACCAACAGCAAATTTATCGCGTAGACCCCCCGTAGAGGATGGAGAATGAATTAATCCATTCTTAACATTACCATTAATACTAACAACTAATCCAACATTACCTTTCTTTCTAAGTTCAGGATATTTATTATAAACTTTAGCTTTAACATCGCTACGCCCATGTAATCCCGCAAGTCTTAAAGCGTCAACAGCATCTGCTTTAGTAGGAATAGGATAACTTCTATGTCCACCAGCAAAATCTTTTTTTAGCTACACTAGGATAAGGTTTCTTTTTAGAACCATAATCTTTATCTCTACTTAATCCACCCATAGCTTTTTTATTTTCATTTATATTATTTTTATTTATATAATCAATAGTTCTAGGAAGATTACTACCATGTTTACCAATAGTTGTTCTATAAACTTCTTTAATTCCTTGATTAATCCAAGTATTATCAATTTTATTAGCTAAATCATAAATTTTTTGTCTACCTAAATTAATAAAATTAGTAGCAGTTCTACCTATTCTAGAAGCTTTAGTTAGACCTTTAATAAATTTATAATTTCTATTACCAGCTATTGTAGGATAACCACCAATAATTATCGAACCACTTTCAGCGATTTGTCTTTTGTATTCATTAGGTGCTTGATAAATTTTACCACCTTCTTTATATTTAGTACCATCATCATTAATTCTATTTCTATCTTTAAAATCTTCTTGAGCTTTAAATACTTTATTAGGATTAGCTCCATCCATAACTAATTTAGCAGGACTAACACCATTAATAATAGGTTGTGCAGAATAAACTTTAAGTTCATTTCCATTAGTTTCAACTACTTCACCACCTTCTACTTCAATACCAGTTTTATCACTAGGCCCAATATCAATACCACCTTGACTATGTTTTCTTCCATTCATATAAAAGAAATTATTACCAAGAGGTTGAGCAATGCCACCAGCAACTACATTTGGTACTTTACCACCAACAGCATATTGCTTTTGAGGAAGCTTTTTTCCATTACTTCTAGGAGTTTGAATAATATTAAATGGAAATGTTGGTTCAAGTTCATCATCACTAGGAAAAGATTCTTTATTAAAATCTTTAACATAATTAATAAGTCTACCAGCAGTATTATTCATTAATTTTTCTCTATTATCTTTAGATACTAAATTATTTACACCATTATAGAGAAATTCATTACCAAGTCTTATTAAACCAGTAGATTTAGCAACTTTATCATAAGCTCCACCAAGTGGAGGAATACCATTTTGAATAAATCTTCCATTACGAGTAATATTACCTCTAAATGTACTAGGTAAATTACTTATATGAATAACTTTATCTTTTCTAGGCATTTTATATAATATAATGAGAAATTGTAATTTGATTGATTTTAAGGCTCTCTGCTGAACGATAGCCTATCAGTCGATTAATAGTTCATACCTATATATAATAATTCAACAGAGAGCAAAAGACTAGCGTTTATGACCGCCACAGCGATATACATTTAGCCTATCTCGATATACTGATTGAGGCATAACAGGTTGTTGAACAGTACCATTAGTAATCCATTCAGGACGTTCAAGACCAGTTTTAGGAGCACTATAACTAGCTTGGTCAGCTTGTTTAACTTGAATTGGTTGTTGTCCTTTACTGCCAAACATACCACCAATTAAACTTCCAGCAGCACCAATAGCAGCACCAATCCATGCTTTTCTACGTCCACCACATTTATATTTATTAATAAAACTAGAACGTTGATACATAGTCATTGGATTAGTCATTTTATCAGAAGTAATATTAAGTTGCTGTTGACCAGATTGAAGTTGTTTACGCTGTTCAGCTTCTTGAGCAATACGTTTATTTTCATTAATTTGTTGATTAGCAGAAATACCTTGACCTATTGCAGTACCTAATTCACCAAGTCCTTGAACTCCTGTAATAGAACTAGCAAGATTACCTAAACCGGAAAGAGCTTGAGCAAACTCAGTACCAAAATTAGCTTTACGTCGAACTCTACCACCACATTTAAGAGTAAGCTTATCGTTATATTGACCAACATAATCTTGATTAGCATAAGCACTAGTTAAAGCTTGAGCATTTTGTAAAGCATCTTTATGGTCTTGTGCAGCTTGAGCTTCAGCTTGAGCTTTTTCTTGAGCTTTCTTTTGTTTATTACCTTTAATTATACCACCAGCAATACTAGCAGCTGCACCAATAATAGCACCAATAAAAGCTTTTTGTCTTTGTCTATCTCTATACTGTATCATAATTTTCTAAATTGAGTTTGAGCACATTCAAGACTTTCAAATTCAATGCGCTTATTATCTGAATTATTAAATATGAAACGAATTACAAAATAATTACCATATACTCTACGAAGTTTATCACTTACTGTATTAGAATGTTCTTTAATTGCATTACGGAAATAATTAAAGTTATATTGAGTAAGTTCATACCAAGGTTTTTTATACTTATTAAATTCATTAAGTTTATCAATATTAATATCTATATCATCAGTATCATTATCTTCATTAAATATACGAAGTATATCTCCAGCATAAGGATGTTCTCTTAAATCAACAGGATTATTAATATTATCACTATAAATAGGAATATATATCTTACGTACTTTATATTTAATAAATTCAAGAAATTTAATAAGTTCATAAGATTCATTAACTATAATATCAATATAACTATTATGAACTAATATAGGTTCATCGCCAACTTCTTGTTTAGATACTAAATATAGACTTCTACTATCATCACCCATGTGAGTATTAAATTTACCATAATTATATTCATGAGTAAATACATGAAGAGGGCAGTTAAGTCTATCATTGTTATGTTCAGTTTGAAAATAACATTTAGTTTTAGTAGACCAAGCATTATTAAAATAATAATCATGTAAACTAATAAAACTACCTATTTATAATTAAAACTAATAACTTCATTATGACTTTCAATAATAGATTCTTTTGTATTAGGATTAACATTATTATAAGTATAATCAAACTTAATTAGAATACGATTATTAAATTTATCATGAGCAAATCTAACTTTATTAGGATGATATTTATCTAACCATAATTTAATATCTTCATCCATTATTTTAAGTTGACCATCATCAAATTGATAAAATCTATTAAAATCATCATTATAAAAGATATAACCAAATTCTCCAACTATATATGCTAAATCATCTTGCAGTCCACCATAACCTTTATCGCTAGTAAATACTTCTTTATAATTAACTTCAAAAGCATCTGGTTGATATAATTGAACATTTTCATCTCTAGTTTTAAGAGCTGCACTTATATCAAACATAAACATACTATGTTGAGTATGAACTAAAAGATAATATCCAATTCCAACTAAATTAGTTATACTTCCTTTATTTTCAGTAATATTTTTATAACCTTCAATAGGAAATATTCGCCAAGCGTTAACTTCACTTTCATCTTGAATAACATTACTACGTCTTATAGTTTTATCAAAACGAGTAATATTAATAATATCATTACGATATTGAGTTAACAATTTAGGAACATATTGGTCAACATTTCCAATAGGGTCTTTAAATAAATCAACACTATTTTTAGGTTCTACAAATGTACCAAAAGCAACACTTTTTTTATCAGTTTCTTCTTTAATACTAAAAGCTATATTACTGGGTTCATTATTAAAACATTTACTTTCAAAGAATTTATCATTATATAAAGGAAATTGAACATAAACATTAAATGGAATATCAAACCAACATGGTTCATCACCACTATAATAATATTGATTATTAGTAGGAGTATATAATTTATAATTACCTTCATTCATTATAACTCCATTATCATTATAAATAAGAACGCCATCGTAAGTCATTCTACCATTATATCCATGTTCAATAGAATAAGTTCCACCATTATAACAAACATCATTAAGTCTTACAAGTTCTTTTTCTTTACTAGTATAGATATTTTTAGTACAATTAAGAACTGTTGCAAGAAACATAGTTTTAGCATCAAGCAGTAATTCCTTATAATCATCCATTTCAAGCGCAGTTCCTTTTCCAGCTCTACTATCAACAACACTATCAGCAACTACTAATTTATAATTATTAATAGGTTTATATTCATTTCTGCTAATTACACCTATAACTGGCATATTATAACTATAAGGATAAGTAGTATTAACTACCATATCAACTACATCATGTTTCTCTTTATAAGGTTCAAATTTGCATTTACCATCAATACGAATAATATTAAAATCATATTTAATACTATCATCAATATCAAATCGACCACTATATAAATAACATTTATCACTAGTAAAATTATTAGCTACAAAACCGGGTTTAGTACCCCAACTACCATCTTGCCAAGTAACATTACTAGCTATATTACAATAATCTTTTCTAGTTAATAATCCGGTATATCTAGTAATAGGTTCAACTTTCTCATAACTAATAAACCATCCAATATAACCAAGTTCTTTAATTTGATTCCATAAAGTAGTATCAATATTAGCACGAATATAAAACTTATTAAAAGTATTATTCATATTATACACAAAATCTCTAGTATGTTCACCGCCAACAACTTCAGAATCAAATATCAAATCAGGTATTCTAAATAGTTCATCGCCATTAATATTTTCGTAATAACCAAATTTAGCTTCATTATCAATACCAATAGCACCTATTACTTGATTACTACAAGGAGTATAACTACCACTATTTATAACTTGATAAACATATAAATCATTGTATTTATCTTTATCTTTATAATCAATAAAATAATTAGATATAAGAGTATATAGTTCATCTTTATTACTAGCTTCAAGTTCTCCAGAACTATTAAGTAATATATTAGTAGTAGGATTATTAATAGGTTCAGCAGTATAAACTACAATTTTATGATTAGCAATATATCTTTTAACATTAGTACTAATACTAGATATTGGAATATCCCCACTAATAACAGCCCAATATGGAATATTACCATTACCTTGATTATTCCAATTAAAAGTAATTATAGTACAATGAGAACCATCATTAACAATATTATTTATATACTTATCTTTATTAGATAATTTATATCCTCTACTAGCATCACCATATTTATCAACAAAATGAATAAAAAAGTTATATACTTCTCCGGGAATAAGAGTATCGTTCTTTTTTACGTTCATTAAAATCATAACTAGGTTCAATAATAGAATGAGTAATTCTCATTTTACAATTATCAATATCAAATATAGTATCTCCAAATAATACTTGCCCACTAGTAAATACAGCATCTTCTGTAAATCCAGTTCCATTATAAACATAACAAGCTATTTTAACTGTACTTGGCATAGTGTAAACAGTTTGATTATTTTCATATTTATAACTTGTAGGAATAATAAAACAATGACAAGCAAGATATTCTTTAAGATTATGACTACCTCTACTACCTACTTTTATTTTAGCATTATAATTAATCTTTAAATATTCATGTGCTGCAATACCTTGTATAACTGTATCATTAAATAAAGTTCTAAAAGTACGAAAAGGATATTGATTATTATTAAATACTTTATTAATATCTTTAATTTGCCAATCAGCAGTACCAGTAATTTGAAGACTAGCCATTTTAAAATAAGGGCCTTTTTCACTAACTGCATTGACAGTAGTATAATCATTATAATAAGCATTAACAGCTTTATTACGAAGTTTTATAGTAATATCTTTAACAGCCTCTTCTAATGTTTTACCATTACTTAAAGTCCTATTATCATTATCAGTATGTTCATTATAATTAGCAATATATACTCTATTTTTATAATTAATAATATTGCCAACATTATAATAATTATAATAGTCAGTAGTTAAATCAGCAACATTATATTCAACAAGAACATCTCTACTAAATTTAAAAATATTATTATTTAAATCATCAGTTCTGAATGCTTGAGTACCATCTTTTTTACATACAATAAAACCAAGTTGATAAAGTCCTGAACGACCTCCACTAATACTTATTTCAAAAGTTTGATTACATATATCTTTAGAATCACTAAATGAATCAGTATTACCATAACAATAACCATTTGGTTCATCTTTCGGTTCATAAACATTAGTTTTTCTAAAACAAACTTTATTAATAACTTGTGGAATTATAACATCATTAAAAATAGGAAATCCAATACTATACCATTTAGTATAATTAGTTTTATCTATCTTATATCTAATAAATATAAAATAAAATCCTTTATAAGCACCACCACTAACATAGTTAGATTACTAATAGTAGGTAATGTTATTTGAGGAATAACAGACATTTCAGAATCAGGACGGTCAGAATCTAAATCAATATTAATAGTTTTAAGAGGAACATCAACAGAAGCATTACTTTCAGCAATAGCTATTATAAGATGATTTTTAACATTATAAGTATATGTTCCTTTAATCTTACCACCATTATATTTCCAATTACTATTTACTCTATAACAATTATCAGCTTGTTCATTATATCTATAAATATAAGAACTATTAGAATCAGTATTAACAATAAATAAAATAAGTTCAGTATTAGTAGGAATAACACCAACTACTTTAAAATTATTAATACCATCTTCATGAATAGCGTTAGCAATTACTTTACAATCTTCAAGCCCTTCTTCATTAACAATCATCCTTCCATCATTACTTACTTTAACATTTTTAGCAGCAACTAATGAATAAGGTACACAATCACCCGGATGTTTATTAAGACTAAGTTTCTTTTGTATATTCATAATTATTTAGGAAAAGTAAAGTTATAAAAGAACTCATTCCAACCACTATCATCATCACTTTGTTCATCTAATAAAATACTAGTCTTAATATCTTTCTTCATACTTTCCCATAGATAGAAAGGATTAGTTCCATATTGACTAGCAGAAAGATTAAACACAGGATGTTTATATCCTCTCATAAGCATACGAGCCATACAATAATAAGTAAGACCTTGAATTAATTTACCATTAGCAGGTATAACAGGAATCTCACAATGATAGTTATCACTATATTGAGTTTCAATATCTTTATAAACAACTGTTATACAAGTATCATTAAAATTAAGTTCAATAGTATTGCCTCCAATAAGAATATAGTTATGATTTGACTTATCATATCCTCCACGGGGAGTCTGACAATGAGAATGAACTTCATGCTGACATCTTGGACATTCAGTATTGTTATGAAGTGTATAAACAACAGGATTACATCCTACTTTACCAGTATCAATAACTTCTCTAGTTCTAGAACCATTAGGACAACAATCATCGGGCATGCAAGATAGTCTTTATTAGTAGAACGCTCCGGACTTTCGTCCTCCGCTTGACCCCCCGTAGAGGATGGAGCAGATTCAGTATCACCACATCTATATTTACTAGTATCAGCTCTAGGTACTTCACAACCATTACTATCATATACTTTAAGACCGTCATCAATAAGACAACATTTACTTTTAGCTATCTTATTAATGACGGTTAGTTTCATTTTCTTATCAACTTTACGAAGAATTTTAAGTTCATTCATAGCATCAACACACCAAGCAGGAACTCTAGGAATCCAATCACTTCCATCAGGATTGAAATCATTATCAAGTTTACCAATTATATGTTCTATCGTAATCGTTTTATTATTTGCCATAATATTAGTTTTTATATCTAGTTTTATTACCATTATTATGTGCTCCACGTTCATACTTTTGTTGATTAACATTTCTAATATATTTAAATGGAGCATTAGGTTCTCGTTCAAGATAAACAAGAAGTTTACTTCTTAATCCCAGTTTAAGATTAAAAATATCATCAACAGTTTTACATTCAGAATTAAGTTGTTTAGCATCTTTACCACGAAGCTCTCTATTAATATAATTAGCATACTTAAATTTAATAGCACTATAACTATGAGTTCCATTATTAATAAGTTGTATTTCATAAAACTCTTTATTAGTTTTATAAACTACATAAGGAATACCATCATACTTAAGTCCACGAATCTTATATATCTCAGCTTCTTCTTTATCATAAGGTTTAAGACCTACATTAATAATTTCTTGTTTCTTAAGTCTAGTAGCGTTCCAATCAACATAAGTATCTCTAGGTTTATCTCTATATCTCCAGAAATTAATAACTAAATCACCAATTTCATATTTAAAATGATAAGCATAACCTTCAAGAACACATTTATGAACACCATAACTATAATATCTATGAATATACTTCTTATAATCAGAAAGACTTAATTCAGAACGTCTTGTAGCGAGTTTAAGAGCAACAATATAATCGTTTGCTTTTTTAGCTAAGTTACAATAACGCAAAAGTTGGAGAAGAACAATACGTCTTTCTCCAACTGTATAACTAAGTTGATTATTAATTAATTGCTCTAACTTATTAATTAATTCAACATTATCATTAAGAAATTGAAACCCATATTCATTAAGATTAATTTTTAAATCATCTTTAATAACTTGATTTTTACTTTTAATATAAGCACGACAATCAGCTTTCATCTTATTTATAAGTTCAAGTTCTTTATTATATTTTGCCATATCGTCATTAGAAGTTTCAATAAACTTTTTATAGTAATGACTAATATCTATATCTTTAATCATAGTTTATCTAGTTACAAGATTATCAATAGGAGTTTCATTTGTTTGACGAGGAACTTCAACAAGATTACGTTTAAATACAATCTCTTTAAGAGCTCCAATCATATCTTCAGGAATAAGAAATTCGTCATCATCGTATTTAGCTTCATCATCAATAGGGTCATAATTTACATCTTTAGCTTTTTCAACAGTTTCGGTAGGAACAAGATAAGGAATTTCAAATGGAGATTCAATAATAATAGAACCTATATTTTGAAACCAGTCTTTATTATTACTAAAGAAATAAACATAACCATTAATATAATCATAAACAGGAAGATTACACATACCTGCAAGATAATGATAAAACTTAGCACTAGCTTCTTTAGCAAAAGGTATTTTCTATCCCAGTATGTCCGGTAGTTCTAATTGATTGGAAAGGTAAGTTATTAATAAGTCTAACTGGCTTTGGAACTTCTTGTTTAGTACGTTTAATTGCAGGAAGCCCAAGAGTTTGACTATTATATAAGTCACCATCAGGAACATTAATAATAGAAACACGAATACGTTGTTGCAAACCTTTATCAACATATTTATGATTTTCATAACTTTTACGAATTAGTTCATTACGACCATGAAGAATAGCATATCGAAGATACGTCTAAGAGGAATACTATTAGGATTGCCAACAGCATGAGCAAATTCACTAACTAATTGATTAAGACTAGCCATGTTAAGATTGACTTGCGTTTTCTAATTGATGAACTCTTTGTTCAAGTTCATTAATCTTATTAGAATATGTTTCAACTTTAGTTTTAAGTTCATTAACTGTTTCAGCTAATTCATTATGCTTTTGTTCTATAACTTTAACTTTTTGTTCAAGTTCAGTATTATTAGTATAATCAACAATAGAATTAAACAATTTAATTAGAAGTTGTCTATCTTTATTAGATATATCACTATTTAAAAAAGCATATAGTTCTAATAATATCATCTTTAAGTTTATCTTTAGTCATAATATATTATGTTTGAGGTTTAACTTTTTCTTTTTTACTTTTAGTATAAATACGCCAATCATATTTAGTAATTTTAAAATTAATAGGAAAATGATTAAGTCTATGTATAGAATAAAATAGAGTTTTTATCTCTACTATCAGCATAATAAGCTTTGCCATTTCTAATAAAATTAATTCTAAAATACTTAGCATAATTAATAACTTGAATTATTCTAACGTATTTACCATAATATTTAGCAATATTAGTTCTTTTACCATTCCAATTAGAATATCTAACACCTGTAAGACTTTGAATTTTATAAAGAAGATTTTTAGCATCAGCGTGTTTAAGCCATCCATAATAAGCACACATTCTAACTTTAAATTCTCTTCTATCAATTTCTCTATTTAAATAACTATTTACTAGTCTTATAATTTTATATTTAATAGATTTTCTAATTAGAGTATGAGTATAATAAAATACATAACCAACAAAATTAATTCCTCTACTATCAACAGGATATATTTGATAATTATCTTTAACTTTCAATCCAATAGTATGAACATATAATTTAATATAAATAAGAACTTTATGAAGAAAATCTTTATCATTACTTAAAATAATTATATCATCAGCATAACGATAATAGAATTTACATTTAAGTTCTTCTTTGCATAAATGGTCAAGTTCACTAAGATAAAGATTAGCAAAGTATTGAGATAAATAATTACCAATAGGAACTCCAATTCCAATCTTATTAGTTAATTTAGAAGAAACATCACGAACATTATCAGTAGAATCAATAATTTCATCAAGAATCATTAAAAAATCTTTATCTTTAATCTTCTTTCTAATACATTTCTTAAGACCATTATGAGGAATACTAGGATAAAATTTCCTAATATCTAATTTAAGACAATATTTAGTTTCATATAGGAAGTTCTCTATGAAATTTAGCATTACCAATTCTGATTATATCATTGTCATCTTTAGTCCATTCAATACCATACGCAGCATTTTCAAAAGTAGGAATAAATGCAGCAGAACCCCAAGCTGGATTACCTTGTTCATTAATAATTAAACTATCTCCTTTAGATACTCCATCTAAATTAGGTAAATGTTTAAGTCCTTCTGCAAGTTCATTTAGTATATGCTTATTAAATCTTAATAAGCCATTATACATTTCTACTAAATTAAAATTCATATTAAGCTTGTTCTAGAGCATCAACTCTACCATCAAGAGAATTAATATTATTAGTATTTTGATTAACTTTAGTTACAAGTCCTTGAAGAGCAGCAATTATAGCATCGTTCTTAGTATCATTACTAGCTTTCATATCATTAACGGCAGCAATTAAAGCATTAAACTTATCTTGTAATGCACTACTCATATTCTTTATATTTGTATCAATAGTAGTAAGTTTATCACTAATAGTAGCTAAATCAGAATGAACTAAATCAAATTTTTCAGTAAGAAGAGTTTGAGTTTCATCTGATTCACTTTTATGTTGATTTTCAAATTCATCAAATTCAGCTTTAACCATTTGATGTAATTCAGTAATCTTTTGACTAATCTCATCAAGATTAACTATAACATTATTTTCTCCAAGCTCATCATGTTCTTTATTACCAGAAATACTAAGTTTAAGATTATTAATAAGTTTATTAATAGCATCTAACTTATAATTAACTCTTTTATCATCTTCCATATCTTTAGAATTTAGTTTGTTACAAATATAAATTATATTATTAATAACAAGTAGTTTAACAATATTATTAACATTTTTTTAATTAAGCAGTTTTAGAACTATTAATACCTAGATATTTAGTCCAAGTATAATGTTTACGTTCACTAATATAATTAAGATTATCATCATTAATATGAGCTTCTTCTTCAAAACTTATATCTTTATAAGCATCATGTTGTTTAATATGAAATAATCTTATAATAAGATATTCAACACCATACCATATATAGAAAAAGATATATAACATCTCTTTCATTTGTTCTGTATGAATAGCCTCATGATTAAGTTCTTTATTACTTAATTCTCCTTTAGTAAATATAACACCAAAAAGATTAATAGCTTTATAACCATTAAAAGGAAAATGTTTAGTCTTAATAACTCTCATAACTTTACTATTTTAAAATTTAATATTGTAAATATTTATGTACGTTCATAGAGCCACTTTTTAGGCTTATAGTAAGACTTTCATTAAATCATGTACAGTTAATCAGCTAGGTTTAAAACTAGCCAAATTCGGCAAGCTATACTCCCCGTAGAGGATGGAGCAGGCTTGAATCAGTCAATCAAGTCTAGCTAATCAATCTTATATAATCTTAACCAATAGTATTATCAATATCTTTATAGCCAACTCCAAACTTCTTTAGAATAGGACTAACAACCCAACTCCAAAACACAGGAGCAAGTATAGCACTATTAACAAGTATAATAGTATTATCATATCCAGATGCAATATAAATCATAGCAATAGTAAAAATACTTATAATTAATATACATCTTTTCTGCCAAGTAAGAACTTTATTATCGCCGTTAAAGTAATCAATAACTTTAATAATAATATAAGTTAGAACATTAACAATAAACATAAATCCAAAATCAAAATTACTAAGGATTCCATCTACAATTACATCAATAAATTTGTCCATACTAAAATTTAGATAAATAAAAAAGGGAACTATCCGAAGATAATTCCCTTTTACAGTTTTACAATAATGATTAGTTATTCATGTGGAAATATTCCCATACTTTATCACCATCAAAATCTACATCTTTAAACCAAAATGTAATAGCACTTTCAAACACTTTATTATCTATATTACCGCCAAACCATTCTTCAAATAGTTTAGCATAATCATGGTATTGAGCATTAATTGCAACATAAACATCGCAAGGTTCAACATCATTAGGTAATACTTCTTTATAGCGTTCACAAATCTCATGAGCTTTATTCATATCATATTTTTCACCAATATATTTCTTATTGTCTTTAACATGATACATTTGTTCTACAACTTCTTTAGCTTCATACTCATCAAAATGATAGCCATCGTCATTATATCCACCGCTCATAAGCATAGTTAAAATCTTTTCTTCTCGGTCATTTTTATTAGTAGAGCGACCATAAGTATCGTAAGTATCATAGCCAATACGATTTCTCATGCCACCTCTACCACCACGACCACCTCGTCCTCCACGCGCATCAAGAAATTCACGAAATTCATCAAGAATATTTTGATTACCGCCACGACGATTACCAACATGGTAAGGTTGAATGTAAGGCATTTCTCTCATAATATTACTTTGTTTTAAACTGATTAATGATTCTTTTAAAATTTCTAAATCAGTTTGATTAAGAGCAACAATTTTATTCACATAAGGAACTTCAAGAGATATAATACCTTTAGAAATATTACCGCCACCAATAAAAGGTATATCAAAATTAAAATTATCAATATTATTAATAACTTCCATTTCTTCATCAAATATACCTTCAATATCAATCATACCATCTTTATCTGCAATAGGCTTCAAGAACTTATCAAAACTATTAATATTATTAGTAATTGCTCTTTTAGCTAAAGGAATTAAAAGTCTTATAGCTGGAGAACTTTCACCCATAGATACTAATTGTTTAATAATATAATCTTTAATAACCTCTTTAACATTACCAATTTCAACCATAATATTACTTCTTTAAAAATTCTTCATAAGTTAAATTAGGATTAGTTTTACTAGCTTCTTTAAAAGCTTTAAACAATTCCATTTCTTTGTTAGTAACTTCAACAATTTTACTTTTAAGCAACTTAACAAGTTTAAGTTGTTCTTCAAGTAAATGTTTACCATCTTCACTAGCTTCGATTTTTCCTCTAACTAAATTAAGAACTTCTGCTTGAACCATACTTTGTAAAGCATTATAGTTATTTACATAGTCTTGGTTATTAAGAAGCATATTTTGTTGTTCTTGTGTAAGTGGTGCAATTTCAGCATCAATAGCATCCCAAATTCCTTGAGTTGGAACTTGCTGATTTTGAGTTGTACCATTATTTGCATTAGGAATAGCATTACGACGATAAGCTTCATTGATTGCTTGTTTTTGACTTTGAAGAAAAGCAATTTGTTCATCAATGCTATTAGTCATTTTTTCACTAGGATATAGCAAAGGGTCACTACTACCTAGTATGAATTGATTAACAGGTATCATATCTCTTTCAATTTTATGTTCTTAATCAAACTTAGTAATATTACTGAGCAGGAGTTCCGCTAGCATGTTGAGTAAAACCACATGGTAAACATCCACAAGCATTACGTCCAACTAGACCAGTAACAGTAGGTTCATTTGGAAGAGTAACTACACCATAGATAACATTACAAGTCTTTCTATCAGTATAGTTGATACCAGCCGTAAACATCTTTTCCATTTCGCATTGGATAAGTTTATCTTGATAAGGACGAATAGCTTTAGTAACAGCCAATTCAGCTTTCAAATCAGATAACTCTTTACGGATATCATCATCAGCATCACGAGTATATTTGTAAAGATTAAAATGGTCAGTGTTATTTTTCTCAATAAGAGCATCAGTACGATTACGTCCATCAATATAAACACCAAACAATTCACTATTAAGACGTTCTCTATCTTCAAAACGTTGATTCTGTTGAGTCAAAGCCCACTGATAAAGACCACCTTGAAGAGCTAAAGTATCTTCACAAGATTTTTCCCATGCTTGAAAAGCAGTAGGAGCACCGCTTCCACTACCAGCAGTAGCACCAAGAACATTAATGTTAGTAGAACCATCTCCTAACATTCCACCACCAGCACCACCTAATACACTAGAACGACGATTACCAAACAAAGCCCAAGCACCAAGTGCAGTACCGATAATACCAAGAGTTAAACCTGCATTAGCTTTACCGTTTACATCACGACGATTACAACCGTCATAATTCATTCCAGCACCATTATAGCCCTCTGGAACAACTTTCACTTTTTCAATTACTTGCATAATAAATTAAGGTTTAAGTTAAAAAAATAGATTAATACTTGTAGTTTGAACTACATAATCTATAACACTTAAACCGTTATCTTTATTTGGTCATTAACATTATTTTAACTTTCAATAGGACTATATATTGTCAATTCACCAATTTTGTTAAGTTTAGTATATTTTATTTCACCTATTGAAGTCTTACCATCATCAGCTTTACCACCTTGTGTACCTACATAACATTGAATAGTTTGTTGTCCTCTAAATTCAGAATTACCTGCAACAAAACCAAATCTAAATTTATAGTTATCAGTATAATTATCATTATAAACAGTGTTATCTTCATTTAACAAAACTGTATGATATTCATAACTATAATTATCATCACTAGTTATATTAAGAGTTGGCTTATCAAGAGTTAAAAGAGTACCAGTTGTATTGACTTGATTATTCCAAACTTTATATTTATCATTAGGCTTATTTTCATACCAGCAATAACCATCGCCATGAACAAGTCCACCACCATGACGAATTATTTTAATATCATCTAAACCAATAACTTTATCATTAACAGGATTAACTCTAAAGTACTTTACTTCATTATTAGATTTAGCAACTCTTTTAACAACTTCACCATACCAACATTCTTTATAACCACCATGTCCATCAGGCATATTAATAGTTCCATCAGCCAAAGGAAAAATAAACATTCCTCTATTATCAATATCAATTTCATTATTCTTTAATTGCCAAGCATGAATAATAACACCACCTTTATAAGCAGTACATTCAACAGTAACATGACCTCTACTCAAACTTCCAAACCAATTAGCACAAAGATTCATTTTCATTATATCAGGCATTTTATCTTCAAGGTCAATCATAGATTCAATATTGAACATAACACATTCAGCACCTGAATCAGTATTATCACCACCCCAATATATATAAGGAATTTGATTTAAATTCCAAGACCAACCAACAGCTATATAATTTAAACTATTAATAGGAGAATTAACATAATATGATTTAGTATCCAAATCTCGACCATCATCACTACCCCAAATATATCTAAGTTGGACACTAGTAAAATCACTAAAATGAATAACAGAAGTAGGCCAAATATGATTAGCACCATCATAAACATGAGCAATATTAGTTTGACCTACTGTCCGTTTCTTAAGAGGCTGAGCAATTCCTCCTTGACGTCCAAGAGTTAAACTCATTATTCATCAATAATATTATAAGTCATTCCAGCAACTGGGGTAATAGTTGCATATTGGGTAGCAGTACCTGTCCAAATTGGAAGACTAAGTTTATTACTATTTGCACTAGGCATAGTCATATTAACTCCACATCCATCGTTAATAGCTTTTTGAATCTTATCAAGATTAACACTTTGAGTAATAGTTTGATTTATTTCTTCTTTAAAACTATTAAATGTATTATTAGTAACATAACCACCAAGTAAACTATTAACTTCTTGTTTACTATAAGTTTCACTTTTAGTATAGTAATTATTAAACATGTTATTAATCTCTTCTTTAGTATAACTTTCCATAGAAGAAGTATCACCCATTACTCTCCATTCAGTACCATTCCAATAACAAATCTTTCCATTACGATATTCAATTTGACCAACAGCCCAATTACTACAAGTTACATTATGAAGATATTCAGACTCTTCACCAACCATACCTGTAAGTTTACATTTATTTAAATCAATAGTACCATTTTCAATAATACCACCTTCAAATACAAGTTCACAACCAACAGGCATTGTAATAGTTTTACCACTTAAATCAAAAGCATAACGAATAATATAACGAGTATTTTCTTCGTTAACCATATCTTGAGTAATAACAGCTTTATAATTAAGATAAATATTATTCTTAACTTGAACTAAAGTTTCTTCATTAAAATAATATTTAATAGTATCTACTGAATTAACATATATAATACCAAGTCTTGGACGTTCATCAGAAAGACAAGTATTATAAATATTATAATCTTCACTATTTCCATAAACAGGAGTGTTGACCCCCCGTAGAGGATGAACTCTATCAGTAGGTTCTACAATCGTCCATCTAGTATAATAATTATAAAATCCAACTCCATCATGAACAGTCTTAACTCTAAGAACAAATAATTTATGATATGTATCATAATAAATACCAGCAGTATTACCTAAATCTGTTTTAATAACTTCATATTTATCAGTATTAAGAATTATTTGACCATATTGTTCACAATAAGTATCGTCAAGAAAACCATCAAATAAAAGCTGTTCTGCATTACTAGCATCATCCTCCACGGGGAGTAAGACCTTGCGAATTATTTTATATCCTTTACCACTTTTATATTCAGGCTCATAAGGTCTATCTTTAAGACTAAGACGATTAACATTACAACAACCCGGACTTAATCTAATAGTAATATCTTCTTCATCTGGATAATTAATAATATTAACTTTACCATCTCCTGCAATCATTTGTTTAAGAGCTTCATTAAGCATATCCCAATCAATAGTACCATCAGCTATTGGAATCTTAGCTCCACTTTCTTCAAGATATTTTTCACTAAGAATTTTAGTCCAATTATCATCAGAAACCCAACTAGTTTCAACACCAGCTTGAAGATTACTACCTATATAACTTTCAGTTATAGATACATTATGTTCAGCATCATAATAACTAATAGTAAGACTATTACGTCTAAAAAATAGCAGGAACAGCTTTACGAGTATTAACTCTAGTTCCTTGATATGGAATCCATAAATGATTAAACCTAGAAAGAACAACAGTTAAATCATTATTTGTATCTTTGTCAAGAATATTTTGAAGATAAGTAATAGGAAATACTTTATCATAACTATTCTGACCTAGTTTTTCATATAGTTGTTTATTGTTCATAATTATGTAATTAATTTAAATAACTTTAATGAGTAAATAAACAATATAAGCATTAGTAATATTGTTATATTAAATAGTATTCTTATCATGGTTCAATTAAAACTCTTACATTAAATACCGTACTATTAGAAGTCATAGTAAATTGACATAATATAGTAAATGAAGAAGTAGTTGTATTAGCAGTAACAGTAATAATATTATTACTATTAGATACAGAAACGTTATTTGAAGGTATACTAACACTACTTAAAGTACAAGTATATTTACTACCACCACCATCTTTATTTTCAAACCAAAAATTGCAATTTACCAGCATTCATTATAGCAATATTAGTAGGAATATATACATAAACACCAATAGGAGTTTTCTTAATATCATTATAACTTGCTTCTCCTTTATATATTAAATCTACATTTTCACTATCTAAATAAATAGGTAATGCAACATTTTGACTAGTAAAATAATCATTTTTAATAACAAGTCTACCACGTACAGGATTTGCTCTTTGCGTTCCTTTTGTAATAACATTATGATTTAGCCAATTCCATTCAATTTTATATTCTCTTGCTGTATTAGAATCATTTGCGGATAGTTTAAATGTTATTATAATCATACTAGCATAATTAAGAGCATTTGCAACAGATACATCACAATTAACTTTATTTGTTACATTTACATAATCAGGATTATAATATACAATTTCAGTTCCTCCTGAACCAGCAACACCATTCCAAGTCCAAGGTTGAGTTGTATATAACCTATAATAAACACTTATAGATATAGTATTAGCATCAGCAACTGTATCAATTTCATTAGTATAAGGATAACCTGTAAAATCTAATCCACTTCCATCAGGATTAGTACCATAATATTTAGTATGATATACTTTAGCACCATAAGACTTAGCACCAGCAGATTGTGTAATATTAATTGATTTACTAACTCCACTATAAGTTGCAGTAACAGTTGTACTTCTACTTGTTGTAATAATTCTATTACCATAAGTAAGTTTACTACCGCTAGTAGTACCGCTTAATGTGCCATCTCCAGATTTACTTAATGTAGGACTACCATTTTCAGTTTCAGGAAAATTTTGTCCAACTCCATTCCAAGTATATTGTCTACTACGAACAGCACTACAAGTAATAGTAGAACTGCCTCCAGCAGCAGCAATATTAGTAGGACTAGCAGAAATACTTACTGACCATGCTCCCCAACTACTATAAACTTTACTACCTGCTCTTTGTTCAATATCGCAAAAATTAATAGCACCATTATAATTTGCAATAACTCTAGTTCTTCTAATACTTGTACTAGTATTATTACTATAACTTAAAGTACTACCACTCAAAGTTCCACCACCACTTCCTGCACTAAGACTTGGAGTAGCATTTTCTGTTTCAGTTCCACCTGAACCTGCAACGCCATTCCAAGTCCAAGTACGAGAACGAGAAGCACCATAATAAATAGTAACAGAACCGCCTGATGCTGCAACAGTATAACTACTAGCATTACAATATACAGACCAACTAGACCAACTTCCATACGATTTACTACCAGCAGATTGACTAATAGTTATATCTTTAGTTGCACTATCAATAGTTGCTCTAAATACAGAACTACGGGAACTAGTAGAAGTATTATTACCATAACTAACAGTAGAACCACTTAAAGAAGCTGCACCATTAACTTTACTTAATGTAGGAGAATCACTAGCATTTTCAGTATAAGTTGTTCCTGTACCATTCCATTGCCAAGTACGACTTCTAGTAGCTGAAGTAGATAATGTAGCATTTCCACCAGCAGCAGCAATAGTTGTTACATTAGCACTTAAACTAATAGACCATGCTCCCCAACTACTATAAGTTTTAGAACCAGCATTTTGAGTTACAGTAGTATCTTTAGTTACAGAATCCATTGTAGCTCTAATAACTGTACTTCTAGCACTTGTAGAAGTATTATTATCATAAGTTACTTTATTACTAGCAAAAGAACCAGCACCACTAACTTTACTAAGAGTAGGAGTTCCAGTTCCTGTTTCAGTTCCACCACTTCCACTAACTCCGTTCCATGTCCAAGTTCTTGTTCTACTTGCAGAAGTAGTTATATTTGAACTACCTCCACTAGCAGCAACATTTCCACTATTAGAAATATTAACTGTCCATGCAGACCAAGCACTATATTGTTTAGCTCCAGCAGATTGACTAATAGTTATATCTTTAGTAGTTGAATCAATAGTAGCACGAATAACAGTTGATTTACCACTTGTACTAGTATTATTTCCATAAGTAACTTTAGGACTAGTCCAATTACCACTTCCACTAACTTTACTTAATGCAGGACTTTCATTTCCAGTTTCTGTACCACCAGAACCGGCAACACCATTCCATGTATAACTTCTAGTTCTACTAGCACTAGTTGATATAGTAGCTGTTCCACCTGTTGCTCCAATACTAGTTTTATCAGCACTAATATTAACAGACCAACTAGACCAACTTCCATAAACTTTAGCACCAGCAGATTGTGTTATAGTAATAGATTTAGAAACACTATTGCTAGTAGCAGTAATAGTTATACTACGACTATTTGTTGTAGTATTATTACTAGCAGTAACAGTTTTACCACTTAAAGTAAATCCACCAGCACTACCACTAAGTGTAGGTGTAGCAGTTTCAGTATCAGTATGTGTAGTACCAACTCCATTCCAAGTCCAAGTACGAGAACGACTAGCATTAGTAGTTATCGTAGATGAACCACCACTTGCAGCTATCGTTTGCGCGCTTACCGAGATAGAAACAGTCCAAGCAGACCACGCTGAATACACTTTTGCGCCTGCCTGTTGTGTTATCGTAACCGTTTTGGACAATCCTACATAACTAGCTGTAAGTGTCGCTGAACGGGCTGAAACGCTCTCGTTTGATGTAAATTTTATTTGATTTCCACTAAGACTAGCACTACCACTAATACTAAGAGTAGGAGTAGCAGTTTCACTATAAACAGTACCAGTGTTATTCCATTTATAAGTTCTACGAGCAATATTAGCTGTAACTGTTCTAGTACCACCTTTAGCTTCAACACTAGTTCCATCAGTTTGTAAATCTAGTACCCAATCGGTATAAACTTTAGCACCAGCAGCTTGATTTAAAGCAGCACTAACTTCTTTAGTTTGTTTATTTTCTAAAGTAAATATAACAGTTAAAGTTCCACTTTTAGCATTAGTAGATTCATTATTAGGTATAGTTAGTACATTATTACTTATACTACCTAAAGTAGTAGAACTAGTAAAGCTAGCAGTAAGATTAACAACAGTTTCAATCCAAGTTCCAGCATAAGTAGAACCCTTGGTTATACTCCCCGTGGAGGATGCATAGTCAGTTCTCTTATATCCACTTTTAACAGAACTAGTAGGAAGTTTCAAATCATAACTTCCACCAGTATTAGCAATAGAACTATTAACTACTGTTAATGTACTAGTATCATATATACTAGTTTTACTACCTTTAAATGTAACAGTATAACTATCTTTAGCTTCTGTATCATCAATTAATACAACTAACTTACCATTAGTTATAACTCCTTTTTCTATTCCATCAAATAAAACTTTAACTCCATCAGTAGGAAAAGTAACAGTATAAGAAATAAATCTTTGTTCCCATTCTAATTCTACATTATGAATTATAGGTAAATAACCACTATTACCACTAACAGTTTTAGATTTATAATGTTCAGCAGTAATATTAGCAGTATAATCAGTTTTAATAGGAATAGTAAATACAAATTTAGTATTGTTTTCACTTATAACAGGAGTATAACCATTAATAGTAACAGTTCCGGAAACATTCAATTTAAACGTAACAGTAACTTCAGTATTCTCAGGATAAACAAGTTTAGAACCTTGATATATTTCAAATACATCTATACTACCAAGTTTAATATCATGTATTTCAATATCTCCTTGATATATAGCCATAACTTAAGCGTCTGATTTAACTATATAAGTAGTATTGTTATCTTTTTGTGCAATAGCTGCATATTGAGTAGCAGTACCAACCCATATTTTAGGATTAATTATTGGGTCAATAGTAAGTTTAGATAATCTATAAAGAGTTTGGTCAACTATTTGAATAGTATTATAAGTATAATTACCATCATTACGTAAAGCTATATGATTTATTGTATTACTATTACTCCATTGTATAGTTATAACATCACCAGTATATCTAATATAAAATTTACCATAGGTATTATTATAAAATACAGAATTAGGTTTACCAATAGCAGCAATAAATCCATCAAAATTAGTAAATATAGTATTTATAGCATTTAATACTTCAGTAGGAGTACCATCATTAGTTAATAACATAATAATAGTATTAATATCATAAGATTTAATAATTTGATTACTATTTATAGCTACAAAAGTATTAATACTTTTAGTTTCTTCACCTCCAACTCTAGTTAAACCTTTATCCCAACTTAAATCAATTTTATTAATTCCATTGCCATTAGGAGAAAAATAAGTAATCGTAGCACTAATGCTATTATTACCTATATAAATTCTATCAAAATTAATTCTACTATTGTTATTATCAACAGCAATAATACTTCCGCCTTTTAATAGTATTTCTTTTACTTCATCAAAAGTTTTATCACAAGTAAAATCTTTTTGTCCATTAATATATATTCCAGTAGGAACAGTAACAACCACACCATAAACAGGAATAAATCCTTCAGGTGTACTTTTATTTTCATATAATTGTTGATTAATATCTTGCATAACTTTATAAACTTTAAATGGTGGCACTTATTCAGTACCACCATGATTAATATTAAGTTGTTTTCTTTTTAATAACAAGTTCATAACCAGCAGGATAAGCTTTAATAGCATCAGCAATAGCTTTATCAACTTCTGCTTTAGTATAAGTATTTTCTACTGTTGGTACATTATCAAACTTATTATTAATTTCTTCTTTAGTATAAACATTATTACTAAGTTCAGTAATTCGATTAGGTAAAGTTTCATCAAGTTTAACTTTATCAGCAGCAGACATAACTCCAGCTAAAGTTTTTGTGGCAGCATTAATACTTTTAGCATAATTTCTACCATTATCATATTTATTAGTATTATTATCTTTATTAATACCTGTTACTTCTATATTAACTTTAGAATCTGTATATGTAGCATCATTTAATGAAGATAGAAGTTTTATATGTAAACTATTAACGATATCAGTAGTTTTCTTACCTTTACCACCATCATAAGCAGTACCTGTAACTTCACCTAAAGCTAAAGTTTCAGATATAACTGAATATTTAGTTCCAGACCAACGATAAGTCTTACCGCTATAATCAGTACTTTCACTTATATCAACATAAATTTTACCTTTTTCAGGAGTATAATATACAGGAGCATCTTCTATATACTTTTCAGCAAAATGAGTTTCATCAACATAATATCCTTCAAGAACATCATCAACATAACTAGGTAATTGACTTGCTGGGACTTTACCATCTCCATCAAGACTAGCAATACCATTTGCTACACCACGTTTAGCTTCAATAGCTTCATTACAGAATTGAATAATCTTCTCTTTAATAATAGGATAATTATCTATATTACTAAGGATATGTTCAACTGTAGATTCAACCTTATTCTCAATAACAACTTTAAGATTAGGATGATTATCAATATTATCAAAAATATTTTCTATATTACCTTTAATAATATTAAGTAGTTCAGTAAAGTTATTAATATGTTCAAATATATAAGTAACTCTAGCTTCTACTTTAGTTTCAATAAGATTCTTAAGAATAGGAAATCTATCAATATTATTGAAAATATAATCAACTCTACTATTTACAGCATTGTTAATACATGTAACAAGAGCAGGATAATTATTAATATTAGCAAATATATTCTTAACACAATTACAAACTAAATCAGAAAGAATACCAATAAGTTCAGGATAATTATTAATATTATTAAATATATAATCAACACGTTCATTAATATTATTCTGTATAGTTTCTTGTAATTCTGGATATTGACCAATATTCTTAAATATATCAACTACTTTGTTAATAGTATTAGTAACAATAAGATTTTTAATAGCAGGATAATTATCAATATTATTAAATATATTACCAATAGTAGTTTCTACATGAGAATTAATAGCATTAGTTATGAATTGATTAAGAGCAGGATAAGAAGAAATATTATTAAAGATAGATTCAGTCCATTGTTTAATATATTGATTAAATATCTCTTTAAGCTCAGGATATTCATTAATATTATTAAATATATCTCTAATAATAATAGGCAAACTTTCAACTGTACTATTCTTAATAATTTCAACTAGTTTAGGATAATTATTAATATTATTAAACACATTAATAACAAAATCATTAATAAAACTAGTAATAATATCAAGAAAGTCTTTATAATCACCTATATTAGTAAATATCTTTTCAAGTGCTTCTGCTAAATCTTTAATAACAGTATCAAAAGACCATCCTTCCCAATTATCTGGATTAGTCCAAGCAGCATCGCTAATATCATCACTATTATATCGTTGTGTCCAATTAATATTAGTTGCATCACGATAAGTAATAATATATCCTTTACGACGATAAATTTTATCAAGTTTATTAACAGTATCAGCAAAAGTACCTTCCCAAGTTAAATAAACACTATTACAAGCAGCAAGTATTCTATCAAGTCTAGTACCAGTTAAACCATCAAATACAGCTTGTATAACAGTTAAAGGATATATATTATATCTAGTATCATTTTCTTCACAATACTTATCTAGTATATGAATTGGCATATTGCCTTCTTTATCACATTGAACTTTACTAGGGTCAAAAGATTGACAATTAGTACCAACAAAAACATTTTCTTCTTCAGCCATAATTACCACGGATTAGAAACACGTTTAATATAATGTAAAGCAATAGTAGGCATAAGTTTATTAATAGCAAGATAATCACCTGTCCATCTATTACCACTTATTTGACTCCAAGTCATTTCACCATTATTACTAATATTAGGCCCAGTCATATACCAATTAGTAGAACGATTAATACCAAGATTATCAAGTCTACTTCGGTCAGTACCATAAGGCCAACAATTTTTAACATCACCATCTAAATCACCTGATATAAATCTCCAGTTACTTGGCGTTATAATTTGATGGTTATTATCACCGGATTTAGTTTTACCAACAGCAACAGCATGTTGATGTAGAGGCAAATCAGTACCACCAATATAAAATCCATATGCACTTACATTACGACCAGGAGCAGCAGGGTCATATGTATCTTTAATATTTTCAAGAACAGTTTTCCAATCAAGATTTCCTTGTTTAGGATTATTATAAATATTAATACCGTTAGGTATATAACCCATAACAAAACGTCCTTGTGCAGCAGTATAAACTTCCCAACCATTAGGAGGAGTTGAAGTATCCCAAAGCATAATAGAACCAATAGGAACAACAGCAGCAATCCAAGCTTGAATTTGACTAGCAGCAATTCCACTTCCACCACCTTGTCCAAATCCTTCTCCAACTAATTTATTTTTAATATCAGTATAGAGAGAATTAAAATCTACATCAAGTCTACTAGGTTTAGTTTCACTATCTGCAAATTTATTCATAACAAGATATTTACCTGTTCTAGCTTCACCAAGTTGAGTAACAGACATGACATTATGAGTGCCATCTCCACCAGAGCCACCACCTCCTTCAAGACCAGCAATAATATCATTAATTTCTTGCTTAGTATAATAATTATTAAGCATAGAATTAATAATATTACGTACTTCTTCTTCGGTTAGTCCACCGCCGCCAGAACCTCCACCGGCAGCATTAATAGTAATAGTACCATCATCATTTTCAACAAAAGTAATATTAGTACCAGCTTTAATCATGTTCTTAAACATAGAAACATAATTATCTTCAAAATATTGTTTATACTCATTACTTATGTTACTACCACTTTGGTCTATCTTATTAAGAATCTCTTCAATCTTATTATTAATATATTGTTCTAGATTATTAATACTACCTTCTACACTACTATTTAAATCTCTAATCTTATTATAAATATCAGTAAATTTAGCGTTATATTCAGCAATAAGATTATCTATTCTAGTATTAATATTAGAAACTTCTTGTTGAAGATTACTTATTTGTTGGTCATGAAGTTCAAGATGTTCATTAATCTTTCTAAGTTCTTCAAGAAGCCAAGCATAGAACTTTTCCATTTCTTCTTTTAACTTCTCTAAGAAAGCTTCAAATTCAGCACGAGTAAGATATACAGATAAATCAAAACCCATACTTACCCATTTTTCACCATCCCAAAACCAATAAAAATCATTAGTATAAGTTCCACCCCAACCAACAATTTCAACTTGTTTATTATCTTCACCTAAATCAAGAGGGTGATAAAGTATTTGACCAACAGCCCAATTTCCATCAAGAGATATAGATTCTTTATCAAACATATCTTCTTGACGATAATTACTAAGAAGTCTACATTGATTTAATTTAACTGCACCATCATACATTCTACCACCTCTCCAAAGAATAATACTATTATCTGGAAGTTCAATAGTTTGTCCAGCTAAACAATAATCATATTGAAGTATATAAATAGTATTAGGCTCGTTAATCATATCTTGGGTAAGAGTATTAACACCACTAATCATATTCTTACGAAGATATTTACGAGCCTTTCCACTATAATCATTTGTATTATAGTCTTTATCTGCAAATTTAAGAAGATTATCAACAACTGTTAAATCTTCTTCATCAGCTGCATTAGTAATCTGTAAAGCAGTAAACATTTGTTTAACAGATTCACTAAGCATTTCAGGAGTAATCTGACCTTCAAGTATTTGAACAGCATTATCTTCAAAATACTGTTTAAGTACTTGTGCCATATAATTAACTACTACGTTACGACGAAGATAATTATCTTGTATATTAATACCAAATTCATCAGCAACAGCACGTTCTGCAATTGCTCTTGGAAACATACCACTAAAAGATTCTACAAATTTAGAACCAATTTCAGAATCAGCTTCAAGATGCCATTTCTTTGCATTAGTAACAGGAGTTATTTCATCAAGAATATAACTCTTTTTAGTTTCAATAACATAAACTTCACAACCTACCCCAATCTGTTCCCAAGTAAGAGCATCTCTATCTTCCATTGTAGATACTACAATTCTAGCAGCTTTAAGACCTCTTTGAACAACAGCAATAAGTTCTAGTATTTCTTTCTTGAAAGTTTCATAATCAATAACTAAATCTTCTCGAAGTTTAGCAATAGGTTGCCAATACTCTTCATTAGATAAAGGAATACCAGCAGGAACAGCTTTACGAGATATATAGCTAGCATAGAAACCATCATGAACTATACATAATCTTTCATAAGGTCTGTCATTCCATTGACCATTACAAGTAAGACTAACTTTACCAAGTTCTTCTTCTATTGTTTTCATACGTTCTCTAGGTTTACTAAATTCATAGTGTAGACCCCCCCGTAGAGGATGGAACACATTCACATTATTCATTATCATAATCAACATCACTAAGACTATAAGTTTCATTATATTCTTTGCCTTCTTCTTTCTTCTCCCAAAGTTTACCAGTTTCAGGGTCAACATAAAATTTAGGAGCATCTCCACAACTAACTATTGCATGAATTTTACCTTCTTCATCAACAGGAAGCGTAATAGAACCACTATACTGAACTTGTTCACTACCTTCATAAATAATATTAAGTTGACCTTTAATATATTTAAGAAGAGTTTCAGCAAGTTTATCTTGACCAAGTTGATATGCCGCCATAGCAGATGAAACATATTCCAACAAGTAACAATATTTTTATTATTACCTTTACAAGTAGCAGAACAATCATTAAGCATATCAAGTCCATATTGTGCCATAAGAACTAATAGTTTATGATAAACACAAACATATTTGCTAGGAACAGTCATATAAACATATTGAGGTTCAATCTCAACTTGTTCAGTTCCATCAGCTTTTACATAGACACCATTAACATAATTATCATCTATTTGTTCACTCATTCTAACATCAAGTTATTGTATGAATTAATAATTGATTTTTGTTGCTCATCAGAAAGCAATTCTAAGGCTTCTAGTGCTTGAATTAAAAATTTGTCCTTGTGTTAGTTTGCACCAATTTTTTTTCGTTCAATGGGAAGCCTAATTCTGCTATTCTCACCTGTTTTTCAGCCATACTTGCAATGCGTAATTGCATCTCTTTCGATAGCTGTTTTGGATTACTAATATAACCTCTTATCATAATATCATCTTATTTAAATGCCTTATTAATAATATAAGCAGTATAATCATTAACTCTAATATCAATACGTTTATTAAACGCAAGAATACGTTGATTAGAATCAAGATTTTTATTATAGACAATATTTATAATATCACCATAAATATCTTCTTTCCATTCTTCTTTCATATAATGACTAAGATAATCTTCATCACCACGATACATATTAAGTTTAGAATAAGCATCATAATAAACACTATTAACTAAATGTCTAGCGTTATATTCTATTTGGTCACGATTATTATCAACATTATTAGTAATAATAGTTGAAGCAACAAACTTTGCACATTCCGAAGCTGCATTAACCATAGTAATAGAAATAACAGCTTTAGATTTTTCTCTATCTTTTTCAATAATATCTCTAGTAACTATGTTAAGAAGTTTGGCAATATCATCTAAAGGATTTCTTTTGTTATTATCAATTATCTTATTAATTATAAGATAAATAACAATAACAATACCTGGAATAAGACCTTGTTCAAAGGCATTTTGAATTAATTCCATTTTTATAGATACAAGAATAGGGACTATCAGTATCAACACTAATGCTAATACCAATAGCCCCTATTCGATTAATATTACCTAATATTTACCTAATCGAGTCGGGTAATAGGTTATGCTTTCTCTTCAGTAGCAATAGCTTTAAGGATAGTTTCAACAGTTGCAATAGCAGCAGCTTCAGTTGGGAATGCTATTTGTACAATCTGATGAACAACTTCATCTCTAGTTTTCATTTCACGTGGAACAGCAAAACGAAGAGTAAAGATAGTATATCCAGCATCTGCACTATCAGGTTGTTTCAAAGGATTAAGCGGATATGTAGGATACAGTTCAGTATAAGTATCTCGATAAGTATATTCGATACCAGCATCGGCAGCAGCTTTATTAGCCAAATCAGTAATATAAGCCGCATCTCCATATGCAGGAAAACCAGTAGCTGTAACTGTGACTGCAATACCAACTAATTCATCAGCTCCAAGAATTTCATAATCAATACCTTTAGACTCAGCAGTTAGAGTGATTTTAGCCTCAGCAACAGATGCTTTAATACCATGTCCAACAGTATTATTATTAATTTGGTTAGCTAATTTCTTTGCTACATCATTAGCAGTAGGATTAAGACCAGTATGAATGGTAGCAGTCCAACGATTACGTTCATTGAACTTTAACCCTTTTTTCACAATCATAATAGAATAATCAGAATAAGCATTTACATCTCCGATAGTAAGATTAGCAGAAAAAGTAGTAGCAGCTTGATAAGCACCTTTAACAAAAGTAAGATGTTTCTTATAAGCTGGAAGAACTACTGGACCATTTGCTTCACGACCAAGATTAATGTAAAACTTATCGGTAATCTTAGTACCGTCAGCGTCAATAGTTTCCTTGCCATTAGCAAGATAAGTAAAAGCAACCGCTCCAGCAGCAAGAGGTAAGCTCGCTCCATAAGCGACATTGCCCGCTAACAAAAAACTGTCTCATTTTTAATTTAATTTAGAGTTTAACTTTGTTTATCAGCTCCATTAGAAGTAGCACCAATACTAGCAAGATAAATCTGTACTGCACGCATAACTATTTCCATATGTAAATAAGGAGGTAAATCACAATTAACCCAATCTTCTTCTCTATCTTCATCAAACTTAACTTTAGCAGGTTCTTTGATATAAAGATATTTAACTAATTGAGGTTTAACTGTATTATTACGTCCAGTATATATATAAACATTAATACCAGATTCATCTCCAAATATAGTAACTATCGGAGCATCTTTCGCAGCACGATTACAGAAATCTCTTAGCGTTTGACCTAAATCTTCAGCTCAATAATTCTGCAATCATAAATTGTCTTGCCATTATAACTAACTTGAAAGCCTGTATATAGCATTATTCCGTCGCTATCAATGTTAATTTTATAAGGGTCAACTTCTGTTCCACCACCTGTAATATCTCCGCCGTTAACAGTACCCGCTGTGTATAAAGTTCTAAGAGCATTAACAGGACTAATAGAAGCATTTTGTCGAGCAACCTTATCATTATAAGGAACAGGTCCAACGTTTTCTACTATTACATTTCTAGCTTTTTCAATTATAGCAGCATTAAGACAAATATCTATATCTTCCATGAGAATAGCACGAACGGTCTGCATACCCATCTGTTGTGCCAGTTCTCTGAACGTCACGTGCATCTCCCCAATGTTCATAATCAAATGTTTTTAAGTTTATTTTTATAAGCACTAACAAGAGCACTATTGGTAGGATTCTTAAACCATGTAACAGCTTCCTTAACATTAGCACCAATGAACTCACCATCAGGAGTAGTAATATTCTGATTATGAATTGCTCTGATAAATTCTCCACGAGAAATAAGAACCTCAATTAAAGATTTAATAGTAATATCTTTATCATGCAAAGTTTATTAAACTTAGCAGGTTCATTTGTACTAAATTTATCAAGATGAGTTTGTTTATCGACAGTATCCATAGCCATACCGTTAGGAATATTAATATTATTGGCAACACAGTATTGAATAAATACAGCATCAAACAAATCACTATTCGTGAGAAGTTTAACATAATTGCCTTTAGCAGAATTAATTTCCTGACGATGTTTAGCAAGACGCTCAGCTTCTCTTTGGTCATCTTTAAAATAAAATCTAATAGATGGGTCAGAATTAATAAGAGCAATATCTTTAGCTACATCTTTATACAATAAACAATGACGATAAATTAGATAATCATCAAGAACAATAGGATAACCATATTTATACTTTTCACTTTCAAGAAGATTTAACTTAGTAATTTTAGCTTCAAGAGCTTCTCTAAGTTCTTTAACTCCTTTACGGTCACTATTCATATAAGCAGTTTCAATAGCTTCTTCTTCGGCTCTAAAACGAAGATAATCTCGTTTACGATTCCAAAAGAAAGAAATATCAAAAGTCTTACCTAGTTCATCAACTGAAACACTAATATTATTAAGATAAGCCTTAACCCGTGAAATAAAGTTTTCATTATTAGGAGCAAGACCAATTAAAGCAGGAAAATAAGATTCAATCTCACCTTTATTAGAAGAAAGAGTACGAGAACTACGAACACAACTACCAATCTTATCCATTCGTTTAGGTAATGTTTTATCATTAACTCTACGATATAATGAATAATTAGTAACTAAATTAATAGTAATAGTTCGTTTTTCAGTATAAGGTTCATCAAGACTTTCATCTCTAAATCCTACTGTATTAGCAGGCTGTTTATCTACTCCATCCTCTACGGGGGGTATAACCTGTTTATCTGTATTTATATTAGAAGCAGCAGGAGTATTTTCTCCTGCTTTATTAGCTTCATTTACTTTATTAAAATCCATATCTTAAATAGCTTCTTTTAAATGATTATAATACACATTTCAATAAGAACATCTTAGTAGTGTTATCTACCTGCAAACCAATAGAACCTTTAACTTCATAACGAGCCATATCAATTTCAGTAGCTGCATGATTAGTATTAGGCAATCCCCAGCAAGCAGGAATATCAGTCATACCTTCGATAACTTTAGCTTTATAAGCCTGTCCTTTTTGACGTACTATACGAACATTCTGATTACCTTTATAATTACTCATATCAATTAAAGCAGCTTGATGAGAAGTAATAGGCAAGCCAGTAGTAGGATGAATCATACCATTTTGCTTAGCAGCTTCAGCATCAGTACCCTTATCGAAATAAGCATTATGAATAACAGTAATAGTATATCCATCTGGAGTTTTATACTTATTAAAGTAACGTCCATAAGAAAGACCATCACCATTATCTTGAATCATCTTTTCACCAAGAGGAGTAATAAATCCGTTTTCTTTAGCATCAGTTCTGATAGCCATTTCAAAGTCACGAATAAATCCTTTGCCACCCATAAGAGCTACATTCTTATCGCCATCTTGAGTATCACGGTCAAGAACATCACCGATTGTACGTTCAAGTTTGTTAACAGTCAGAACTTCACCATAAGTATCGTAGTTAGATTCACGACAAATTTCTAACATACCAGCAGTACGAGGAATAGGTTTACCATTATCATGGTCTTTCAAAGGAATAGTACCATCAGGTAAACGGTTATATTCAGACTTCCACAAACGTTCTTCGTTCATTACTCTCATGTGCAAGTTGAACTGTCGCATCTCTTCGTTAATCCAAAGATTAGAAGTACCACCATTATCATTTTGGAATTGATATTGAGTAACAACATTAGCAAGATTACCAGCTATTTCTTTAGAATAACGATAAAACTCAAGTTGAGAAGTCATTCCAGCAGGACCCATAGTATTACTTCTGTTACCTTTAGAATAAGATTCAGAAACAGTAGGAGCACTCATTGCCCAATACATACCTTTAGCCAACCATTGAGGGTCAACATAAGCATCAGGATTGGGAGAAGTAAGTTTCAAAAGATAAGCATAACCATAAGCAGATTCACCTAAGTCTTTCTGAATACGAACTTGAGTAACGCCATCGGGAGCAGTAAGACCATGTTGTTCAATAAACCAATGAGTAGAGAAATGAACTTCAAATTCACTACCATTTTGACCGGGTTTAGTAACAGCAGTATTAAAGTAAGTTACAAAGTCTGTAAACTTCATACGACCCATAGTTTTCCAAGTCCATTGTACAGTAGCAACATCTTTAATACCACGACTACCTTGACCTTCAGTAATAAAACTTAAAGGAAAACGGTCATCATCCATACCATAATTATAAGTCAGAAAACTATTAATTTCTTCTGGCTTTTGAAGCTGAAGATAAGCAATTGATTCTTCATTAGAATAACCTCTATCTTCATAACGAGTTTGTCCAATAACACGTAATGTTTTCATCTACAAATTTACTATTATGTTAATAACCAAAACGCTCATCTTTCAGAACGTCTTTTTTACTGTCAGGTTTAGTTATTTTAATAGCTCCTTTTGTAGATTTACGTTGACTAGCAGTAAGTTTCAACTTTTTTAGCTTCTTTATCAGAAACAGCCATTTCTATCAAACTATCATAACCTTTACCTGTATATTTAAGCCAAGCCTTAAGCAGTTCTTCATCGCGTCTTTCAGCAGGAGATAACTTCATTAAATCATTTTCATAACGAGAAAGTCCTTTATCATCAACTTGATAAACATAATTGAAGAAATCTTCTGGAGTAGTAGAAATTTGTTTTCCATTACGTTCAATAATAACAGTTTCAGGAATACGATAACCAGCAATTTGTCGTTTATCAATACATTCTTTAACTCCATTCCAAAATTCCACAAGTTGTTTCTCTTCTTCTGCTTTAACTCGCATAGCTTCTTTAGCATTAGCTTCACGCATTTCGTTATCAGCTTTCTGAAGAGCTTCAAGTTCTTCTTTAGCAACATTGAAAAGTTCATTACTATCTTTAAGATATTGAATATACTTATCAACATTACCACGACGATTAAATTCCTTAAACGCCTCACGAACAATAGCTTCTTGTTGACTTACATTATTTTCATCTACTTCAATACCGCTTCTATCTCGAAGTTCACCAAAGCCTTCAAATGAATTACCATTTGCAACATAATAATTAAGAAAATCACCAACGATAGGATAATCTTCAAATAACTTATTAACACCAGCTTGAGCAAATTCGTCACGTTTTAAATCAATAACGGATTGAATATAACTTGCAACTCCTTGAGGAGTATTTTCAAAAGTAACAGCTTTACCATCTTCTGAAGTAACAGAAACACCTACAAGTTCTTGAATTGATTTAACATCAATAGTATTTTCTTCTTTAGTATCTTCTACTTCAAATTCTTTAAGATAAGCAGCAACTTCATTTTTAGATTTAAAGATATTACCTTTATCGTCAATAAGATTACCGTCTTTATCAACAGTATATTTATTATCTCCATCTTCGATAATAGTACCTTCTTCTAAACCATGTTCAACATCAGCGTCATTCGCTTTGTCATTAGGCTTACTCCCCGTGGAGGATGAAGATTGGTTATCTTTATTAGCATTAGAATCACTATTCCCATCTCCATTACCACTATTAGTAATATCATCAATAGGATTACCATTAGCATCTAACTGCCCTGTTTTACCTGTATCAAGGTCTGTAATGTCGTCAGTAGGTTTTCCATCACCATTAGATGTTTCACCATTAAAACCAAAACTATCAAAATTAGGCATAATTCTTTGTTTTTAATTAATTACTATATCACAAATATAAACTATAATAATAATACGAGTTTTACTTGTATCGTTAAAATATGTTCACCTTTAAGCCGATTTGCCGACTAACATACTATTGCTAACTAGTATATTTATTACTGATAACCTAACCTATCGCTTTCAGAGAAGCCATGTATGAATCAAATTTTATTATAATGATTAATCTATCACGAAATTAATAAAGTGCTTAAAATGAGCTTAAAATGGCTCATGTGATGTAAAGAAAAATGAAAATGGGCTGAACCTACTTTCACAAGCAAGTCCAGCCCTATTATGAACAAAATTTAGAAGTACAGCCGATTATTTACTTTTACTATCATAACGATTTTTATTCGTTTTTGCAATCTTGACTTTATCATCACTTTCTTTAAGTTTAACAGCTAATTCTTTTTCTTTAAGTTGCGCTTCAACAGAAGTTTTTTGAGCATCTAAACTAAGTTTACTACGTTCAAGATTAAGTCTAGCATTTTCCATACGTTCTTCAGCTTGACTCTTTTCAGCATCACTAAGACCATTATCAAAACTCATAATATTAGCATTTGCTTTCATAGCTTCAATCTGACCATCAAGATATTTTTCAACTCTAATTGTTTCTCTATCTTGTTCTGCTTTTCTATCAATCTTAGCAAGTTCAAATTCTTGACGAAGTTGTTCTGTTTGTTGAGAAACACGTTCAACATCAAGTTCATGTTCACGTTGAATATTTTGATACTTATCAATAAGTTTACTAATTTGAGCAACATTATCTCCACGAATAGCAGCATTAGCCATATCCATATTACCATTTTGAGCAGCACTAAATGCAAGCTGTTTATATTGTTCAAGTTTCTCGCGTTCTTTAATAGAAGTTTTACAAGTAACAATATAATTGGCAAATATATGACTATTAACATCAAGACTTAAATATCTAATATCACCATCTTTAGTTTTATAAGAAGTATTAAGACCATCAATCCAAGCAAGTTTAGTATAATCCATTTCAGCTTGATAATCTCGTTCTCTCATTTTATCAAATATAAATTCAATAATAACAGAACCCATACTTCCACGAATAACTGCTTCATCAGTAACTCCTTTACCAGCACTATTAGCAATCTCACCATAACGTTGTGGAGTCATATCACATTCCATTTTAGCAGTCTGTTCAATCTCTTGAATAAGTTGCCCAAGTTCCGTAATATAATTATTCATACGACTTTCAAGATAACGAACATTTTGTGCTTTAACTAAATTAGCATCATCTTCATCATCAATATAAAGTACACCATCAGCAGCCATACGATATATAGTTTCAGCAGGTTTTTTACCAAGAAGAGATTTAGCAATCATAAGAACATTCATCTTATTTTTAGCAATAGCCATTTCTCTATGATAAGAAACTATATTACGAAATACTTGATAAGGAATAACTGTATCTACAACACTAAATCTTCCAAAACCAGGCAAAAGTTCTGCAATACCATTATAAGGAAGTTTACCATTCCTATTGTAAGCAATAGGACGAGCCTTATAAGGATATATACTTGTAGCACGAGAGCCAATTCTAACGCTCTCATAAACTTGTGGACGCCACACCCATTCAATACTAATATCACCACCAGCAGGGTTAAGCTGATAAGTTTCATCAACAATTCTTGTTGTAACAAATGCTCCATTGCTATATGTAAGAATACCTTCTTTTATTTCACCTCTCCAAACAGTATGCCAAACTTCAAATAAACCATTATTAGCATCACGAGCCATTATATTAGTGTTCTTAATATGTTGCAAATCATCTTTATTAAATTTACTACATATATCACCAAAATAATACATATACTTATCCCAATTTAAAAGTGCTCTATCGCTAGAAGTAGTAGCACTATATTGATAATATGTATCAAGAGCTTCACGTTCTTTTTCAGAAAGATATTCATAAAATTCATCTATAATTTGTTGTTTAGTCAACATACGACGTTCAGCAAACATATCATAATCTTCTGCAAACATATTATCGTTAGGAACAGGAAAAGCATCTCTAACACTAACAACACGTTTAATTAATTGATTACCTACAACATCTCTATATGTATAACAAGCTCCAAAAGCAACAAATTCAAAATAAGCTCTAGCATATATAGTAAAAGCATCAGTAAGGTCATCAATAACATTAATTAAATCCTGTCCTTGTGCACTAATATCATCAATAAAATTTTCATTAAATTCTTTAATAAAAGCTTCAATATCAACAGCTTGTTCAGGATTAAATTGTTCAGGATTATTACTTTCATTAACAAACTGCATATAACTTTCTTGTATTTTCTTAGCAACAGCTTGTTCTGCAAGCATCATAATTTGTTTACCAAGTTCAGCATCTCTAGCAAATACAACTTCTGGATTATTAGCTCCAACAATAAAATCATGTGGATTCTTAATATATTCACCAATATATCTTCTAATAATACCTTTCATCATATCATAATTACGCATAGTAGCTGGAAAACGAGTAAGATTTTCATCTTTCTCATTATAAGGATTAAGAGTTTTTCTATAATATTCTCTAGGAATATTACCAAGAAGAATATTAAACTTTTCTTCTACATTAAAATCAGCTTTACAAGCAATACCAGCTTCTATAACGTAATCACAACATTTAGCATACCAATCAACTTCTTGTTTTTCAGCATAACTAACATGCTGATTAGGAAAATCAAGTCTACCAAAATTATACATATCTTTATTTGTTTAATCTTAAAACCATTGTCTATTAAAAATATCTGTTTTATCATTCTCTTCTGTAACTTTCTTACGACTAGCAAGTTCTCGCTTACCTTTAATATCAATAGACTTCCAATATATACCTAAAAGTATAAGACTAGATATACGGTCAAAGTTACCTTCAGCATTAAACTTTTTAAGTTCAAGAATTGTTTGATAATCAAGAAATCTTTCAAAAACATAAATATCTTCTCCAAATTCATTCTTACCAATAACTTCATATAAGAACTCTTTAAGAAGTCGAAGACCATCTAGTTTCTTAGGACCACTACCAATATTATAACCATAACTAGTACTAACTTTTTCTTTAACAGCAGAATCCCAAACATATAAAGGTTCATAACCTAGATATTTAGTAGCTTTCCATTTACGAAAGTTAGAAACAGTTTCACCACGATTTATTTCTACAAGTCCAGTACCAATACAATTATACCATTTACATAAACGATAAAACTTTTCATCAGCTTCTTCTAGTCGTTCAGTACGTCCATAATATGCAGCACACAACTTAGGTTTAAATCCATTACGTTCTCTAGGCATTTCAATAACAAATATACTATTATGAGAATGTCTATCAGTAATTTCTTTTTTATCTTTATCAATACCAACAGGGTCATAAACTGCAACATAAGTACCGGGAAGAATACTTCTTATAAGCCTATCGCCAATATATGTTTCTTCATATTCAGGAGCAAACCAAACTCTTATACAGCCATGAGGGTCTTCGTTACCACGTCTAGGAACTCCTTGAATATAATCATAAGTTTTCATATCAGGATTTTCAATTCTTATACGAGCATTAGATTTAAAATAAATCTTTTTTAGTTCCATCTTCAAATAGTTCACCATCAGTATAAAACTTATAACTATTATCAACTCGAAGTTTATCTTCAAACTTATTAAGAGCTTCACTACTAAATATATTTTCACTAGCACTACTAAAAGATTCAGCAGGAAATAAAGCACGCTGACCAAGATAATTAAGATATTCTGCAAAAGTCTTAGCAGTCTTTTTCTTTTCAATTCTTTCTCGTGCAGCAAGCTGAAGCCCTATTCGTAGATTACTATTTCCATCTTCATCAAATCCTTTAACTCCATCTATCTCTCCCTCAAGACCCCAAGCATAAGATTTAAAAAATCCACAAACTTCATTACGAGCATCATTATCAAAAACATTTTCAAAAGCCATAAATCCAAATGCTCTAGGATTATAAAAGTTTTGTTCAAATATTTGCATATTAGCAGCGGTAGCAGTTCCCCAAGCCATAAGAGTACCAGTAGTACGAGTACCAACAGTCATTGTAGGTTCAGTTACATTCATAAACTCATCAAAGTTCTGCATTGTAGATAGCTCTTCAACTTTAATTGTAACAGCATCTTTACCAATAGCACAGTCTGGATTATTATTAGCACTAACACTTAAAAGAGAACTAGACCAACTATCATCAGCTTCAACTCCGTTTTTCATACGATAACCAAGTTTAAAACTATCAGCGGTTGGACTAAATATACCTCTTTTAAATGGAGTTTTTTCTTCATAGAACTTTAAGTTATTAACAGCAAAATCACTTAAACCTCCTTGTTTAGTTAAATATTTATTATCGGCTGCAACATGAATAACAACTTTATGTTTAGATAGATTAACTTCGTTAGAACTATCAGAAGCCATAATATAAGAAAAACCTCCACGTCTAGTTTTATCAATAATAAGATGTAAACCATTACGTCTACAAAATTCTATAATTTGCCAAGTCCAAAATTGAGCATCAATAAAACTAGGAAAACTATAAATCTTTTTAGCAGTAGCTCCATGTTCAGTAACAATAACAGATGATTCATCTGTACGTTCCATACGAGTATAATTAAGAAAATTATAATGACCACCTGTTATCCAAACATCTTCTATACTTCCATCCGGATTTTGCCAACAAGGAGCAGAAAAACCATTACGTCGTCTATCACATTCTCTACGTCTAAATTGTCTATGAGGAATACTATCAACTTTAAATTGAGTATATCTACCTGTGGCTTGATATGTTCTAGCAGCTTCATTAAAAAGTTCAGTATTAACAAATTTGCCAGGTCTAATATTTAAAAGAAAGCCACCACTATCTCCAATTAAAAAGTTATTATGAGGTCATACCATCCACAATCACTAGCTTTCTTATACTTTTTCTCTTTATCAGGTTCTTCAATGTATTCTAGAAAAGGATATTTACCATCAGCCATAATATTTTATTTAACTAGTAAACAAACAACAAAAGCGATAGCGCAAACAGCACCACCGCTTACCAAATATCTATTCTTACGTTTAATACGTTCAATAGATTTATTTAAATTATCATTTACTTTATTACTATTATCAAGATTATTTTGTAAAGTTTCAACTTCTTTATAAAGAGCATTATATTTAATCTTATGAAGATTAATTATACTATCTTGTTCGTTAATAATATCTTTATAAAGTTTAGCTTTAATAATCTTAGTATTAGCAATTTTAATCATATTAATAGGAACAAGAACAGTTGTATCAGTAGTGTTGACTCCCCGTGGAGGATGCACTATATTATCAATCTCACTCTGACACCAACTTCTTGAATAACTCCCAAGTAGCACTGTCATTAAGACTAATAACTTTATCTTCAATATCTTTTTCATGTTCTTTAAGTTTATAAACTATACTTTCTCTTTCAGTTATAACTAACTGTATAGAATCAATCCGAACATGATTAATAGCGGTGTCACTTTTATTATATGAATTGGCTTCTACACTAAAACGACTTATTGATAAATACAGAGTAACACATAAATTAATAATCGCTATTATAAATATTGCTATCAGCATCTTCTTCATAATTCTATACAGTATTAAATTAATCTTTTATTTCTATAAGTTTATTAAGCAAATCAAGGTTCCATCTACCAGTTTCTTTAAGTCCAAGAACTCTTTGAGCCATCTTGATAGCTGCAACTTGACCACAATTCACGTTAGTATCAAATAATTGTTCAGCAACTCTCTGACTATTAAAATCATCAAGTTCAAATACATCCCAATAACCTATTTTATACTTTTCCCAAACAAGTTTCTGAAGTTGAACATCATTATCAAGCTTAGACTTAAACTCTTTACTACCAACAGTATAATGTTTCTTATAAGAATCAATCATAGTCCAACCTTGCCAAGTAGGATTATATTTACGACTGATACCTCTATAAGTTTCTCCACCAGCATCATCTTTATCGTTTACATAACCACCTTCTTTAATAGATAGTTTTTTTAAAAGCATCTCCAAAGTAAGCCATAATTTAATTTATATAAGGATTAGTACAATATCTAAAACAATCAACAGCGTCATAATATTCATCTTCATCAAATTCTTTAATTGTAACCCAAAACCAAAGAACTTTAATTTGAACTTTATAAATTACAAATATAAGTTTATCATCAAGAGCGTGTTCATTGCCAATTAATCTTATATTTTTTCTACGATTAATAATATACATAACTTATTCTTCAAGAGTTCTACGAATCCATGAACGTAAAAATTTGATATTATTTCCTTTACCAGCAATATCATTATAATATTTAATACGTTCAAGTTTATATTTAGCTACAAAATAATCAGCACTAATTGTAGTATCAGACTTATAAGCATTAAGAGAATCTTGAGTTCTACGAAGTAATTCTTTAGTTAAAACTAATTCATTAACAGCAGTAGAATCAGTAATAGGAACATAACGAATTTCAGGAACAGGAGTAATACGTTTAGCACATCCACTAGATAAACAAATAGCAAATATAACTAAAACAATAAAACCAATAATTACTCCAATTAAATTGTCTTTATTTAATTTCATATAGCAAGTTTAAATTGAGTTTGAACACCACTAGCTTTAATTTGTAATTCTCTATCTTTAAGAACTTTATTAATATCATCACGTAGATAATTCATAGTAAAAAAATTTAGTAGTTTCAATAGGATTTTCTTTAATATGATAAAGACCATCAGAAAATCTTTTTGGCATACCATATTCATTAAGTTCAAAATCACTATCAATATGACATAACCAAATACCTTTAATAGTTAAACCAAGTATATACTCAACAGCAAAAGCATACATACTAAGTTGAAGATTATATATAGCACCATTACAATTAGGAAGATGATTAAGAGGAGCTAAAAGTCGTTCATCTTTATCAACCCAAACATTAGTTTGTTGTGCAGGTTTAACTGTTTTATCTTTCTTATAATAACCACTACTAAATCTTAATCCACCACGATTAGTTTTCCAATCGCCTACAACAGCACAATTAGTATCTTCATTAACTAGAAGAATATCAATAGTTCCACTAATTAACCAATCTATAAGAAACATACCAATCTCACTATAAATCTTATATCCTCTTTCAGTGTACATTTTAAACGCATCATAAATAAGAGGATAACGATTATTAGTAAGTTCAATAAAATCTTTAAGATTAAGTAACTTATAACTAGCACCAAAATTTGGAATATCAGCAATAGTAACCATTACACCATCTTCACGTTTATCAAGATAATTAATAGCTTGTTGAAACATAGATGCTCCTTTAACGCCATCTTCAAGACCATTATGAGTATTAGTTCCACGTTCACAAGCTTCTTTAGTAATAGTTGACCATTGTTCCTCTAGTTTCTTCTCACTTATTCCTAGTTCTTTAGACTTCTTTCTCAACCAATAGTTCTTATCAAATTTAGGAGCATAATTATGAAGAATAGTAGTAGTAGAAATATAATCATTACCAAGACTATCGTTATACTTATGTTCTTCTTCATGAAAAATAAGTCTAATATCATTATATCTTTTATCTCTAAGTTCCATATTATTAATACCATTAAGTTCAACACTAGTTTGGACCCGCTTCGGCACTACGTGCCTACGCTAGACTCCCCGTGGAGGATGGAATAGATTCAGCATCAGCTTATTCTTCAATCATACTACTAGTAATTTCAACACCACCTCTACCAGCAACATTCTCTTGTTCATACAGAAGATTTTCTTCAGCAACATTAAGAGCTTTAATCGTGTTTGGAAACTGATTAGCTAAATCATTAATTTGTTTCATATAACCAATAACAACTGGAACATCTTCTAGACTAGCACCATCAGATAACTTGTCATTCAACAACTCATTTAGTTTGCTAGCAGCTAAAGCAACATTATGAATACCACGCTTAATATTAAGCACGGCTTCCATACCAGCACCAGCTTTTTGATTATAATATCTTTTAATAAGTTTCCAAACAAGAATATCAGGTTGATAATTTTTAGGTAAATCAAAATTCTCAATAGCTTTTTTAAGAGCTTCTTTTTCACTAAGACCTTCTTGTAGACATGGGCCTTTAGGGTCACCAAGATAATAAATAACTCCAACTTCTTTAACATATATCTCTTTATTAGGAGATTTATCTCTAGTATAAAGAAGACTAACATCTCTATCAAGAAGTTGTTTAAGTGTAGGAGCTTTTGGCATACCAGTTTCATCTATGGTCAGCATCCAATCCAATTCCAAACCGTTCATATATTTCTTCTACTTCTTCATCAAATTCAATAATTTCAAGTTTACCCATAGCATATAGCCAAAGATTAGCATAAGCAGCACTATGTTTTTTACTTAGTTTAATCCAAATAGGAAGAAGTTTCTTTTTAAACTTAAGTTCAGTCTTAATCTTTTCTTCTTCTTCATAATGTTTTTGCTTTTCTTCTTCCATAACTTTAGCAGTATATTCTTTATACTCTTCTCTAGTCATAGTTTTTCTAGCTTCTTTAAAGTCTTTATAATGACTAATAAGTTTGGAACGATACCAATTCTTTTGAATAGTGCCAATATGAGGAATAGCAACACATTTATCTTTTCGTATATTAATACTAGCTTCTTTTTCAAGACTTTCAATAATAGATTTACAAAGTATTCTATCATTACCTTGAAATCCAATATCATCTAATATATTATTTATATCTTTATAAATAAGAATATAATCATCATCAAAATCTTCTTGAGAACTAGTATTAGCAATATTAAAACTAGTATTAGTCTTAAAATCCATAATTGAAAGTTTAAGAACTCTTCTTAGATTACTACTATAAACAAGAACACAAGTACTTATAATTTTAAATTATACATAAGTAGTTCTAAGAAGAGTTCGATTATTTAGACGAAATGGCTAATTAGCTTTTTCAACAGAATGATAAATAAAAGGATTAATAGCTTTATGTTTATCAGTAATAGCGGCTCTTAAATCATTAATAGCTATAACTTTAAATTCAACAAACCAAACTTTCTGTCCTTTTTTATATCCTTGATTTTGTCCAAAAGTACCAACAGTAATAGAACGAGTTAATTCTGTATCATTAGTAATAAACTTATTAACAAATTGAGGACTAAGAACATTATGTTTAAGATAAAGATGATAACCACGTTCAAGAGTAGAACGGTCAATAATAATCTTATCCATTTGGTTCATACCAATAAGTTCAGCATCTTCTTTACTAATTTTAGCAATAATTGGCATAACCTCAACTGTACTTACTTTATTATTAATAACACCAAACAAACTTTCATTTTGGCAAAGAGCAACAACACAATAATGTTTAGCAATAACTACATTAGTAAGAACAGCGTCAAGTGCTTCACTTGTTATTTCGCTGATGTCAGTAGGTATTTGAATACCAAAATCTTTAAATTTACTTTCAACTTTAATCATAACACTAAATTATTTAGTTTTAATAATACTATCAATACCAATATTTCCAAGTTTAAGTTTACTAGGAACTTTAACTTCTTTTTTATTCCTTTCTCCACTATGAAATTCTCTAGTGTATTTAGGTTTAGTTTCACTTTTATCTTTACCCATAACTTAATTGTTTTTAGCAAATGTAAGAGTTTGAATGAATCTACCAAGAGAAAAACTATTTTTAACATTTGTGTCATAGAGGATTATATGATTATAAATATGCAAGTCATACTCCCCGTGGAGGATGGAGATGAGTTAGACTTAATCATATTAGTATTGATAATATTAATAGAGATAATGATATTGATTAACTTGATATGATTGGTACTGATTATATTCAGCTTCCACGGGGAGTTGAGCGTAGAGCGAAGCTCGGAGCGGGTCACAGCGAATCTATTAATAGCTGATTATATTAAAATATTAT
>ENA-OQCT01000002-OQCT01000002.1-human-gut-metagenome-genome-assembly--contig:-NODE-2-length-20486-cov-1.066457_pt1 | contig 20486 bp, 24 predicted proteins | sample MGYA00242764_ERZ504591 | MGnify/ENA primary metagenome ERZ504591 (study PRJEB26092, sample SAMD00036299) | human gut metagenome | host: Homo sapiens | study: EMG produced TPA metagenomics assembly of the...
ATGACTTATATCGTAGTATGAGTGACGGTGATTATTTAATTACTGCTATGGGATTATTTATGACTGATATTAATAATTCTGAAACTCCTACTGCTAATTATTTACTTCCCATACCTAGTGATGCTCCTAAAAACTTTACTATTACTGCTCCTAGATACAGTCTTAATGGATTACGTAGTCAATTAGAAGATGGTTCTAAAATTATAAATAAAGAGCATCCATTATTTAAACAATATTATAATATAGCTATTCAAGAACTTACTAATATGGCTCAAGCTGTTAATGTAATGTTTAAGACTAATGCTAATGGTAATCCTATTTTAACTAATGGAGATTTTGAATTTAGTGATATTTATAATAATAAACCTGAACATTTTTATAATCAATATCATAAAGATGGAAAAGGTAATGTATTTACTACTAAAGATGGACATAAAGTTTTAGCTGGTAGAGTATTTAGTTTTAAACGTTTAGTTAGTAAAATTACTCCTAATAGTAATGGAGCATTTAATGAACTAATTGGGTATGGTAAGACTGTTGACATCCTCTACGGGGGGTCTACACGTGGGCTTAGCTATGTTAATAATCAAGTAGTTCTTAATGGAGAACAACGTGTTGCTCTTGAAGATGCTGTTGCTAATTGGTTAAATGAATATATAACTAATGGTTATAAAGAACTTAAAAATAAATATGGTACATTTATTGATGATAGGATTAATAATGAATCTTTAGCTGAATTTCTAGTTAATGATTATCTTGTTAGAGATAGTATGTACGATATGTATGGTGGTGACCAAAGTTTTTATAAGAATGGTCAAGCTATTCTAAAACGTATTAAAGAAGTACAAGCTAGTGGTAATCCTTTTGGTAATATAGACTTTACTAAAAATGATTTAGATATAGCTACTAATTTATATGATGTAACAATTAATGGTAATGCTGTTACTGTCCCTTATACAATTAATGGAGTTGTTAAACGTAAAAAAGTAGTTCTACAAGATAAATTTAGAGGTGTTACTATTTATAATACATTTAAAGCTTCTGATAAAGTTGTTATTGATAGACTTGATGACCAACTTAAAAAAGCTGGGCTTGATAAAAAAGACAGAGAACGAATACTAGAACCGTTTAAAGGAGGAGTTAATGCTAATGATGCTCAATCTTATATTACTCTTGAAGAATGGATTCGTCGTATTACTGCTGCTGGTGAATTAGATAAATATGCTGGACTTATTCAAAGTCTTACAGATGATACTCCAATAGATAAAATTGATTGGACTAAATTTGCTAATAAAGTTCAAATTCAAAAGAATTTCTATTATGATTTATATTATGATACTACTGTTGGCATTGAAGTTCCTAGACAAGTAAAAAAATGCTGAGTTTGTTCTTATTCCTAAACTTATTAAAGGAACAGAACTTGAAAAAGTCTATAATATAATGACTAATAGAGGTATTCATCAAATTAATACTGTTGAAACTGTTAAAGTTGCACAACATAACAGAATGACACTTTGGAATAATGATGGTGTTTTAACTGATGAAGCTCTTAAAGAATTTGATAATAATGTATTTGATAATTCTGAACTATTTAGTTATAATTATCTTTATCGTCAGCAAGAAGTTCCTCAACATATGGTTGATGCTAGTAATAAAGCTGCTATTCAGATTATGAAGAAAATGCTTGATAATCTTCCTAATAGAACTGAACTTAATGACCTTAAGAGTAAAGTATTTAGTAACTATGTAGCTAATATTAGAAATAGTTTTGAAAAAACTTGTGCTGAACTTGGTATTGGATTAGATGATAATGGTCATATTGATTTAAATTCTAATGGTACTATTAAAAATCTTAATCGTTTTGTATTTTTTGATAGATTTAAAGAAAATGCTCAACAACAAGGAGTTGAAAAAGCTCTTCTTGAATTTTTTTGATTTAGATAGTGCTGGATTTAATAATCTTCCTTTATTCTTATCTAACATTAATAGTAAACTTGAAAGTATTGCTAATAGTTATTTTAATACTAATATTACTAGACAACTTATTAGTGGTTGGCATGCTGCTCAGCTATCTGACTTTGGGTTTAAAGTTGATAAACAAACTCAAACAGATAGTAAACTTCAATATAAAAAAGATTGGAGAAGTTGATGGTACTCCTGTTTATTATACTGAAATTAAACTTCCTAGATGGAGTAGTAAACTTAAAGGATTAAATATTGAACAAGTTCCTGATAGCTTACGTACTATGATTGGTTATCGTATTCCTACTGAAGGTAAGCAATCTATATGTATTATGTATGTTAAAGAGTTTCTTCCAGATGCTTATGGTAGTACTGTTGTTGTTCCTGATGAATGGGTTACTCAAACTGGTTCTGACTTTGACGTTGATAGTGTTTATGGTATGTCTAAAACATTTAATCTTGTTAAAGGTGTTCCAACTGAAATTACTCATGCTAGATATACTAAAGATGAAGTAGGGTATATTAATTATGTTAAAGATAATGTAGATAAAGCTAGTCGTAAAATTCTTGGTAAAACTTATAATAAACAAGGTAATATTAGAGCTTCTTTAAAAAATAGCGAAGATGCTATTAATGCTACTCTTGAAGGTTATAATGGCAATCTTAAAGTTGTTGAAAAAATTGCTAATGATGGTGGACTTAAGTCTTACGAATCATACTTAAAACTCCCCGTGGAGGATTACAAGTAGTCAAGCTGCTATGAACTAATGCTATTATTCAATCATTTATTGATATACTTAATAATCCTGCTGCATTTGAAGAAAATACTACTACTTCTAACTTTGAAAATGTCAAAGAAGCTAATGAAACTTATGCAGAAATAGTTGGTGCTAATAAAACAACTGTTGCTCCTAGTGATTTCTTTACTCAACTTGATTGGTTTGATGCTGCTACTTCTGGTATTAAACTTAAAGGTATCAGTGTTAATAGAGATACTTTTATGAGTATTGGTAATGTTACTAAAGCTAATCATAGCGAAGGTATTAAAGTTATGTACACTACTGATGTGATTAGTGAACAAGAAGCTGTTAATAGATATGGTAAAGAAAATGTTGAAACTATTGGTAATAAACATATTCGTATTACTCATAAGAATTTTGGTTGGTCTGGAGATGATAAGAATGTTGATGGCTATTTGATTAATCCTTATAGTTCTCAGACTACTGCTCATATTCTCGATGTTATGAAAGAGGGGGCTATACATAATGAAAATACTTATACGTTTAATGCTTTCAAAACTATTGTTGACTTTGGAAGTAATTATGATACTGCTATTGGATTTATGTGGCAACCTGCTATTGATATACTAGTTCGTAAATGGAAAGAAACCAATAGTGTTCTTGCAGAAGGTACTAAAAATCCTCTTACTGAAGCTATTAGAGAAGTTGCTCATAATCTTGGTTTTGGTGAAAAAGTTAATTTTGCTGGACGTAAAAAGCTAATTGATATTATTAATGAAAGTTATGGTGAAACTTTCAAGAAAATATTCAATTTAAGCGTTTCTGACGCATTTTTATCACCTGACCTTATATTTTCATCAGACGCATATAAATCTCGTCTTAGAGGGGAAATGAATGGGGTTCAGCAGGCTTTATTTGACCTTTATGTTCTAGCACAATTCAATCGGTTAAACTCAATCGGACAGGATATAAGTAATAATCTTAATATTCTTAGTGCTGATAAATATGGTGCTAAACAAAGTTTTTATGCTAGTGATAAAGTATTTAGAGATGCTAGAACTGTTATTGAAAATAGTAATATTTATGCTCCATCCTCTACGGGGGGTCAAACCTTGCTATTAGAGAGTGTCTTTCCTGATATTAGTGGTGGTATAGATGCGTTTATTAAATCAGATATATCTAAAAGTAGTTATCCTAGTTTAGCTGCATTTTTACAAATGAGTACTGCTCTTAGTGTTAAAGCTACTCAACAAGTATTTGAAACTGCTAATCCTGTATTTATTGATTATGTATATAGAATAGCAGAATGGACTAAAGGTGGAATAATGACTGAAAAGTTATATAATGACTATAAAGATTATCTTATTAATAAACTAGAAGTAGGTAATAATGGTAGTTCTTATCTTAATTTACCTGTTACTATTGTTAATGGTGATTTTGTTCATCCTAAATATATTAAAGAATATGGTACTGGACAATCTAGAGCTTTAGAAGTTGGACGAGTAAGTGGTACATTAGTTAATATTAAAACAGATGATGTTATAGTTAAAAATATATTTGAGCCTACACAAACTGAAATTGATGTATTTACTAGACTTACTCCTGCTCAGAAAGTTGATTGGATTAAACGTAATTTTAGTCAAGATGGTAGTGTATTTGAACATATTGAAATAGTTGCTAATGATGAAAGAAATAATCGTCGTAATGTAAATATTCAATATATTAATTACATACAAGGTGATATTACTAATGATGAAGCCCATAGATTGTTTGATAGAGCTTGGAATCATCCTAATCCTCTTATTAAACTTACAGCTCTTGATTTAGTTAAATATGCTTTTATTGTTGAAGGTCATAAATTTAGAACTAGAAATATTAGTAGACTTATAAGTAATACTCCCCTTAGAGGATTGAGCGATAATGGAATAGCTATTGGAGATATAGCTATGAAAGGTATTAATAGTTATGGTTTTGTTGATAAAGATAATGTTGAAGATATAATTGGTTTTATTCGTAAGAATTATAATAGTTTTAATTGTCCTAGTTATACATTTAAAAGACTTACTAATAATAAAATTAATTATAGTCTAAAAAGAAGTGGTATTATTACTTTTAATGGTCAAGAAAATCTTGATAATGTAGGAATAATAAGAAATGGAGATGTTGTTAATGTTATTAGAATTAATAGAAATTTATATATTAAAGGAACTTATGATGGAACTTTAGCTTATTATCCTATTGATAGACTTGAATCATTTGAAACTTATAATAATATTGAACCAAGTATTATAGCTAATAATAATATTCATAAACCATTAGCTGTTCTCCTTTATGATGGTCTTACTCAACAAGAAAAAAAGAGATAAGTTTATTGATGGTATTAAAGATAATATTAATGAAGCTGTAAATAAAGGTTATAAAGAAGTTCCTGAACTATATGGTAAATATATATCTGATGAGTATTTCCAACCTTTTATGAATACTCCTTTTGAGAATAATACTATATATACTATTAATGATAAATTTTATCTTAACATTAATGGAACTACTGCTATTAATTTAAGCGATGATTTACAGCAATATAAATCTAAATATCCTAATATTGAAGATAGTAAACTTGGATTATTTATTGAAATTAATGAAAATGAAATAGATAGAGTTACAAGTAATACTGATAGATATAGTAGTGTTGATGACCAAACTCCTATTGGTAGATTTGCTAAAAATGCAAGTTTAATTATTTCAAGAGCTGTTCGTCATGGACAACCTGCTGCCCAGAGTGTTCTTAATGCTTTAAATAATGCTGAAATTAATTATCTTGATAGTAGTAGTCTTTCTGATAATTCTGAATTTTCATTATCAGTTATAGCTAATTATATAGATGTTGAAGCTAATAATATTCTTAATGATATTAATCGTTTTATTAAAATTGACGGTATTGATAAACCTATTAACGATAAAGATGTTATTAGTAAAATTCTTAAAGATGAACAACTTCAAAATCGTTTCTTAGATGTTATTCTTAGTGCTAATACATTTAAGAATAAATATAAACTTATTAGTAAAATTGATATTGATAGTACAAATCTTGATGATAAAACTAAAGAAAATATTAGAAAGATTCAAAAACTAGTTAATCAAGTTGATTCCAATACTACTGTACATTCTGCTAGAAAAGATTGGTTTGAAAGATGGATTCAATTACGTACTACCAATCCTAATTATATAAGCGGTCTTATGAAAGAATTTGATGCTTATGGAGATACTGGATTTATGGATTATTGGATACAAGATATTCGTGCTAATCGTAACTTTGTATTGCAGAATATACTTAAAGATGTAATGGGTACTGTTGAAGAAGGTCGTCTTAATGGTATTAAAGAAGCTAATGACTTTAAAAACTATCTTAAAGAACTTAAATCCAGAGCTGCTAAAGATGGTAAATCTGTTAGTCTTGATAGTATAATTGATGATGATGGTAGATTAATTCAACCTAATAATCCTGTTTGGGAAGAAAAGATGAAGAAATATAGAGATGCTGCTATTGAAGCTGAACAAAAATTTGGTATAAATAGTGTTGAACATCTTATTGCTTTATCTAATAAAGCTAAATTTATTGATATGACTACTATTCATCAGCTTAAACCAATTACAGTTCAAGATGAAGATGGTAATGATGTTACTATTGAATATTCTACTTATATTATAAATCTTGAAAGAAGTCTTCTTGGTCTTAAAAAAGGAGATGATGGTATTCCTAAAGAATTTGCTGAATATAAAAGACTTAATGATAGAATACGAGATATTCTAAGTCAAGCTACTGATAATGTTACTACACAAAATAAAGATGAAGAACTTGGACGTATCTATGCTCAAATGGATAGCCTTACTAGTCTTTATGATGAAGATGGTAATAAAAAGATTGGTCATGACTTGAATGTAGCTGAAAGACTTCGTGCTTATCAAACTAATATTCGTAAAGTTAAAGAAATGTTTTATGATAAGCAAGCTAAAGAAGGATTTGATTCTAAACTTAAAGAACAACTTTCTATTATTAGTAAATATGAAAGTCAACGTGATGCTAATGGTAATCTTCTTATTAGTATGGAAGAACTTATGAAAGTTCCTGAATATCGTGAAGCTAAAGAATGGATTCGTAAGAATACTAGATATATTCTTGATATTAAAGATATAGAAGATTTAAATTGGGCGTTTGAAGAACTTAAAGATGCTAATAAAGGTAATAGCGTTCTTAATCTTGCTATCAAAGAATTTCAAGCTAAAGATGAATTTAATGTAGTTGATGGACGTAAAATACCTGAAGAACGTGCAGCTCTTATAAAAGCTGAAACAGTTAGAAAATATAAATATACTAAAGGTAATGGTATGCCTTATGTTGGTATTATTCGTTCTGCTGAAGATGAATTAAGAATTTATCGTGCTGATTTCTATAATTATCTTACAGGTAATAAATCTAAGAGCGAAGAAGAAATTAATGTAGGAGAAGCTATTAATAAAATACTTGAAAAATATTTTGATAATGCTACTAGAATTCTTAATACTGCTGATATTAGTCAAGAAGATTTAGAACAACTAAAACTGGTTTTGAAGTATTTAATGAAATTACTAGAGGAGAAAAGAGTACTGATAAAGCTAAAGCAAAACGTGTTGCTGAATTTATTGAAAGTGAATGTGATGTTACTTATAATTGGAAACAATATGAACTTGATAAAAATAGAGCTTTTGCTAAAGGTAAAAAGTATTATGATAAATGGTTAGAAGTATTTAGTGAACAAGTTGAAGAAAATGGAACTATTGCAGAAAGACCTAATCGAACTATTTATGGTATTATTAAACCTAAAGATTTAGATAAATGGACTGACATTGATAAAACTGCTGCAATTAATATTCTTCAAAAAAGAACTAGAGAAACTACTACTCAATATTATTATATGAAAGAAAGAGAAGTTCTTGACAAATATGGTATTGATAGTGTTGAATATAAACAATGGTATAGAGATAATCATTATTTTGATCCTTATACTCGTACTATTAAGCCTATTCGTATTTGGACTACTATGCAAATGATTAAAGATGATGGTTCTGCTGTTGTTGGTAATTATGAACCTCGTATTAATCAAATGCATATTACTCCTAAAGAAGAACTTGTTAATCCAGAATATAGTAGTTTTGTTAATAAGTACAAAGTAGGAACAGGATATGATAATCCTAATTATACTAGTCTTAATGAGTATCAACTTGAACTTATGAATAAAGTAAATGAACTTATGAAAAAGTATTGTTTTACTAATAGTAATAAGCGATATGTTGATATGGGTTATCTTCCAGCTTTGCCTAAATCTAAAGATATGACTGTTAAAGATTACTTTGAACAAGCTCTTAGTTTTCTTGGTTGGACAGCTAATGTTCCTAATAATATTAGTTGGAGAAACAATGAAGATTTAACTTTTGATAAAGATTATGATATTCCTAATCCTAGATTATCTCAATTAGCTAATAAAGATACACAACAACTTCCTACTATACCTAAATTTAAAGAGCCTAATGAAAGTGATGAAGAATTTAGTAAACGTAAAGCTGCTGCTATTAAAGCTAGAGATGAGATTATTGAAAAGAATAATAAGATTCATAATGATATTCTTAATCGTAATTTGGAAGAAGTATTTAATAGTTTCTTAATTGAAAGTAATAGATATAATGCTATTAAAACAGTTAAAAAATCTTCTTTATACTGCCGATCAAATTATTACTAGTAATACTGCTTATGATATAAATTATAAAGGTAGTATAACTGAAAATAGAGAAGCTAGTGCTGGTGGAGAAATTGAATATAAACAAGAACAACAAACTAGAACTAGTCAACATCTTAGAAGTTTATACGTCGTCTTGTATTTGAACAATATAAAGATAATAAAACTCCTAATCTAGTTAAACTTGGTTCTCTTGCTCAAAATATTGCTGGTAGTAAATATATGATGATGAATATTACTGGTGGTATTGCTAACGTTCTTACTGGTTCTAGTAATATATTTATGGAACGAGCTGCTGGTGAATATATTAATCTTAAGGATTGGGAAGCTGGTAAATCTGAATGGGTTAAAGGAACTGTTAGTTATATGGCTAATATGTATAGTGAAAATAGTAGTACACTCCAAGATGCTATTATTAAACTTAGTCATGTAGTTGATTTTGATAGAGTAACTGAGGTTAGTACTGCTGAAGGTCTTAAAGAAAATATTCGTAGAGTTCGTGGATTATTATTTAGTCCTCAATCTGTTGGTGAACATTATATGCAAAATACTATGTTATTTGCTATGCTTAAATCTCATAGACTTGTTAATAATGATAGAGGTGGTTATGATATAATGAGTAAAGAAATGTATCATCGTAAAGCTGAACAAGATGCTCTTATGTCTGTAATAAATACTCCCCGTGGAGGGGAGAACCAAGCTCTACTTGAACAATTCAATAAGTTCATAGATGAAGCTAAAGCTGATAATAAAAAAACGAGCTAAATATAATTTATTTAAAGCTAATCCTATATTCGATTTTGTCAAGACTTATCTTAATGAAGAACAACAAAGAGAATATATAGCTAAACGTAAAGAACTTATTAAAAATATTGATAAAAAGTTTGCTAAATTTCCAGATATTTATAATCAATTTGAACTTAAAGATGGAATTGCTCAAATAAAATCTGATAGTAAACTTACTCTTAAAGAATATGCTAAATTTATTGATAAAGTTCGTGAAGTAAATAAGAAAGTTCATGGTGTTTATGATAAACTTGGTTCTGCTAATATTGAACAACATTGGTGGGGTGGTATGGTTATGCAATATCATAAACATCTTTATCCCGGTTTTAAGAAACGTTATCGTTGGAATGGTTATTATAATGAAACTTTAGGTACTGTTGAAAAAGGTAGTTATACTAGTCTTTATGATTATTTGACTATTCCATTTAAAGAAACTAACATAGGAGAAATTAATAATGTAAGTGATGTTCTTAAAGCATTCCAAACTTATGGTAAGAATTTACTTTCATTTGCTGTTAATTTCAAACTTAATTATGAACTTCTTCCTGAACATGAAAAAGCAAATATTAGACGTAATTTAGGTGATTTACTTTATGTAGGTGCTGCTGTTATTGGAGCAATTGCTATAACTGGTATGGGAGGAGATGATGATGAAAGTATTATGTATAATCTTATGCTTTATCACGCTGACCGTCTTGCTTCTGAAGCTGCTTCATTTACTCCATTTGGTGCTTATGCTGAAGGTAAAAAGTTATGGTCTAGTCCTGTTGCTATTGGACAAACTATTAATGACTTACTTGGTACTACTGCTATGGCTGCTAGATTCCTTATCGAAGAAGATTTTACTGAGGAATATACTACTGGTAGATATAAAGGTATGAATAAGTTTGAAGTTATGGCTATTCGTAATATACCTGTTGTTCGTAGTATTAATCGAGTTCTTGATTTACCTAATAATAATAGTTATTATAAAGTTGATGAAAATATACTTAGTATTATACCTTATAAAGATATAGGTAAAGATATATTTGAATAAGCTGGACTTGAATCTAGTAAAAAATAAGGGCTTGCCTATGGTATTACTACCTAGACAAGCCCTTTTACTTTTAATATTAATATCTCAATCATCAAGAATAATACGTTTTTTATCATCAAGAAATCCAACCAAACCATCATATTTATCGTGATAAATTTTAATAAAATCAGTCATACTACCTCTAAATATATAATTATGATTAACAACATAAGTAGATTTTTTAGTAGTATTAATAATTACTTGTTCGTTATAAAGTTCATTTAAAGCAATATAAAAAGTTTTTGAATCAATATGAGCATAATTCGTTATATCACTTTCAGTAAAAGTAATTTTATTACTACACCATTTAATATTATTACAAATATAACTAATAATAGCAATACTACCTTTATTAAGTTTAATAAGTTTAGAACTTAATTCATTACCAAATGTAACATATTCACGATTAGTAATAGTTTTCTTTGTAAGTTTAAAAACAGTATTAAGTGTTGCTAGACTATCAGTAATTTCTCTATCCTCTGTTGTAACTTCAATATTATACACAGTAGGAGCAATATTTTTAGCAACTTCATTAGCTCTTTTAGAATATATATCTCTAACCTTTTTAAGAGCTTTACTATCAAATGTAACTCTAGTCATAAAAACAATATTATTTAGATTATCAGTATGACAAATATAAATATTATGTAGGAAAAAACGGAATGATTAATGTTAAAAAAGTGTAACTATCTTCCAATTTTCGGAAGTAAATATTTTTGTAATTAATTGATAATCAAGATATTACAAGCGTTCTTCTATCTATATAGATAGAAGAACAGATAGAATCAATATTTATTATTAGTAATATCTTAATTAAAACCATCATCATTATTACCAATAACACACATAAGAATAATAAAAACTATAATACCAACAACAAATAGTTTTCCACTATACTTATCCATAGCTTCATTATCACTAATATTATTAGCAACAGCTAATAGTTTAACACCACCAAATATAATTCCAAGAAGAACAATAAATGCAACCATAATTATAATATATTTAAGTTTAATAATAAGATAAAAATAAACCTCAGTAGTAAGACTAGCTTATCTACCGAGGTTTCAGTCATGCCAACGACTATAAGTTTAAGGATTAGTAGAACGCTCCGCTTCGCTACGCTCAACTCCCCGTGGAGGATGGAATAGACTAGTATTCATTCAATCAATATAATCATTATCATTAACAACTATACTAATATTACTAGCATAACTACCATTCCATCCTCTACGGGGAGTATAGCGAAGAGTGCGTAGCACTCGTAGCGGTTCCAAGCTAATCATTAAATTAAATAAAGCCAGCTCTATTAGAGCCAGCTTTACGTATAACATATAAACCATTAGCATTAATACTATTTACTTCTTTTTTAACTGTCATAGCTTATTCTTTTTCAAGTTTATTAATAATATCTTTAATATAATCACTAGGAAAACTTCCTTCAAGTCGAGCTAATTCTTTTCTTTTATAATCATTATCGACTTTAGTAATAACAGTAGTAGGAAATTTAGTAATTTCTTTTCTTAGAATATCATCTAGATTTGTATTACGAATATTAAGAGTAATATCACAATTAGCTTCATTAATAGCATCAGTTATATTTTTAATTGCTATTTTACAAGCGTCACAACCATCTCTAGTAAAACAATCAATACGTATCATAATACAATAGCATTATTTTTAACAGCTTCTTTAATAGTATTAGGAACTCTAAGAAGAGTATTCTTAATCATTTCAGTAGTAAGACTATCAGAATATACATAAGTAGCATAAGTTCTCCAACTATCTTTAATTACAACAGCAAATTTATTCGGATTATCAACATTAGTTTGAATATATTCTACTTTAGTATTTTGATATTTCCACATCCAAGCAATAGCATCGGCACATTTAGCACGAGTTATACAATCATGTTCATCAATAAACGCTTCAACAAATATATTATTTGTTTGTCTTGTAGGTTCATCTCCAGTAAGATAATTAATATCATTACGAAGTTCTTCCCAAGTAACAGAATTACTATATCGTTTATATTCTGTATCATCTCGATATATAATACAAGTAGGATATTCAGTAATATTTTTTGCCAGCAACAGCCTTTTCAAGTATCATATCTTCAAGAATAAGATGGTCAGGAAGATTTTTAAAATTACATTGAACATTAGTACCAAATAAAGCTATATCAATAGCTTCTCGCATAGCTTTCTGTTTTATCTTTATCAGCACTTTTATAATAAAATTCAATTTTAACCATAGTATTCGTATAATATAATGAGAATTTATAAAATTAGCTATTTTAAAGCCCCACATTGAATGATAATCATATCGTGATAGATTAATCACAATAACAATTAAAATTCAATGTAGGGCAAAAGAATCATATCTATGACTTTCCTAGCAGCTTGCGAAGATATTTTCTAATAGTGTAATCGCTTTGCACACCACGTAAAATATCACCATTACAATAAGCAGTAGGAGCATCACTAATACCAGCACTACGCGCTTCTTGTCTACCAGTATCAGTATATAGATTATACCTAATAAGATTAAACCTACCGGCAAACTCAGGAAGAGCAAGAGCTTTATGAAGCCTTTCTTCAAAAAGTTTACTAACATTACAATCAGGTAAATAAAATAGTATTAACTTTTTCATAGATAAACTTCATCTCCTTCAACTTTAGCATCACTAAAATGACTTTTAAAACTTTCAACACTTCTACACCATAAAATATCAGATTCGCTAGTTTTATGATATATAACAGCAGGAATCCATTCACCTGTATCTGGATGTTTCATTTTAGTAATACTAATAATTATATATTCATTAGACGTTTTATTATGAATATAACGAGCACCAACTTTAAGCTTTAGCTCCTCCACCGGTTCCTTCTCCAAATCCTTTGTTTCCACGTTCACTTTCTCCTAATTCTTCAATAGATTTAACTTCTTTCCAACTAATACGTTCAGCACTATTAATAATAAGTTGACAACATCTATCTTCACCATCACAATTATATGGCGGAGTATAAAGTTTATCAAGAATATTAGTAGTTGTAGCTCTAACATTATTAAGTTTAAGTCTAGCATTACCAATCATACTATCAGGTAAATGCATATGTTCTCTCAACTTATCAACTATTTCAGCAAGAGTAGATACAGCATGAACTAAATCTCTAGAAGTACGATTCTTAAAAATAATAAGAAGTTCTCCACGATAACCCCAATCAAGAGTACCAGGAGCATTAGGCATATAAAAGTCAGATTTAGTAAGATTACTTCTAGGACGTAAAGACATTTCATTAGGTTCACCATTAGCATCATTTCCAATATTAAATGCTAAACCTGTATGATAAATAAATCTATCTTTATCTACATCATATTCATAGCAAATAGGATAAATATCCATACAAGCATCACCTTCTTTACCATAAGTAGGTAGAATGGGTTGAACCATACAACTTTTCTTTACATCTACAACATCTCCACTAAGAAGTTTAATCTCTTTCAGTTTAAATACTTTTACTTCCATATATAATTAAATTATTAAATTAAAGAGCTTCTGCAAGCGCAAAAGCATTTTCTATTTTTCTTGATTTATCACCATAACAAATACTATCAAATCGCTTAGTACCTTCAATATTATCTATATTAGAATAATATCCACTAATAGCATTAACTGCACCCCAAGCTGTACCAAGAATATCTCTTTGACCTGGACCATCAAAATAATAACTATAAGTATCAGAAATAACATTCATTTTTCTACTACTTATTTTACTATCAGTTAAAGCTAAACCACTACGATAAGCAATATCTTTAATAGTATGTCCTGTATCTTTTAGACGTTGAATTTCATCACTAGTAAGAAGATTTTCTCCAATAAATTGAATTACATCTTCATCAGTAACTTTAATATTAGCAAGTAAATTACAATATTGACCAAATTCTTCAGATTTAATTTTACTAATTCCAAGTATTTCTTGCGCAACAGAAATCTTATTATGAACACTAGTTGTATGTCGAAAACTAACATAATTACTACTAGTACGAATAGCAGCATTAAGAGTATTTTGACAAATAACTCTAATAGGAGTAAATAAAATCTTAACTCCGCCACTACCATCATGAGTATTAGTAAATACTAGATAATTTTCAACAGGGTCACCTTTAACAAGAATATTATTAGGAAGTTTAGCACTTACAAATATTCTCTCACCATTTCCCCAAAATCCAGCAGTTTGCCAAATAGCAGAATTTTTACCAATAGCGTCATCAAAGAAATTAAAAGCATCATTGTTTTGTACAATAGTATATTTACTTTTAACAACACCTAAAGGAATATTGTAATCAGTACGATAGGTAGCAAAGGCGTTATCACACTTACGATAAATGTCAGTACCAAAAACATGAGCGCCTTCTTTTTGTTCTTTAATAATTCGGTCAAGTTCTTCATCAGTTCCAGTAAGTTTAATAGGCATTTTACCAACTAGTTCACATTTAGCTACATTAAAATTAAGTCCAGCTTTAAGCATAACTTCTTTAGCAGTAGCACAATCTGATACATCAATAGCACCAGAATAAGCCCAAGGTTTACCTTTTACTTTATACATATTATTTATGACTTATACGTAACATAACACTTTCAATATCTCTAACAGCCCGGTCTTTATTAACACCATAAGTATCCATATACCATTTTATTAATTCTTTTACTTTTTCTTCTAGTTCCATAATTAGCAAGATTAGTAGTGTTGACTCCCCGTGGAGGATGAACTTAATTCTGTCCTCTACGGGGAGTATAACCAAATTATTTAATAATAAGACTAGTATTTTCAACAAGTTTAGCTATACTAATATCTCTACCATCATTAAGAATATTTTTCATAGTAGTTTTATTAATACTACTACTTCTAGTCATTTCATGTTGATGATTAAAGAAAGTATTAAGTAAATCAAAATTAATTTTATTAGCTAAATCACCAACAGGTTTTTCAATCTCAAATTTAACTTTAATACAATCTAAATCATCAGGCGTAAAATAACCTCCAGTTTCTTCTCTAAGTCTAGCAGATTGTTCAGGATATCTTTCAGTAAATTTATCATTAATTTGTTCAAGAAGAACATCTCTACTAAATGAGAAATTACTATCAATCATATCATTATCCCAAAGAGATTGTAAATGTTCAAGAACTAAATCAATAAATATTTGATTAAGATTTTCATCAATTTCAACACATTTACTGTTCTTCGTATAAAGTTTACTATCAACTAGATTAATAACTTTATTACCAGACTTACCTAAATCTCCATAAGCAATAACAGCATCAAGCATAACTCCTTTAAGTCTTTCAGCATTGTTTTCTTTAGTTTTACGAAGAACAGCTAATCGTTGCTCTTCCTTTTTACAAGATTCAGCTTCAAGATTAAGTACAGTATATGCTTTACGGTAACTATCAAGTTAGATTTAAGATTATCTTGTGTAATAGCAAGACGTTCTTCAAGTTCAGGAGTTAATTCACCCCCCATTTTCTTCTAACTCAAGAAATATATCCTCAAGTTCAGCAGTAATATTATAAATATTTGCCATTATTTTCTACGTTTAGGTATATTATAAGCAGAACGATAATAAGGATTTAAATAACCAAATAAATGAGTATAATCACTAGCAGTCATTTTACCTGTACTAGTTCTATATTTATAAATAGCTTCAGTATATTTTCTTCCATAGTTTTTTACTTAAACCAAGATTACCAACAAATCCACCATTTTCAAATACAAAGGCTTCTGTATTTTAGTTAGTTCTAAAAACGGTTATTAAAACCATAAAATCTTCTTCCCATAACTTTAATATTTAAATAGTTAATAATTTATTTATTATTTCTCATTTCTTCATCTTTAATTACTTTAAGAACAACAATATTACATAAAAGACCATGACAAAAATAGTTATTAAATACACAATTAGGACAAGCCTCAATATGTTTATTTTTAATATATTTACATAGAAATGTTACTTCTTTATCATCTTTAATTCCAATTGTAGTATAAAGAAATTCTTCACCGGCATTTAACTCATCAGTAAAATAAATACCACTATAATCTTCAACATGAAAATGTTTAAGTTTATCAATCTTTGAAGTCATATCCAAGTTCCATTAAATTATTTCTAATCATACCAGCAATAATTTTAGCATTAGGATGAGGAGTACCTGTAGTACCATAATAACGTAAATCAATAATATGACGCCATTCTCTTACGGAATATGTATAAATACATCTAGTAGCAGTATCAAAAGGAAGTTTACCACGAGCATCTTGACGATGGATTTTATATTTATCTACAAGAATTTTATATTCTTCAAAATCTCTTTTACATCCATTAAGATAAACATTTATAGCTTCATTTAAAGTAATATTATTATCATTATTAAATAATTCAGCTTCTTTTTTGCTTATCCAATGAGGTCTACAAATACTTCCATCTTCATAAACATATCTAGTTGATTTTTCAGCAATACTATTAGGACTAACGCGGTTTAATTCACGAGAAGTACTAATTTGTGTATCAACACAAAAAAGTATATCTCATCATATGAAATCCTATTTCAGTATTACAAAAATCTTCAATAGTAACAATATATTTAGATAGATAACCAAATTGTGTTTTATGGTCTAAAACCCAATTACCATTGACAGTTATATAATAAACATGTTTTTCATAATGATAACTAAAACCAATAGTATTAGCATAATTAATAATAATAGTTTCTAAAGTTTTATCACTATCATTAGCTATTATATAATAAGTTCCATGACGAAACATACTCCAATGTTCATCATTAATAAGTCGTTTAATAGTAGCTTCATCATTACCTGTTGCTCTACCATAACAAACTCTTGCGCATCTAGCAACATGAGCTTTAGAATCATCTCCTTGTTGCCAAAGTTCAACTTTAGGTTCAATTATTTTCATCTTCTTGATTATTATAAAAATCTTTAACTACATTTCCAAATATACTATAAAAATGTTCTTTAGGTATAATATTAATAGGCTGTATAGAATCAAGCTCTTTAAAAAACTCTTTAAGACCTTTATTTCTAATCCATAAAGTATCATAAGTAGCAGTTATATAATTATCTTTATCCATGTCACAAGCTATAAAGCAAGTTTCACTATCAAGCTTATCTATACATTCTTTACATACAATAGCTTCAGCTATTTGTTTACTCTTACTAGCATCTTCTTCAACAGAATTTCCAAGTGGAGTATAACCAATAACTTTACCACAACATATACAAACTCTAGCAAGAGCATTTATACCAAAAATAGGATGTAATTTCATACCATATAATCAGTTACAAATTTAAGAACTTTATAAAAAAAGACCAACAAGAGTACCAGTATTATCAATAACATAATCATCTTTATTAATTGTTATTTGTTCACTTTCATGACTTTCATGATTATCATTACTAGATTTTCTATCTACTCTAATTATCATTCCTCCACAATCTTTAATAGCTTTACATTCATCATTATCAATCTAGCATCAGCTATGATACATTGTCCTTTACTATTTCTTATATCAAATGCTTTATTAATAGTATAACGAATAAAAGCTTCTCTCCAAAAATGATTTCTAATAATGTTAGTACCATAATATTGAAGAAGAACTCTAATTTTAATACTAATATTATTATTATATAAAATAAGATATGAAGATAAGCCATTATATTTTAATATAGCATCATTCCATTTATCTACAACATAAATAGCTTCTTTAATATTAGTAGAAACAATACCAGTTTTAAAATTATAATAATTTTCTTCTTTAATATCTTGTCTATCAAGAAGTTTACGGTCAATATTACAAAATGCAGCAATATCATCTTTAAGTTTATCAGCAAAATGAATAATTATTTCATCATTTTCAACAAACCCATTTTTATGATAAAGAAGCCAAGTATCATAATTAGCTTTCATAATACCATCATGAAGGATATAACTAATCATAGAAGCAACTGTATCTTTACCACTTCCTTTAAATCCTTTAATACCAACAATAGTAACTTTATTAATACTCATAATAATTTGTTTTTGTTTATCAAGACAAATATAAAAAATATAATAGGAATTTACTAGTAATAATGATACTGAATTTAATGTTAAATATCATAGTGAGAATGACGCATTTTAAGGCTCATTATGACACGCAAATCTTATCGTGATAGATTAATCATTTAGATATATAAAATTGAATACAGGTAAAAAGAATCATGTCTACGAGCGTGTTCTGTATAGTTTTAGACCTCTGACAAACAGAAAAACCTAGCACATCACGTTATGCACTAGGCTTCACCTTATTCAATATCTATATGATAAATAATACAAAAATCATTACGTTTTTCTACAAACTTAACATTAATATTAAAATCATCTTTAGACACAACAAAAGCATTACGCAATCTTGTATCGAGAAGTCTAATAACTATATTAGGAATATATAACTTAAATCCAGTATTAGCATCTCGAATAATAGGAACACTATTATTAATTCTATTATCATTATACAAAATCACATAAAGTTCATTACTTTTAGTTATATCATTATATCTAACAGCAAAATTATAACTTTTAGCATCATAATCAGTAAATATAATAATAGATTTATAATAACAACTAAAATAAGATTTAGTTCTATCAAAATTATTATTCTTAATTACATTATAATCTAGTATCTCCATTTATAACAACAGTTTTAATATGAAATGGAACTCTACTAACACCACTTCGTTCACCATATTCTATATGAACAGTTTTGCCAATATAAGATTTAGAATCAAATAAAAACTTCTTGCTGAACTATATGACTAGTGCTTAAACGAGTTTCAAACTTTTCATTATTAATATCATTTTTACAAAGAAGAATAGGTAAATCACGTTTCTTTTCTTTATAAAATATCAAGAATTATAAAATCTCCCTCAGCAGCATCTTTAAACTTCTCCATATAATTAGCTCTACGTCTACCATATTGATAATCAGTTTCAGCATTACGAAGTATAAGACCTTCAAATCCTAGATTAATAAAATGATTTCTAGCGTCAATAGCTCATTATCATTAGTAATATATCCGCTAGGAGAATAATCAATCGTTCTTTATTATTATAATGTTCTTTAATATTATTAAAAGAAATAGGCTTTTTAATATGATAACGATATGTATTTCTATGAGTTTGATTACCTTCCATCATAATATCATAACACCAAAACTGAAGAAGTTTATTTTCAACACAATTAGCATCTTTAACAAAATGATTAATTTGATTAACAGTATAACCTGGAAGATAAACTTCACCATCAAGTGCTGCAAATCCATTAATCATATCGTCGATAATATTTGTATTAATAGTAGCAAGCAGATAATCTTCAAGATAGCCAAGAGTATGCCAAATAAGACCTTCACGACTTTGGAAACGAAGCCTAACAGGTTTAAACATATCATTTTGAGTATAAGCAGTAACAATACAACGAAGACCATTAATCTTATACTGACCATACATACAACTGACTTTTTTCCAAACATTACCACTATACGTTTTAGCAAGCATTGGAAGTAAAAGATTACTGTTTCCATTACTAAGGTCTTTAGGTAGATAAGTATTTAGAAAATTAAATAGAGTATCATCATCTCCATCCTCCACGGGGGGTAAACCCTGCATATCGCAAAGTTCATTAAGATAAGTATATCCTTGTTTAATTTTATCATTATATCTACTTTCAAGTTCTTTTTTACCATCTTTTTGAGTAACAGCATAAACTTCTTTACGAATATTACCTCGAACAAGACCATAAAAAACAGTGATACTATTAGTACCACTGTCAAGTTCAGCCCACCAAACAGTAGGCGCACCATTATTATTTCTACGATAAAGTTTATTCATTATGTTCACTTATTTTTAAACCATTAAATACAAAACTAACAGCTTTACCACCTAGAAGTTTTAGCTTTACGCTGAGCAATCGTTTCCTTTTTAGGCTTAATAGCCTTTGCAATACCGGTGCTAACATCAATGGGTTTACCTGTAAAGACATCTTTTTGATTGATTAACTCTGCTAGCACTTCTAGTGCGTTTCCTTGGTTCTTTACTAT
>ENA-OQCT01000005-OQCT01000005.1-human-gut-metagenome-genome-assembly--contig:-NODE-5-length-17584-cov-0.821562_pt1 | contig 17584 bp, 16 predicted proteins | sample MGYA00242764_ERZ504591 | MGnify/ENA primary metagenome ERZ504591 (study PRJEB26092, sample SAMD00036299) | human gut metagenome | host: Homo sapiens | study: EMG produced TPA metagenomics assembly of the...
TGACGGGCTCGCTTTCCAGCGTCCACGGGTTGGCCATCTTGGCGATGTACAGATTGGAGTTGCCTTCGATGGCGGGATCTTTCTGGGCCCAGACCAGGTACTGCACGCCGTCGATCACCTCGGTGGTGGCGTCGAGCGCGAAAGAGTCGATCGGGGTGACGATCTGACCCTTTTTCCACCCAGTTGTCGGTGGTGGGGTCGTCATCGGTGTTCTCCAGCACGAACATGCGGTGGGTCGGTAGGCCGGAGGCCTCGAAATCCGTTGCGGCGCCTGCGAAGTAGATGTACCAAGCGCCATTGATGCGATGCAGTTCCGGCGCCCAAATATAGATGCTCGCCGGTCCGGACTCATGCTTGCGCCACACCACCGTTTCGGGGGCTTTCTGCAGGTCGTTGATGTTCGATGCGTGACGAATGGCGATGCAGTTGTATTCCGGGTCGGAGCCAGTGAAGTAGTACTCGCCGTCAACTTTGAGGACCCAAGGATCTGCGCGCTGAAGCACGATCGGATTGTTGTAAACAGCCATGTCTATTCCTTTTCAATCCGCTGTTCCAGTAATTTACAACGTTGAATATATCACTATTACAACGTTGTAACAAATCGGAGGAACGCACCGCGCGTTTCTCGCATCCGACTCCTCGGAAGAATCGAATCGCAGTACCCGGCAACAGACAATCGCCAGAAAGGGAAAACAAAAACCTCGGCACCGGCAATCCGTAAAAAACCGGACGCAAGCGCCGAGGCACCAATCACTTCCTTTCTTCCAAAAGAAGAAGAAAAAGAAGGAAGGAAGATCACACCACCAAGGAATTCGTGGGCAGCTTGGTGGACTGACGCACCACCAACGACGACGAAACCTTGCGGAACACCTTCTGCTCCGGCTTGAGATCCTTCGACGGCGAAACCCCGTCGATACGATCCTTCAGCAATTTCACCGACAGACGCGCCACCGCCTCAAGACCGGGAGCAATCGACGTCAACGCAGGAGACAAATACTGCGAATCGTCGGAATTATCGAAACCGATCACCGAAATATCTTCGGGAATGCGCAGATTGTGCATCTGGATCGCATGCATCACACCGGAGGCGAGCATGTCGTTCAGCGCGACGACGCCGTCGGGAACCACGCCGGAATCAAGCAGCGCGTTCATCACGCGCACGCCATCGCTACGATGCCACATGCCCGACTCGACCACCAAACGCTCGTCGAATTCGACGCCGGCCTCCTCCAACGCCTCAAGGTAGCCCTGATAGCGCAGCGCGGCGGAGCCGACCTTCTCGCCCGGATGCACGCCGACCACGGCCACGCGCTTGCAGCCGGTCTGCAGCAGATACGACGTGGCGCGCTTGGCACCTTCCACGTTTTCCGTGGCGATATGGTCCACCTTGTCGGTGAAGATGCGTTCGCCGACAAGCACCAGCGGATAGTCCACATCCAATTGGTCGACATCATCCTGATCAAGTTCCAATGGACTGTAGATCAGGCCGTCGATCATCGTCTGCTGGGAGCCGTGCAACGCCTCAATCTCGCCTTCGCGCGAGTATTGCGTCGGCTCGACGATCACGCGCAGGCCCAGCTTCTTGGCCTCTTCGATGACCAGCGACGAAAGCTGCGCGAAGTACGGCATCTGCAGATCGGGAATGGCGAGGCCGATGATGCCGGTCTGCCCCCTGCGCAGATTGCGCGCGGACACGTTCAGCGTGTAGCCGAGCTCGTCGATGGCCTTGTTGACCTTGTCTCGCGTGGCCTGCGACACGAACTCGTAGTCGTTGACCACATTGGACACCGTTTTGATCGATACGCCGGCCGCCTTCGCGACCTCGCGCATGGTCACCACGTGCTCGCCGTTGGCGCCATTCTGCTTCGGCATGTCAACCCCTTTTCACCAAAAACATCTCATACATTCGGCCCCAACACCGGCTTTCGCCCCTTGCAGCGCTGAAGCCAACGAAATCAGCCTTTATTGCCGGAAACCACGATTTTCATCGTTATATCAGCATAGTCCGGATTGAGCTCTTCCGCCGCCTGCATGTCCAGTATCGGCATACCCTCCTTGGACCAGTGCACGCGGCGCACCTGGGCGTCGCGGCCGCCATACCGTCCATTCTCGTATTCCGCATTGTGAAATACATAGATGAGATTGCCGTCCTCGTCGTTGGACCACATGCCATGGCCGGTGCCGAGCTGCCATTGCCCGTTGTATACTCCGGATTTCTGCAGCGGATAGTCGAGCTTCGTCCACACGTTCGGATCGGTCAGGTCGGCGTTCTGCCCAGCCGGAGCGGTGACCAGACCGGTGGTGTAGTCAATGCCGACCAGCGAGCCGGAATAAATCAGGTAGATCGTGCCATCATGCACGATGGCGTTCGGACCTTCGGCGATCATATTGTCCCACGCGAATTCCGGCACAACGACCTGCTTCGGCTCGCAGGTAAGCCGTTCCGGACAGGCCGGATCGAAGCTGGCGATCCAAATGCTGCCGACCTGCTGCCACGCGTAATACCAGCGGCCGGAATCGCTGATGACGGTCATGTCGAGCGAGATACGTTGGATGGGATTGAGCACGCCGCCGGTCGGTGTGAGAATCGGCTTCGGCACCGTCCAGTTTTCGGGTTCGCGCGGATCGAAATCCGTGCCGTCGGAATGTTGCTTGAGCTGCATGATATGGCAGCTGCCCGTCCACATGTCCGGCTTGCCTGCGCGTTCGTTGGGCGTGCCGTCTGGATTGGTGGCCGGCCCATCGAAGCATGGCATGAAGAGCACCGACAGTTTCCATCGATGACATGCAGTTCCGGCGCCCAGAAGCAGCCGGTCATGGCGCGTCCTTCAGCGTTGTAATCACCGCATTTGAGCAGATCGATTTCCTTGGCACGGCCGCCCGCCGCGTCGGAAAGCGCTTCGATGGAGTCGGCGATGCGCAACGGCATATGCGTGGCGCCATCGTTCGGATCGACGCAGTTGCCGTCGGTATCGTCGGTGGCGATGAACATGAACATCGGCTTGCCGTTGAAATTCCAAGCGAACACCGACGGGTCCGCACGCTCCACGGCAAATGGCACCGGGTATACGGTTTGGCGGATGCGGCCGCTCACCGTGCGCGTGTCGCCCGGCTGGAACTTGCCTTCGGCGGCGTCCTGCGCAATCGCCTCAAGTTCGTCTTTGTTCCAATCCACGGCACGGGTGGCACCGGAACCGTCGCTGTAGACGAGATCGGCGCGGACCTTGGCGAGTGCCTGCACGGCTTCACGGGACGCTTCCCTGCTTGCCGCCATGTCGATATGCTGCGTCGCCACCGATGTTTCAACGTTGTAAATACGACCGAATCGTTCGATCAGTTTCGACGCTTCTTCTTCAGTGACGGCAATCACGTTGCCAGGAATGGCATTGGGAATATTGCAATCGCAGGAACGGCTTGATTCCGCCGTTACCACAGCTTCCGCAATATCGATCGGCTCGCCGGATTCGGCCACGGCGACAATATCGGCAACGGTCGCGACATACGATTTGCCGTCGTTCGACGTCCAGGAAATCACATAACGGGAGGCATCCGCGTCGAATGCGACAGACGGACGATTGACGCCACCGCCGGTACGCAGCATCACCAGTCCAAGCTGCGTGAAGGAGGTCAGATCGTCGCTGACGGCCAACAGGAACGCCGATCGCTCGGAGCCATCCGGCTCGCCGCCGCGCGCGGTACGGGTAGCGGCGAGCGCGAATCGGCCATCCGCAAGGCGGAACAGATACGGGTTCTTCAGGGATTTCAACGTGATGTCGATCCCCCGGCATCACCGCGCCATATGCGACGGCATCGGTGGCCGGATGCGCCTCATCGAACGGATCGGCGACGAAATGCGCCGCCGCGACGCACGCTCGGCGCGACTCGGCGGTGGCGGCCTGAATAGGCACGCCGGCGGCGAAGAAAATACCGTAATTCTCGTTGAGCGGCTCCCATTCCGCGGTTTCGCTCGCACGCAACGCCAGATGCATGCTGTAGGCGATGTCTTCATTATTCGCCTCTTCGCGACCAGTGGCTTCGCGCGTGTAGCACAGCAACGAGTAGGTGCCCTTCATTAGACGCCCCTTCATGTAGTTAGACTTTTGGTTTACAACGATGTACTATATCGCATGTTACAACGTTGTACAAATCGTACACATCACTACATCGCAGTACAGAACATCACGGAGAAGGGAAAGACATGTTCCGCACATTACGAAAAACAGTAGCGCTTATCGCCGGTTGCGCCATGCTACTTGGCACCGCGGCAGGATGCTCAGCACCAGGCGGCTCGTCACAAGCTGTGGTCAAAAGCGTCTCCGACATTGAACGCGGATCCTCACACGACCCATCCATCGTCGAAGCGAACGGCAAATACTACATTTTCGGCTCGCATCGCGCATGGCTCAAAAGCGATGACTTAGTCAATTGGGAACCGTTCACCAATAATCTCAGCACTCAGTTCAAAGATATTCTGGGAGACTTTTGGGAAGAGTGGCCCAAGCAGCCAGCCAACTCTGATCTGACCGGCAATATGTGGGCACCCGACGTGATCTACAACAAAGCCATGAAGAAATGGTGCATGTACATGTCGGTAAACGGCATCAACTACAAGTCGGCGATTGTGCTGCTCACCGCAGATGACATCGAAGGCGACTGGACGCTCGTAGGTCCTGTGGTCTACTCCGGATTCCGAAATGACACCGTCAGCAAAACCGACGTACCGCAAGTGCTCGATTCCAATGAAGTACCCACACGCTACCTCTCCCCCGGCGATACTGAAATCAACGCCATCGACCCCTGCGTGAAGTATGACGACAACGGCGATCTGTGGATGACTTTCGGATCCTGGTTCGGCGGACTGTGGATGCTCAAACTTGACGCTTCCAATGGTCTGCGCGACTACAGCACCACTTACGAAACCGTTAAAGACCAAACCGACCAGTACTACGGCATCAAAATCGCCGGCGGCCATGGCAACTCCGGCGAAGGCTCCTACATCATGAAACAAGGCGATTACTGGTACTTGTTCGTCTCCTATGCCGCACTGCAGCAAACCGGCGGCTACCAAATACGCGAATTCCGTTCCAAAGACATCACTGGGCCCTATGTGGACGAGGACGGCAACACCGCAATCTCCACCACAACCATCGGCAGCAACTGGCTTGGCAAAACCGGCATACGTCTCATGGCATCCGTGGAATGGAGCGGCAACGACAACACCAACATCGAGGTTGCACAGGGGCACAACTCCGCATTCGTGGATGAAGACGGCACTGCCTATGTGGTCTACCACACCCGCTTCTCCAACCGAGGCGAAGAGCACGAAGTACGTGTTCGTGAATTGCTGACCACGTCTGACGGCTGGCTGACAGCAACACCATACGAGTACGTTGGAGCCAAGGCCGACGCTAAGGGCTATGAAGAAAGCAAGCTCACCGGCGAATACGAACTCGTTGAACATGACCCGACCACCTTCTTCCAAGGATTGCAAGATGCCACAAAGAAAGACAGCACCGATTACAAGGGCGTGAACACACCAGTCACCATCAAGCTGGAACAAGGCGGCACCGTCAGCGGAGATAAAACTGGCACATGGCAGGTCAAAGAAGGCACCAATCAAGTGGAAATCACCTTGGATGGCGTTACCTATGAAGGCGACTTCGCGCTGCTTCCGCGAGACAATGATCTCAAATCCGTCATGACATTCTCCGCAATCGGCGCAAACGAGTGCATTTGGGGGTCGCAGAAGTGAGTGAAAACGGCACAACAACCGTGAATGCTGCAGTGCAATCGTCTGCAGAACCACTATCTGCGGCACCGGCCACCTCGCCCAACGGCATCGAGCACACGCTCGCCAACGGTCGGGTGGCCGTGCACGATCCCGCAATCGTCGAGGAAAACGGTGTCTACTATCTGTCCGGCACGCATCGTCGGTGCGCGCGCAGCACGGATATGGTGCATTGGGAGCGGTTCGATAACATCTGAGCCGCGACCCGTACGCGCTGCTCGGCGATATTTGGCAGGCATGGCCGAAACAGGATTCCAATCCCGACCTGCTCGGCAACACGTGGCGCCGACGTGATCTGGAACGAGACCATGGGCAAGTGGTGCATGTACCTGTCGGTGAACGGCGACCAGTTCCGCTCGGTGATCGTGCTGTTGACCGCCGACCATGTGGACGGCGACTGGACGTACGTGGGGCCGGTGGTATATTCCGGTTTCGACGAGAGCAACCTGTGGAACACCGACGTGCCGAAAGTGCTGGAACTTGAGCCCAAAACCGATGGCACCGTCGGCTATGACCTGACCCGCTACCTGTCGCTCAAAGACACGCGCATCAACGCCATCGACGCGGCGCCCGCATTGTGCGAGCACGGCGAAATGTGGATGAGTTTCGGTTCATGATTCGGCGGCATCTGGATGTTCAAGCTCGATCCGAAAACCGGCTTGCGCGATTATTCCGTGCGATACCCACTGGTCAAGGATTCCTCCGATCCTTATTACGGCGTGAAAGTGGCCGGAGGCTACTGGAATTCCGGCGAAGGATCGTACTTCATTCGTGAAAACGGATGGTGGTATCTGTTCATGTCGTACGGCTGGCTTGGGCGCACCGGCGGATATCAGATTCGTCTGTTCCGTTCAAAATCGCTGCTTGGCCCGTACGTGGACCAGAACGGCAATCCCGCGATTTCGTACGGTGAGATTCCCGACAATCAGGAGCGCGGCACCGGCATTCGATTGACGTCTTCCGTACAGTGGGATGGCGGTCCGGCAGAGCTTGCCGATGTCGAAGTCTCGCAGGGGCATAATTCCGCCATTCGTCGGTCGAAGGACGGTCGCATGTTCCTCGTCTACCACACCCGTTTCGCGGAACGCTTTAGCGAGGACGATGATGAAGATTACGAATCTCACGTACGCGAATTACTGCCGACTTCCGACGGCTGGCTGGTTGCGGCACCGTACGAATACCGCGGTTCCGTTGCCGTCGCGCCGACCGGCATTGCCGATATCACAGGCGATTACAACGTTGTACTGCATGATCAGCATACGTTCTTCAACGGCAAGCAAGAGGATGATGGCACGTACGTTGGCATCAATCGTCCGACGCGATATACGTTCCATGAGGACGGGCGGATCACCCGGGGTGAAATCGTAAGTTTCTTCGATACTCCCGACGCGAATCTGCCGAGGTCGACGGACGGGCCGATCACCTGCGGATCGTGGAAACCGCTTTCCGGCGCCGTGAACGGATTCAACTGTTGCGCAAGCGACGCGGAAATCCGATTGGACGACGTGACCTACATTGCACGGTTCGCAACACTCCCCCGCGAGATCGACGGCAAGCCGGTCATGACGTTCTCCGCAATCGGCAACAATGTCTGCATTTGGGGATCGCAATCCTGAATTTCCGAGTTTCCGAATAATCCGGAAAAACTGGAAAATCCGGAAACTCGGGAATCCTATGAAATCAAAAAGCAAAGGGCTTGTGACGTACTCGCAAGTACATCACAAGCCCTTCAGCTACGAGAACCGAAAACCCGCGGAAATCAGCGCTCGGAACGGTTGATGGCCGAAATAATGGCCTTCAGCGAGCTGGTGACGATGGACGTGTCAATGCCGACGCCCCACACGATCTGAGGATCCTCTTCCTCACCGATCTGGCATTCCACATAGGAAGCGGCCATGGCGTCGGTGCCGACGGACATGGTGTGCTCCACGTAATCCATCACGGAAGCCTCGATGCCGAAGTTGCTCAGCGCGTCAGGAAAGCGGCAAGCGGGCCGTTGCCCATGCCGGAACCTCACGCTCCACCGGCTCATCAACGCCGACGTTCACGCCACGGTCAAGAATCCTGGCCTTCAGCACGGTATCGGAACCATCTTCACCGGACGACACCGACACCTTCAGCAGCTTCAGACGGCCCCACTGCTCGAGGGAGTCGTCCTTGCTGTCGCCGACCACGGCACCAGCCGCAGTAGCGCCGGACTCTTCGACCGGCAGATACTCGTCCTTGAACAGACGCCAAATATCCTCGTCCTTGACTTCCTTCTTGGTCTCATCGGCGTACGCCTGCACAACCTTGTCGAACTCGACCTGCAGACGCTTCGGCAGATCAAGATTGTGGTTGGTCTTCAGCAGGTAGGCCATGCCGCCCTTGCCGGACTGGGAGTTCACGCGGATGATGGCCTCGTACGTGCGGCCGATATCCTTCGGATCGATCGGCAGGTACGGCACCAGCCACACGAAGCTGTCCAAATCGGCACCGGCACGATCGGCGGCCACCTGACGAGCCTCAAGACCCTTCTTGATGGCATCCTGGTGAGAACCGGAGAAGGCGGTGAACACGAAATTGCCGGCATACGGGTGACGCTCGGAAATCTTCAGCTGGTTGCAGTACTCAACCGTCTTGCGAATCTCAGGAACGTTGGAATAATCGATCTGCGGATCGATGCCCTGCGTGAGGAAGTTCAGACCAAGCGTGACCAGATCGACGTTGCCGGTGCGCTCGCCGTTGCCCAGCAGGCAGCCTTCGACACGATCGGCACCGGCAAGCACGGCCAGCTCGGTGGCGGCCACGCCCATGCCCTCATCGTTGTGCGGGTGCAGCGACAGCACCACGGCGTCGCGCGGCACCAGATTGTTCGACACGTATTCCACCTGATCGGCGAACACGTTCGGAGTGGTCATTTCCACCGTTGCCGGCAGATTGATGATCATCGGATGCTCCGGAGTCGGCTTGATCACGTCGATCACCGCATTGCACACCTCAACGGCGTACTCCGGCTCGGTGCCGGTGAAGGATTCCGGAGAATACTCGTAATACAGGTCGATGCCTGGGCTTCGCCCTCAAGCTCCTTGCACAGGGTGGCCGCGTCGGTGGCGAGCTTCTTGATGCCGGCTTTATCCTTGCGGAACACGACCTCACGCTGCAGCACGGACACGGAGTTATAGAAGTGCACGACGGCGCGCTTGGCACCCTTCAGGCACTCGTAAGTCTTGCGAATCAGGTGCTCGCGAGCCTGCGTCAGCACCACGATCGTAACATCGTCAGGAATGAGCTCACGCTCGATCAGCATACGAATGAAATCGTAATCGGTTTCGGAAGCCGACGGGAAGCCGACCTCGATCTCCTTGAAGCCCAACGACACCAGCAGATTCCAGAAACGCAGCTTGCGCTCGGAATCCATCGGGTTGACGAGGGCCTGGTTGCCGTCACGAAGATCGACGGAACACCAACGCGGTGCACGCTGCAGTCGCTTGCCCGGCCACGTACGCTCCGGGTAATCAAACGGCACCTGCTTATCGTATGCGACGTACTTGTTGTACGGCATCTTGCTGGGCTTTTGCGGAGCTCCAATATAACGCGCCGGAGGCAGCAGCGGGTCGTTGTTCCCTCCGTTGGACGCTGCAGCCACTGCCGCGAGATCAAACACTGAAGATTGATCCTGACCCATCACTCCTCCTTATCTGTAAAGCTGGGCAGGCCTTCTGCCGGCCCACATTGTTACGTGCATGTTACCTACCTGCACTGCCGCCCATAGTAGCGGCAACCAATCCCATATATCGCCGGCATTCCGCCATATGACGGACAGACCACGATTTTCGTCTCTTTTTCACCTCATATCCAAATTTGCCGCATTACAGTGAGCATCATGACCTTGCGATTCAACAGCGACGGCACCTTCCGTGTGCTGCAGATGGCCGATATTCAGGACGGACCAAACGTGCGCGAAGACACGATCCGTCTCATCGAAGCCGCCATCAAGAAAACGCATCCCGATCTGATCGTCTTCACCGGCGACCAGATTCGCGGATACGACCCCGCGTACATCGACACGTTCCTGCGCCGTCGCGGAGAGCAGCCGGGCACGCACATACGAGCGGTCACCGAAATCGAAGCGAAAATCCGCGGCATCAAACGCCATCCGCTCACCAAAGCGTTGCGCGCACAGCCCCCGACCGACGACAATTGGATGATCGACGGCATCGGCACCGACTCGCCGAAACTCGTGAAACGCAACAAACGCGACGGGCGCAACGGATCCGCCAACAAGCTTGAATCATGGGCGCAATCCATCAATCGCGCGACCGCCGCGACCATACTCGACAGCACGCGGCAGAAAGTACGAGACACGTTCGCAGCATTCCTTGGACCTGCATTGGAAGCGCGAATCCCCTTTGCCGCAACCTACGGCAACCACGATTTCCAGTGCGGCATTCTCGCCGACGAACAGGATGACATCTACCGAGAGTTTTCCGGTTGCATGAATCCCGTTGCCGGGTCGTCTCCTTTGGCGCTCGAACCAGGCACGTTTGCGATTCCGATCGAGGCTTCCGACGGGTCTGGGCGCATTGCGATGAGCGTGATGATGGTGAATTCCGGCGATTATGCGGATAATGCGTTTGACGGCGATCGCAGTAATTCCGGCGATCGCGAGCATGCTGGGGATACTGGAAATGCTGGCAAATCTGGCGATACTTCCGGAAATACTGGAAATGCTGCAGGAGGACGGGAATCGCTGACATCCTACGCAAAATACGCGTCGAATTCGCGCGGATGGGATTTGGCCGATTCCGACGGCTATGGCACGCCTTCGCCGGAAGCGATCGAATGGCTGAAGCAAGTGCAACGCGAGTTGGGCGAGCGCAATGGCGACGGTTTGGCGGTTCCGGCGATCGCGTTCCAGCATATTCCGCCGCAGGAGTTCTACGATTGCCTGCGCGAAGTGCCCGCATACACGCCGAATGCGGTGGAGGGTGCGCGAACGTTCGCAGGGCATTGCTATGTGTTGAATCGTGACGTGTGCAGACCTGGCTCGAGGCTTGGCGAGGCGATCGGCTGTGCGGATGAGAACGTTGGCGAAGTGCAGGCATTGCGCGATGCGGGCGGCTATTTCGCGCTGTTCTGCGGGCATGACCACAAGAATTCGTTCGTCGGGCACGTGCATGACATTGATCTTGGCTACGCGCCGACCTGCGGCTTTGAATGCTATGGTCCGAAATCGCGGCTGCGAGGCATTCGACTGTTCGAATTCCGCGAAAACAATCCGGTCAGCTACGTGACGCGCATGCTCACGTGGGGCGACTTGATCGGGCGCTACTCCAGCAACGAATTGCGCGTGTTCTTCGAAGACCATTGCGTGACCGATCTGATCGGCATCCGCAACGAATTGCGCCGCCCCGCAGGTCACCGCCACACTGCTGGGCATCGGATCGGTAATGTGCGCCGCAGCCGGCCACGCCATCGCCAAACTATTCAAGCGCTAGGTGCGGCGACGCAAGGCGTGGCCGTCGCAACAGTCGGACAATCGCCAATCTGTGGAATGCGGAAAATCTGTGGAAAATCTGCGAAATATCAGCAGAACATCAATGGAACAGGCTGACGCCGCGACGAGACACGCAAAACGCGTTGCCAAGCCAAGTATGACGGGAATTCGGCCATACCGCACCCAATCGAGGCGCATTCTGGCTCATCCAAATACTCGGCACACGACCATCCGCGGAACGCGATCCCAACAAATTGAAACCGTTCTTCTCCAACAACCATTCCGGATGCTGCGTGGCAATAGCAAGTCCCTCTTCCAACGTAAGCGGCAAACGCTCGTCGGAATCGATCAGCTTGCGCGCCACATCGGGCTCTCGATTGATGTAGCACGTTCCCGTATGCGGCTCGACCACCAGGTAAAACGGACCTTCCGGAGGTTCGAAACCATCCTGCGGAAGAAAACTGGCGATATCGCGCGGCGGCATCGTGGTGAAACCAGCCATACGGTTGATCGACGTACGCGCGATCAACGATTCCGGGGAAACCAACTCGCGCGTAGGCACCAACAGAATCTGCGTGCCCAAATCGGAATCCTCCAACGCACGGATGAGCGGGCGCGCCAAAGCACGGAACGCGGCGGCCGACATATCGGCCACATCCGGGTAGCCCAACGCCACGATACGGTCCAATTGCTTCTGCGCTTCTTCTGATGCCTTCGACATGGCTTCCAGTGTACGCGAGCGATACGCCCAAAGTGCGAAAAAGCCTCGCAGCCCGCGCAGCCAGTTCCGCATCAACCTCAAAGACATCGGGGCCATATAACCAAAAAGTGCGCGAAGTAGACTTGCGCGCTCCGGAAGCAGAATGATTTCCGTTTTTCATATTATGCACAGCAACGGCAAACATGCTCCGCAAAAACATTCGTTGCACTATTCAGCGCCGGTATTTGTTATTGCTCCACGCGCAGACGAAAGGCTATGCAGCGTTCCTGTGAGGCAGGAAGCGTCCTGCGTTCAAACCAATCTGACAAACATACTGTTGGAACCAGGGACGTCGCGGAAGCCAAAATGCTGGTAAAAGCCACGCGAGACATCATCATAAGGATCAACAACAAGTGCGCGGGACCCGATTTGGCGGCCTACTGCAAGAGCTCGCTTGATTGCATCCTGCAGCAACATCCATCCCAGCCCCTGATGCTGAAAACGTGAATCCACGCCCAGCATTCCTAACAGAATCACAGGTATTTTGGCAGGGGCATTCCGTTTAAGCCATCCACCTCTCACGGCATCACGATCAATTGAATACGCACTAATCGCATAGAAGCCCGCAACTTCCCCACTTGTTGTGAAACACACGTATGGAACCGCCGTACCCCGCTTCGCCGCATAAGGGGCATGGCGATTCGCCCAATTGTCGATCAGTTCGACACCACACGAGAAACCTTCAAGCGTCTCGCCAGGATTCAATCTTCGCGGCTCGAGAAACCTCACTTCAGTTACGCCCATTGAGGTTCCCTCCGCATAAGTTCCTTCGTCTCAGCCGGAATAGGCTCATCGAGCGCACGAAGAAACGCATCAAACGATTCATTCTCAAGTTTGAGTGAGGAAGCCTCCTCTATTTCCCGTCGTGCGGCATCTAGTAGATGCTGCGCCGTCCATTGTGTTATCGTGGACCCCTTCAGCGAGACAGCGCGCTCAATCAACGAACGCTGCTCCGCTGTTAAACGAATATCCAACCGCGATGTCCTGTTACTTGTTACTGTAGCCATACCAATAGTGTACGTCATTTTGCCACACATAACAATCGCCAAACGCATACTCGGCGCAGACCAGCATACGGATAGGGGAACCTGCTTGTTCCGCGGTTTTCGTAAGATTGAACAACGCATGTGGCCGCCCACGAAGTCGTTTGGGGCCGGCTGGTCGACCTCAAGCGTGAAATCATACGAAACCGTTCCAGCATAAGCGAGAGGTTGTTATGTCCGAAAAGATTAAGGTCGGCATTCTCGGAGCTACGGGCATGGTCGGACAGCGCTTCGTCACGCTGCTCGAAAACCATCCGTGGTTCGAATTGGTCACCCTTGCCGCATCCGCGCACAGCGCCGGCAAGACCTACGAAGAGGCCATCGGCGGTCGCTGGAAGATGGAAACGCCGATGCCGGAATTCGTGAAGAACATGGTCGTCAAGAACGTGGCCGACGTGGAAGACGTGGTCAAAAACGTCGATTTCGTGTTCTCCGCAGTGAACATGCCGAAGGCTGAGATTCGCACCATCGAAGAGGAATACGCGAAGACCGAAACGCCGGTCGTGTCGAACAACAGCGCCCACCGTTGGACTCCGGACGTGCCGATGGTCGTGCCGGAGATCAACCCGGAGCATTATGAGGTGATCGAGCACCAGCGCAAGCGTCTCGGCACCACGCACGGCTTCATCGCCGTCAAGCCGAACTGCTCCATCCAGGCCTACACCCCGGCGCTCGCCGCTTGGAAGGAATTCGAGCCGCGCGAGGTTATCGTGAGCACCTATCAGGCCATCTCCGGCGCGGGCAAGACGTTCAACGACTGGCCGGAAATGGTGGGCAACATCATTCCGTTCATCTCCGGCGAAGAGGAGAAGTCCGAGAAGGAACCGCTGAAGGTGTTCGGCCACGTCGATGAGGAAAAGGGCGAGATCGTGCCGTTCGACGGCCCGCTGAAGATCACCTCGCAGTGTATTCGCGTGCCTGTGCTCAACGGCCACACCGCCACCGTGTTCATCAACTTCGGCAAGAACCCGACCAAGGAAGAGCTCGTCGATCGCCTGGTCAACTACACGAGCAAGGCTTCCGAGCTTGGATTGCCGCATGCGCCGAAGCAGTTCATCCAGTACCTGACCGACGACGATCGCCCGCAGGTCAAGAAGGACGTGGACTACGAGGGTGGCATGGGTGTTTCTATCGGCCGTCTGCGCGAGGATTCCATTTTCGATTGGAAGTTCGTGGGGCTCGCTCACAATACTTTGCGCGGCGCTGCCGGCGGCGCTTTGGAAAGCGCCGAAATGCTGAAGGCACTCGGCTACATCACCAAGAAGTGATAACGATCTGCATATGTTCTGCAGTTACGCATGATCATGCATGATTGTACATGGTGATATCTGATTTCTGCAGAACATAATATTGCGGAGGATTGTTGATTATTCAGCAATCCTCCGCTTTTTCATTTGCAAATTATCTGAAAAAAAATATCTGTAAAACAGATATGGGAATAAAAAAGACTTGGCTGAGACGCCTCAAACAATCCAGTCAAGTCTTTTTTCGATTGTTATTGCGCGGTATTGCGTCAGCGACCAGTACCGCCATACACCACGGCTTCCACCTGCTCGGCATCCAAGCCGTAGGCAGTGTGCAGCGCGCGGACGGCGTCCTGCAGCTGCTCGAGCGGGACCAGCGCGGCGATGCGGATTTCGGACGTGGAGATCATCAGCACATTCACGCCCTCGTCGCTCAGCGCGTTGAAGAACTTGGCAGCCAAGCCGGAGTGGGTCTTCATACCCACGCCCACCACGGCCACCTTCGCCTACGTTGGCGTCGATGTCGAAGGACTGGTAGCCCAGCTCGTCCTGCTTCTCCTGCAACACATCCCGCACCTTGGCAGCGGCGGAACCCGGCACGGTGAATGAAATATCGGCGGTGCCGGTGGAAGCGGAAGCCTGCACGATCATATCGACGTTCACGCCGGCCTCGGCCAGCAGCGTGAACACCTTGGCGGCCATGCCCGGCTCGTTCGGCACGCGGCGCACGGTGGCCAGCGATTCGGTGTTGTCGTGTGCGACGCCGGAAATGATCGGGACTTCCGGCCCCAGATCGGGGAACAGATCTCCCAAGGACTGGTTGTTGTTTTCGCTCATGTTCTTACCTTTGTTCGTAAAGTCTTGGTTTTCTTGCGATTGCCTGCGATGTCTCGCGATTGCCGAATGCGAATCTCAGATATCTCAGATGTTCGGCAATGTGCGCGGATCGACGTCTTCCGGCACGATCAGCGTGCCGCGACGGTGGGAGAAGGAGCTGCGCACATGCAACGGCATGTCGAATCGCTGCGCGTATTCCACGCAACGCAGGGCAAGCACCTTGGAGCCGCAGGAAGACATTTCCAGCATCGACTCGTAGTCGATGACGGGGATACGGCGTGCAGTCGGCACAATGCGCGGATCGGCGGTGAACACGCCATCGACGTCGGTGTAAATCTCGCATACGTCGGCGTCCAGCGCCACTGCCAAAGCCACTGCGGAGGTATCGGATCCACCTCGTCCGAGCGTGGTGGCGTCGCCACCCTCATTCACGCCCTGGAAGCCGGCCACGATGGCCACGGAACCCTTGTCGAGCGCACGACGCACGCGGTCAGGCTTCACGGCCTTGATATGCGCGGTACCGAACTGGGCGTCGGTCATGAAACCAGCCTGGGAGCCGGTGAAGGAGTAGGCGTGAGAGCCGGCCGCATGAATTGCCATTGCGAGCAAACTCATCGAAATACGCTCGCCTGCGGTCATCAGCATGTCCATCTCGCGCGCCGGCGGGTTAGAGTCGATGCTGAGCGCCTGATCGATCAGGTCGTCGGTGGTGTCTCCCATTGCGGAGACCACCACGGCCACGTCATTGCCGGCGTTCTTCGTTTCGATGATGCGTCGGGCCACGCGCTTGATCGATTCTGGGTCGCTACGGAAGAGCCGCCAAATTTCTGCACGATGAGAGCCACAACTTATCCAATCTTCTTCAATGTGTTGCCCGCCAACATACTAAGCAGGCTGGTCAATTATAGGAAAAATCCGATTTGTCAAGCCCCTGCACGCCCAACATGCGGAACAATATATGGGATCCACACATTTTTTCGGCGTACGTTCCGTCAAATCTTCCGCAGATCGCCCGTACGACGCTTGCGCAATCCAATACATGCCAGCGCAAGCCAGCATAAGCAACGCGCAGGCAATGTAGCGTCAGACCGCGCGACGCCCCGCCAACGCGCGTCCGAGCGTGATTTCGTCGGCATATTCAAGGTCGCCACCGACCGGCAGGCCGCTCGCCAATCGCGTGACTTTAATGTCGGTTTGCGAAAGCAGCTGCGACAGGAAGCTGGTGGTCGCTTCGCCTTCCACATTCGGGTTGAGCGCGAGGATCACTTCGGTGACTTCGCCGTCTTTGAGCCGTTCGATAAGTTTGGCGATGTTGAGGTCGCTGGGCTGCACGTTGGCCATCGGGTTGATGACGCCGCCGAGCACGTGGTACAAGCCGCGGTATTCGCGCGTGCGCTCGATGCTCATCACGTCTTTCGGCTCTTCGACCACGCAGATCACGCTGTGGTCGCGACGCGGATCGGCGCAGACCGGGCATGGGCTGGTTTCGCACACGTTGCCGCAAATGTCACAGAATCGTATTTTCTCTTTGACTTCGGCGATGGCGTCGATCAGCCCCTGTGATTCCTCGTCGGATGCGTTGAGCAGGTAGAAGGCGATGCGTTGCGCGCCCTTCGGCCCGATGCCGGGCAGGTGCGCGAACGCGTCGATCAGTCGTTGGATGGCGCCGTCATAGGCCAGTGCCATGGTTCACCTCTCCTTGGTTTCCATAAGATTCGCGATTATGCAGTGCTTACGATTGCGTTGATTCGTCGATTTTGCTCGGTTTCGCATTTTTGCTTGCGACTGCACCGCCATCAGTCGTCGAGATTCTTCTTCTGCTGCATGTTGCGCGGGTTTTTTGCATCGTCCGGCCCGAAATCCTCGACTTTTTTCACCTCGAACAGTCGGGTCAGATCGTCCGACGCTTAACGCGGTTGACGCCCCGATCGACTCGTCGCTCATGGAATATTCGTCATCTTCCGCGGCGACCTGCGGCATTGGCTGCGCCGGCGCGGAGAACTGCTGGCTCCACGGATCGGCATTCGGCTGGCCTTGCTGCGGTGCGCGTCCTGCCGCGGTGCGCGATGCTGGTGATTGGCGTGCTTCGGAGCCACCTCAGGTTCCGTTGGAGCAGGCATGGGATCCACCGGTCCTGCCTGAATCGGCATGGGGTTACCCCAAGGATCGTCGTCCACCGGCGCTTGCTGCGGTACAGGCATCGGTGCCGCCCAAGGATCAACGTTATCGCTGACATCGGGAACAGCCACATGTTTCGCATGTTGTTCCGGCGCTTTCACATCGTTGACGCCGCTTGCGACCACCGATTGCGGTTGCATCGGCTGTGCAGATGCAACCCCAAGGGTCATCATCCGGAACAGGCCGTTCCGGATGATGAACTTCCTGCGTCGGGGCCGCCCATGGATCGACTCCTCGGCTCACGCCAGCAGCTCG
>ENA-OQCT01000006-OQCT01000006.1-human-gut-metagenome-genome-assembly--contig:-NODE-6-length-16979-cov-0.681462_pt1 | contig 16979 bp, 22 predicted proteins | sample MGYA00242764_ERZ504591 | MGnify/ENA primary metagenome ERZ504591 (study PRJEB26092, sample SAMD00036299) | human gut metagenome | host: Homo sapiens | study: EMG produced TPA metagenomics assembly of the...
CCAGCTTGTTCACAAGCAACTTATCATCCATGATTACCATACGAATGTCCATGGTTATCACCCTCCTGCAGTTTCGGCTATCGCTTTTATTCTTTGTCTTATTTTATAGAATCATGTCAGTTTTCACTGAGTGTATTCATCCCGAAACCAAAATCGCGGTATTTTCATATACTGTAACATACGCAAAATTATCTGTCTATTCAAAACCCGACTTATCATTATCAATTATACGTCATGCCATACATTTACATCGTTATATATAACAGTTTTACAACAAAGGATGCTGCGCCCTTCTCGGTATCCCCGGTAAGATTATGCAGCACAATCATACTTCCGCAGATTCATAATCTTTTCCATATTTTCGGCATAAGTCAATAAAGGACTTCATTTGTTCTGTAAAATATTTCCGCTTATAATAAATCACATTCAGATTTCTTTTTAGCGGTTTTTTGAATGGTAACAGACATACATGATTCTCTTCCATATCTTTTTTTACTAAAAGGTAAGGAAGTACGGCAACGCCAAGACCGACAGACACCGCTTTTACAATAGCCTGTGTACTTGTGCTCTCCCAGACAGGATGAACTGTTATATTTTTCAGTTCAAAACCGGCATCCAGGATTTCCCGTCCCGCACTTCCTTTTTCCCGCATGAGAAAAGGATACGCTGACACTTCTTCCAAAGTAACCCATTTTTTTATCAGCTAATGGATGCGTAACAGGAACAATCGCACATAAATGGTCTGTCATAAATGGAATTGCCATGATATCAGCGTATTCGGGCTGGTTTTCAATCAAAGCAATGTCAATCTTATTCTCTAAAACAAGTTGTTCAATAGCAGCAGACTGTTTGATAATAACAGTAATTTTTAGCATTGGATAAATTTCCTGATATTGTTTAAGCATTAGCGGGAGAATATGAGTGCCAATCGTAATGCTTGCACCGATACGGAGTGTTCCGCAATGATCCCAATCTTTAATTTTCTGTTCCATTTCATCAAACAACTCTATAATATGCAGTGCATATCTGTAAAGTTCATTCCCCGCTCCGGTCGGACTGATGTGCCGCCCAATCCGCTCAAAGAAACGGGTCCCATAATATTCCTCCATCTCTTTTATGGCAAGGCTGACGGACGGCTGAGCGAGATGCAGAACATCAGCAGCCTTTTGTAATACTGTTGTGTTCATATACAGAGACGATATTTTCATATATCTGAGCGTCATAATATCCCTTCTTCCAATCCATAATAAAACAGTTATCTATTTCATAGAATAATAATATTTTACATATGTGTCAAGAGCGGATATACTGGTATGCGAAGGAGGAAAAATCATGGAAAATAAAAAGAACGTATTATGGAAGCTATTCATATCAGCTTTATATTTAAGTGCCTTTACATTTGGCGGCGGATATGTAATTGTTACATTGATGAAAAAAAAAATTTGTGGATGATTATCACTGGATTGAAGAGAATGAGATGTTGGATTTGGTTGCAATCGCGCAGTCATCGCCGGGACCAATCGCAGTAAATGGCGCAATTGTAGTTGGGTATAAGCTTGCCGGAATGCCTGGAGTACTGGTGGCAATCATTGGAACAATTATTCCACCGTTTTTGATTATATCTGTGATTTCGGTTTGTTACAATGCTTTCCGCAGCAATTATTTTGTGAGCCAGATGTTGGAAGGTATGCAGGCTGGCGTTGGCGCGGTTATCGCATCTGTGACTTATGAAATGGGAGCCGGTATCGTTCAGGATAAGAATGGCATATCCACAGTGATCATGGTTGGTGCATTTATTGCCTCCTGTATCTTTGAAGTAAATGTAGTCTATGTTGTTATCGTTTGCGGACTAATCGGAGTAATCCGGACATGTATTGCAAAGAGGAGGAAAAATAAATGATTTATCTGCAATTGTTTTTGAGTTTTTTACAGATTGGTCTATTCAGTTTTGGCGGCGGATATGCGGCAATGCCATTGGTTCAGGGGCAGGTGGTTACAGCACATGGGTGGCTCAGCATGTCTGAATTTACAGATCTTATCACCATTTCCCAGATGACACCAGGTCCGATTGCAGTCAATTCAGCAACTTTCGTTGGAATTAAGATTGCCGGGATTCCGGGAGCTTTGATTGCGACTCTTGGATGCATTTTGCCATCTTGCATCATTGTTACGGTAATTGCAAAGTTATATCTGAAATATAGAGAGATGGATATGCTACAGGGAGTCCTGAATTCTCTGAGGCCTGCTGTTGTTGCGATGATTGCATCTGCCGGAATTTCCATTTTGATTACAGCATTTTGGGGAAGTTCCGCATCAATTGCATTGGCAGGAACGAAATGGAGCCTTGTAGTGATATTTGCTATCTGTGTCGTATTACTTCAGAAAGTGAAAATGAACCCTATCTGGGTTATGGTGGCGGCAGGAGTTATGAAAGTGGCAATATCATTCCTTGGAGGATGATATCCCACAGCCGACAGCGGGCATCACTGTTTCCTGTCCACTAGGGGGAAATAAATCCATTATTTATCAGGCCACCACTTTGGAGTATTAGATGTAAGCAGAGACTGCTGGAATTCTTTAGGAGGAATTCCGGCAGTCTTTTTGAATACCCGGCTAAAATAAAGCGGATCGGAGAAACCCACCATGGATGCAATATCTGACAGTTTCATCGCATTTGTTGCAATTAGCTCCTTTGCTTTTTCTACCCGAAGTTCATTTAGATAACGCATCGGTGCAACCCCAATACGTTTCTTGAATATGTGGGAAAAATACCCGACACTTAATTTGCAATATTCTGCCATTGATGCAACATTCCAGTTATCTTTATACCGTTGATTAAGCTGCATGATCAGCCGGTCAATAGAGAAGTCATTTCCTAACGGAGAGAGAATCTGTTGATGGTAACGCGCGATGACGGCAAGTATTTGTAAAAAATTACATAGAACAACATCCTCAAAAAATGGTTTTTTCAATTGTAGCTCAATAATCGTTTCCTGAAAAAGAGTCTTTAACATAGTATGCTCCCCGATATAACAGTTTATGTAGATTGTATTTCTCTATTATATTTTTACAGTTATTCCCGGTGAAATGAATCCAATAGATTTCAGGGTGCTCATTTGCATAATAGGAATAGATCTGAGGCTCTTTCGGACGGAAAAGAAGGATATTTCCGGCGCCTAATACTTTTCGTTCATTATTCAGCCAATAGTGACCGGCACCTTTGTAGACATAAATAAGCTGATAATCAACGCGGCCGGCGAAACGGTTCTGAGAATAATCTTTTGTTTTAAAAACCTGCATGCCGCAGCAGTTGACGGATAATGAAACAGAGTCATCAGCAAACCCGGTTACACGTCTTTCATTTCTTAAGTGCCCGGATACATTAATCATAAAAACACCCTCTTCCCTTTAGCCAGACTTTCTCTTTTTAAGGTAAATATAACACGAAAAAGCAGAACTGTCCATGCAAAACACATAAAAAGGTATGGAATAAAGATTTAAAACCACTATACTAAAATGAAGAGATGAGCAGAATAAACCATAGTGCATAAGATTGAAGGAGGATGTAACATGAGAAAACAATTGATATTTCTGATGACAGATACGACCAGAAAAGACATGGTCGGATGCTACGGCAATCCAAAGATGAAAACCCCGAATCTGGACCGTCTGGCTGAAGAAGGAATCCGTTATGAGAATGCGTATACCTGCCAGCCGGTCTGTGGACCGGCAAGAAGTGCAATCTTCACTGGTACATTTCCGCACACGAATGGCATGGTAACAAACAGCATTGCAATGGGGGACAATGTAAAGACGGTAGGACAAAGACTGAGTGATAACGGCATTGCATGCGGTTATATAGGGAAATGGCATCTGGATGGCTCAGATTACTTTGGAAACGGACGCTGCCCGGATGGCTGGGATTCAGATTACTGGTATGATATGAAAACTTACCTGAATGAACTAAGTGATGAAGATAAGGTGAAATCCAGAGATCCAAAGGAGGCTTACAAAGAAGGTTTTTCGGAAGAATTTACCTATGCACACCGCTGCTCGGATCGTGCAATTAAATATCTGGAAGAACATAAGGATGAAGATTTCTTCTTAAGTGTATCTTATGATGAACCTCACGGTCCGTCTCTTTGTCCGGCACCATTTAATCATATGTATGATGGGTTCAGGTTCGACAGTTGTCCGAATTTTCAGGATGACCTTTCTAAGAAACCATTCATGCAGAGACTGTGGTCCGGAAAGAACTTACATGCAGCGGAGGACGAAATCAATAAGCCATCCGATGGATTATCCTTATTCCTTGGATGTAATTCCTTTGCAGATTATGAAATCGGAAGAGTATTGGATAAAATCAAAGAAGTCGCACCGGATGCGATGGTTATCTTCACATCTGACCATGGAGATATGCTCGGAGCGCACAGATTATTTTCCAAAAATGCAGCCGCGTACAGGGAAGTGGCAAATATCCCTCTGATTATCAAAGGCGGCGCAAAGGGCTGCGTGGAAGATGCGATGGCATCCCACATTGATATTGCACCGACAATCATGGATTACTTTGGACTTCCGATTCCGAAATTACTGGAAGGAAAGAGTATGCTGCCGCAGATCTATGAGCCATCCAGGGAAATCAACGATGTGGTATACACAGAATTTACCAGATATGAGCTTGACCACGATGGATTCGGCGGTCTGCAGATTATGAGGGCAGTCATGTCCAAACGGTATAAACTGGTTATTCATCTGTTAGACAGTGATGAATTCTATGATTTGGAAAAAGACCCGTATGAGATGAACAACCTGATTGATGATGAAACTTATACAGAAATCAGAAATGAAATGCATGACAGGCTGATTGAACATATGAATAGTACCAGAGATTTGTACAGAGGTTATCAGTGGCGCATGCGTCCATGGAGAAAAGATTTCATACCAAACTGGGAAAACGAAGGCTATACAAGACAGAGAGAGAATGAAGAGTATGAACCAAGACAGTTAGATTATGATACGGGACTTCCAATGGAATCATCCGTCAGGAAAAAATGTTAGAGGGATAAGGAGAGAATACGATGGAAGAAAAGAAATATTTAAAATGGTATAATAAAGTAGGCTATGGCTCTGGAGATATTGCCGGTAATGTGGTATTCGCATTCCTGTCATCATTCATTATGATTTATCTGCCAATACGGTAGGGCTGAATGCAGGTGTCATCGGCTCACTGATTGCTGTATCAAAAGTATTGGATGGTATTTCAGATGTTATCTTTGGTTCAATGATTGATAAGACACATACTAAAAATGGGTAAGGCAAGACCCTGGATGCTCGGTGCATATTTTGGATGTGCGATCACACTGATTGCAGCATTTTCTGTACCGACAACCATGGGAAGAACATCCCAGTATATTTGGTTCTTTATCACATATTTACTGTTAAATGCAGGGTTTTATACAGCAAACAATATTGCTTACTCTACACTGACCGCTCTAATCACAAAGAATGGAAAAGAACGTGTACAGATGGGATCTATCCGTTTCATGTTTGCATTTGGAACAAGCTTTATCATTCAGACAATTACAGTAGATCTTGTTCAAAAACTGGGGGGCGGAGCTGCCGGATGGAGAACCATCGCAATCATTTACGCTATAATCGGACTGATTTCCAATACGATTACAGTATTTTCTGTAAAGGAACTTCCAGAGGAAGAACTCAGAGATGGAAACACAGAAAAAGCTGAAGAAAAATACAGCTTAATCGGATCTATTAAAATGCTGATTCATAATAAATATTATCTGGTAATTCTTGTAGTAGATATCCTTCGCCAGACTTATTCTGCAATCATTAACATGGGAATTTTTTTATATGACTTATGTACTTGGAAAAGCAGAACTTTTGGGAACCTTCTCAGGTGCAATCAACCTGGCGCTGATTGTAGGACTTGCATTCCTTCCGTCTTTGGTTGCGAAATTCAAAGGGTATTATAAACTGAACTTCTCAGGATATTTAGTAGCCGCTGCAGGACGTGGAATCGTCATTGTTGCAGGTTATATGGGCAATGTACCGTTGATGTTAGCTGGTACTGCAATCGGTGCAATTGGTATGGCTCCATGGCAGGGCAACTTAAATGCGTTAGTTGCAGAATGTTCCGAGCATACATTCCTTCAGTATGGAAAGCGAATCGACGGAACTATGTTCTCATGTACATCCATGGGACTGAAAATCGGCAGCGGACTTGGAACAGCAATTGTAGGCTGGCTGCTTGACTTCGGTGGATTCAACGGAAAACTGGCAGTTCAGTCACAGTCTTGCATCAATATGCTTCACTTTATGTACCTGTGGCTCCCAATGCTGATTAATATTCTCGTCGCTCTTCTTTTGACACAACTGAATGTAGAGAAGGCAAATGAAAAATTAAGGGCACAGAAAGCAATTAAAACAAAATAAATCGAGTAGGAGGCTACCATTAGTTGATTAGTCGACATCTCGTCGAGCAAGTAAAAGGACTCTCACCTCAAACTTCTCACGGAACTTATCCCCGAAATATTAATCGAAGCTGCTCTTTTATAGGGAGATGCATGGTATGAGGCGTGGGCTTGGGACTGGGATGGCTGCAAATGGGGGTTCCAGTTGATACCGTTGCCCAGGTTTTGGGGCATAAAGAGACGAAAGCTACAAAACAGTATATATCCACAGATTTGCAAAGCTTGCGCTGTTGTACTCTTGATTTCGACTCACTGGGAGGTGGCGTATGATCAATCTCCCTGAGGTTATACAGGAAATGTTGTCCTATAAAGAAAGTCTTGGATTCTCGAGAAAAACTTATGAGAACTACCTGAGTGATTTTAATAAGTATTTTTCCAATTACTCGCAGGACCATGCCATATATTTTTACAGATGATGAATTGCGTAGAGTGTTTGCCGAGAGCGATAAGGAACCGTACTGTAAAACAAACCCATGCCGCCATCTGATTATTCCTGTTATCTACAGGTTAATTTATTTCTGTGTCTCCGACCGAATGAGGGTAGGGAACTGAAACGTTCTGATTTCTGCTATGAGGACAAAACCCTATATATCCGAAAAAACAAGTCTCACAGGGAGCGGCTGATTCCCGTGTCTGCTGGTGTGGCTGATATGTGCCAGCAATATCTGGGAAAAGCTGGACGCCCTGATACCGGAGGTGGAAGATGAAGAATGACTCTCTTTTATTTTACCGCATCGTTAGGGATTTTCTGACTATCTATCTTCCAAAACAGCGCGGTGCAAGCCAGAATACAGCTAAGTCTTACAGGGATACCCTGAACCTTTTCATTGATTATATCAGTGCATCGCAGGGCACGCCATTAGCAGATATAAGCTTTAAATGTATTTCAAGGGAACCTGTAGAGAGTTTTCTTATGTGGCTGGAAACAGACCGCGGTTACAGTGTAAACAGCAGAAACCAGCGGATGTGTGCAGTTAAATCATTTCTCAGATATGCCGCAGAAAAGGATAAGATTCTCATGCCCCTTTTTCTGGATGTGAAAGTCATTCCTAAAAAGAAAGATACTCGTGTGCGGGAAATAGAATTTTTCAGCGAGTCAGCCTTGAAAGCCATCCTGGAGCAGCCTGACCGGAATAAGAAAAACGGGCAGAGAGACCTTTTTCTTTATGATACTTATGTATGATACCGGTGCAAGGGCACAGGAGATACTTGACTTACGGCTTTGACAATATCATATGGATGGAAAAAATCCTTATGTTGTTATAACAGGCAAGGGTGCTAAAACAAGAAATGTTCCAATCATGGAAAAAACGTGTAAACACCTGAAATCCTACCTTCATAGATTCCATATAGAAGATAATCCAGAAGAATATCTTTTTTATATAGAACGCAAAGGAATACGGTCACAAATGTCAATTGATAACGTAGAGAAATTTGTTGCACGTTATGGAAAAAAAGCACAGGAGACTTCAACAGATGTGCCAGAGCATCTATATCCCCATATGTGGAGACATTCACGTGCGATGCATTTGTATAGGAATGGTATGCCACTCCCATTGGTGGCCGAATGGCTTGGACATGCAAAAATGGATACGACAAGGCGTTTTATGCAAATGCTGATACAACGATGAAAAAAGAGGCTATCGAAAAGGCAACATCAGACTTTGATCCTCTCTTCTCCAATGAATATGATATTGACTGGGAAGATGATGAAGATCTTCTGAAAAAAACTTTATGGCTTAAAGTAGTTATTATCCCGACTTTTTACTTTAGTATCTTTTAAAATACGGCATTTCAGATGTTTTATCGGAATAAATAGAAAGTCGGGATAAGTTCTGAGAGGGACTTAGGGGGAAGTTCCCTAGATCTACTTACTTCATCGTCACAGGCGAAAGCAGAGAGCTTTTGGAAGCAGGTGTCCTCCCGATTATCCGGGAATTTTTATCAGAGAGAGGGTTTGAACTGTCAGAAGAAAAGACAGTGATTCCCCATATCGAAGATGGTTTTGATTGACCGCTGAGGAACACACAGCCTTTACGCAGTATCTGCATCTGGTGCGTCAGAGGGATGATATGGAGCGACAGCAGATTTACTTCCGTGGTCATACAGATGCGGTGGCATATCTCAGAAAAATCAAGGCGATTTGACAGTGGCGACTTAGAATAACTTTGTGCGCTTCTTAGAGGCTCTGTAAAATAGCTGGATTATAAACAGATTTCCATGAACGACCTTGACTTCCTAGTAAATGAATGTATAATATAAACAAGTTTATCATAAACTAATTTATCATAAGGAGGATTAGATATGAAATTCATAGGTCGGAAAATGGAGCTGGAAAAGTTGAATGCAGAATACGAGCGCGATGGCGGCTTCGTTGTTATTTACGGTCGACGTCGAGTAGGAAAGACAACATTGATCAAAGAGTTCTTGAAAAAGAAAACAGCCTTCTACTTCCTTGCAACAGAAGAATTGGAATCTCAAAGCATGAAACGTTTAGCGGGCGTTGTTGCCCGTATGACGAAAAACAGCCTTTTACAGAAAGCTGTATTTACAGATTGGCTTGATTTGTTTCAGGTTATTGCTGATTATGAGCCTGACAAGAAAAAAGTGCTGGTCATTGACGAGTTTCCGTATCTTGTGAAGACTAACCCAGCGTTCCCATCTATTTTGCAGAATGCATGGGATGAGATTCTGAAGGACAGCAATGTGATGCTGATTTTGTCTGGATCTCTCATTGGTATGATGCAGAAACATGCGCTGTCGTATGATAGTCCTTTATATGGACGTAGAACAGCGCAGATGCGATTGGCTCCATTGCCATTTACAGATGTTTATGATGCGCTTGCACTGCCTTTTGATAAAGCAGTAGAACAATACGCTGTGACAGGTGGGGTTCCAAAGTATCTTGAGTTTTTTGAAGATGGGCGTGATTTGGTCGATCAATTAAAGGATGTTGTTTTATCGAAAAGTGGCTTTTTGTATGAGGAACCATTTTTCTTGCTGAAAAGTGAATCCATGACCGCAGTGAACTATTTTTCTATTATAAAAGCGATAGCAGACGGAAACCACAAGTTAGGCAAAATTGCTGGTGCACTAGGGCAGGAAACGCAGGCATTAACACCGTATTTATCGACACTTGCGGATTTGGGGTTCATTGAAAAGAGAACTCCGGTAACAAAGAAAAATCCGGAAAAATCCAGAAAAGGCTTGTATTTTATCGCAGACAATTTCATACGTTTCTGGTTTCGGTATGTTTACCCCTATAAAGGTGAGTTGGAACTGGACAATATGCAAATTGTTTTGGATGAGATTCGAAAAGACTTTATTGAGAAATTCGTGGCATTTGCATATGAGGACATCTGTAAGGATATATTTGCAAGTGTATGCAAACAAGGAGAAATTCCGTTTGTTCCGTCCCGTATCGGTTCTTATTGGTTGAATGATTATGACGGTGATACAGAGATTGATGTAATGGCAATAGACAATCAAAACAAGAGGATATTTGCCGGAGAGTGTAAGTATCATGTCAAACCAGTGGATGCTCCCGTATATTTCTCACTGAAAGAGAAAGTTGATGGTGCAGCTGAAATTCGTAAAGCATATCCTGGGTATGATGTTATCTTCGGCCTGTTCAGCAAAAGCGGTTTTACGCAGCGTATGCTTGATATTGCAAAAGAAAACGCCAGTATCGTCCTGATTAATGAGGAGCATTTGGTGTAATTATTTGCTCCAGGAAAAGCGTACATCGTTAAGCGTTTCTACTGCTGTTTTAACGTTATCTCTTCATGATACGAAAATAGTATAAACAAACTTATCATAAATAAATTTATCACATAGCCGATTGATTTTCTTCGGAGAATCAGTCGGCTATTTCTATATCAGGAGCCCAAACTATAACAATTCCATAAAATAATATTTTTTATATCTTGACAATTTCCATCCACTATTGTATAGTGTCAATATCAGTAATGATTATTGTTATTAAATAAATCATAACTGCAACTGTACTGAACAGTTATTATAAATCATTTGCGAGTAAACAGTGAAGGGAGGAATACCATGGCGACACTGAAATACAGCCGTCAGCGGGAATCGATTAAAGAGTTTCTAAGAACCAGAAAAGATCATCCTACTGCCGATGTGGTATATGAGAATATGAAACTCATCTATCCGAATATCAGCCTCGGTACGGTATATCGCAACTTATCTCTGCTGGCTGATCTGGGAGAGATCAAGAAACTTTCCTCTTTCGCCGGAGCGGATCACTTTGATGGGCGAACCGAGAGACACTGTCACTTCATGTGTACCAGATGTGAACGAATCATTGATCTGGAAAGCGAAGGGATCCATCACATTATGGAGCTTGCAGGTGAGAACTTCGGAGGAAAGATTACTGATTACAGTGCCAGATTCTTCGGCCTGTGTGAGGACTGCCTGAAAGAGGCAGAAGGCAACTCTGATAGTTCAAAGTAGTTTTTACTTACATCATTGGTGTCCAAATTGGGAATAACAACTAATGATAAAAAGTTGCAAAAAAAGCTAAAATTAAACTTGACTTTTTCAATCAAGTATGGTAATCTAAGATCATAGAAAACAGTAATAATTACTATTATTAAAAATTACTTTTTCTACCGCACACGCGAAAGCAATAAGAACTAAACGATGCTAAGATAATCAATTTATTTTCTGGCATCCCTAATAAATTCATTAAAAAGAAAAGGAGATTTTAATTATGACAAAATGGGTATGTAGTGTATGTGGTTATGTTTATGAAGGTGAGAAAGCTCCGGAAGCCTGTCCTGTATGTAAGGCACCGGCTGATAAATTCGTAAAGCAGGATAGTGAATTGTCATGGGCTGCTGAACACGTTGTAGGTGTTGCTCAGGGATCCAGCGAAGACATCATGGCTGATTTAAGAGCAAACTTCCAGGGTGAATGCTCTGAAGTTGGTATGTATCTTGCAATGGCAAGAGTTGCCCACAGAGAAGGATATCCGGAAATCGGTTTATACTACGAAAAAGCAGCTTATGAAGAAGCAGAACATGCTGCTAAATTCGCTGAATTATTAGGTGAAGTTGTAACAGACAGCACAAAGAAAAACCTTCAGATGCGTGTAGAAGCCGAGAACGGTGCTACAGCTGGTAAAACAGACCTTGCTAAACGTGCAAAAGCTGCTAACCTTGACGCTATCCATGATACAGTTCATGAAATGGCAAGAGACGAAGCAAGACACGGAAAAGCATTCGCTGGTCTGCTTAAGAGATACTTCGGAGAATAATTCTATCGGAAAATCGCATAAAATAAACCTTTTAAAGGGAGAACCATTGAGGTTCTCCCTTTTTTATCCGTTCGTATTTTCATCATTGGAAGCTTAACTGGATTTCGCCTGAAGTCTGGCAACCTGATCTGTCAGAGCATTCATCTTAACCTCATTAATCATAATCCTGTTCATCCAGGTAGCCGACACATCCATCTTATTGATAAGATTCAGATGATTCTCTGCAAGGATAGAAATATTCCTATCCGTTATGTTCTCCAAATGCAGTCTGATATCTGCAAAGTTATTTCTGGTCTCTTCTTCAAAACACTTCTGACGCTCTTCCATTCGGTCCATCTGGCTTTCGAATTTATCCATTCGACTTTCGAATTTATCCATTCGCGTCCCAAATCCTCTGACCTCTGTCAAAACAGCTTCCAGTATTTGTCTGTCTGTCACCACTTTCACCTCCTCTGTAGCCCGTATCGTTCTTTGTATGTGATTGATTTATATCACATACATAAAAATATGTCTATAAAAATCTATAAACATTAGAGTGTATTTGGAAAATGCGTTACTGTTCACTCCGTTCACAGTAACACGCTTCGCGATGCACAGAATTTATGCTGATCGCATAAATTCGCGCGGTATGTCTCGGGTTTTCTGTGACCTTCGCTCACAAAAAACACCTCGCGGGATATTACCAGTGAACAGTAACGAAAATGCTCCCCACAAGATGTGCGTCACAATTTGTGGGAGATTTTATTTATTATTATCGTTCATCTTCTCCTCAATCGCCGCACCAACCTGTTATAAACAGTCACAGCGTCCTGAATATGCGGAATCGTATTTCCATCTGCTCCTGAAGCACCTGCGGAAACAAAGATATATTCCCTGCCCTCAATCTCCGCAAAACTCACCAGACAGTGTCCTGCCTCACTGGTATAACCGGTCTTGCCACCGAGGATTTTTCCACCTGTGACTGTCGGATCAGACAGGTTTTTAAACATTGTACTGTAGTAAGTAATTCCATCCGGGTGGATATTTGTAACTCCGGTAGAATGTCTGGAGGTCTCCACAATCTCACGAAACGTATCATTCTTAATGCAATACTTCATCAACACCGCAATATCCTTAACCGTACTGTAATGATCCGGGTTATGCAGTCCTGTAGAGTCACAGAAATGGGTATTCTCCATTCCAAGCTTCCCTGCTTTCTTATTCATCAGCTCCGCAAAATCCGCCTCTGAACCACTGATCGTATCTGCCAGAGCAATACAGCACTCTGCCCCCGAAGGCAGCATCGCACCATAGAGAAGATCAATCACCCGGACCTCTTCCCCCGGCTGAAAACCTGCCTGCGTAGCATCCTGCTCATACAATCCGGAGAACATCTCATTCGTCAGAGTAATCTTCTCATCCAGATCATCAAAATTCTCAATCCCCAGTATCACAGTCATAATCTTCGTCATAGAAGCCGGATAAATCTGAGCCTCTCCGTTAATCTCACCCAGAATCTTACCTCCCCTGGCCTGCATCAGGATCGCATTCGGACTGTTAATTCCACTGATATCCACTTCCTTCAGAACCGGCTGTTCAAACTGCTCAAACCACTCCTTCACGCCCTTATTCCATCCGATCATGATAACCAGCGCACAGATAATGATCACCTCAACAAACACACAAGCCACAATCCTGCCCCCGGTATCTCCACGCATAACTTCTTCCACTTTTCTTTTTTCCACGTCTCCTCGCTGCCAAACTAACTCCTCCTGTCTACTTCTGTATCATTACTTAGCATATAATAAATATATCTAACTAATCTCTGACTCATCCCCCCTACTATACCACACTCCCTCAAAATATTGTAAACCCATTCTTCTCGCAAGACCAATACACGGGGCAGGAAAATATTTCATCCATATTAACAAAAAAAATCCGGAAGTACCCAGCTTTCAGCTTATCATACTTTCGGAGTCTTACAGATTCTATATTTATCAGATCAGAACTTTGATAATTTCATTTTTTCTTCCAGATATTCACATAAACGGGTCTGCACAAACTCTGGAACTTCAAGCATTTTTAGTGGCTTATCATTACCTTCCATCATGTGAACATACTCTTTTACTGCGTCATAATATACACTCAAAAACTCAGTACCTACATTAAATTTATTGATACCTTTTCGGAAAGCAATCTCCAACTGGTCATGAGGAATCCCACTGCCTCCATGAAGTACAAGTGGAACATCTGTAGCAGCATTAATTTCTTCAAGCCTCTGAATATCCAGATGAGGCGTTTCCACATAAACACCATGAGCATTTCCGATAGCAATAGCCAAAGAATCAACATTTGTTTCCTGGTAAAATCTCGCTGCTGCATCTGCTTTCGTATAATAATCTGTTTTATCCCCATCACAATCCTGTGCCAACCTACATGTCCAATTTCTGCTTCTACATCTGCCCCTAAAATATGAGCGGTTTCTGTCACTTTTCTGGTAAGTGCAATATTTTCATCCAGACTGTATGCCGAAGCATCAATCATAACAGAATCAAACCCTTTTTTGATAGAAGTAATAACAGAATCATAATCATAACTGTGGTCCAGATGAAGACCAATAGGTACCTTCACAGACTCTGCCAGTTCTTTGACCATTTCCGCAAATCCGTGAACATTCATTGTATTATTTTTTTCATAATGTTCCGGAAGAAGCATTACCAATGCAGGAGTGTTTGTTTTTTCAGCAGTAGTAACCACTGAATACACCATATTATAATCTGTGCAAATAAAAGAAATAACCGCTGTATTACTTTCATCTGCCATCTTTAATATTGTACTGACCTTTTCTAACATATCTGTTTTCTCCTATTATTTATCTACCGATAAACAGAAAGCCTGAAACCAAAGACTTACAGAAACAGCTCCCGGGTCTGGAATTCCCAGCGTTTTTTTCTTTAAAATTTCTACTTCTTCCAATTCCAGACTGAAAATTTCTGCAATCTGCAACGCCCTGAACTGCCGCCTGATATCCTCTTTTCAGAACTTCTATTATATTACTGGTTTCTAATACAGCCTTTTTCATTTCCACACACGCCGGATATAATGCATCCAGCATGGTTTTCTGCCCTGGTCTGGCTTTTCCTCTTCGCTCAATCGCCTGTTCCCCATTCCAGAAATAATCTGCAATCTGTGGTGCTGTTGCATATTCCTGATGTCCCAAACTTGAAATACCGCCAAGAAACATCGTTCCAAAAAATAATTCCCGACGCTCCACCCATTGTCTTTATCAATTCTATACTCACCGCACGACAAAGTTCATCTACATATACATAATTTTCTGTCTCAAGAATTTTTATCAGAGCTTCACAGCCTCTTTTCATCCCTTCTCCGTGATCTCCATCGCCTATTACAGAATCAATTTCTGTAAGATATGGTTCTTTTTCTATGATTAAGCGGGCACCGTCCAAAAACATTTGTTTTAAAACATCCGTTTTTATTTTCTCCATCGTTCCTCCTATATCACATAACCATATCCATTTACGGGTGCAATATATTTTTTGCATCTCCTCATCACAGGCTATGAGACTGAGTATACAGCCTTTCCCATCAAATACATCAAAATAAGTTCCTGCTGCACATCCACAAAGTTTAATTTTTTCTTTTCTTCAATCTGTTTTGCTGCCGATTCGAGGAGAACCATGCTTTCTGTAAACCCTACATTGCAATGATTATTTACAGATAAATACATCGGACAATCTTTCCACAGTCCAAGTTCCGATAATAAGATATCTACAGCATCTGAAAACATCTGATCCACGGATTCGAACACTTTTTCTTTTACCGCCGGTTCACCCGAAAAACCTTCTCCAAAAAAACAGTTTTCCTTCACGTACATTTAAGGATACAGAACGGACACGACTGTTACTTTTAGAAGCCAGTTTACTCAATTGTTCCAGATTATATCCTTCTCTGGCGGCCCCTGCACATATTTTACATATCTGACCGATTCCATGAAGTCCTCCTCTGTTTTCAGCAATTTCTCCCTCACAGCTTAATATATCATCAGAGATACAGCACATAGCTGCATTTATATTATCATGTGCAAGAAGTTCCACTGCCATGTCATTATTCAGATAATCACCCATATAATGATTTGTCAGAAAAAGTATTCCTTTTCCACAGTCAATATTCTTGGCCATTTCATAAAGTACATAAGCATTAGGTGCACTGTCAAAATTTCCGTGAACCATAGCATCAGCCAGTCCTTCTTCTGCAAATGCGCTCCACATATGTCCGTATCCACCACCGCCGTCTACTATAATTCTTACTCTGTTTGAAGAAATATTATTTCGATACAATCCATAACCATACTCTGTTTCCAGCCTTGTATACTTGCCCGGGCAGGCTCTCTTAATTCCATTTAAGCTTCGTTAAGCGCTGTTTCTCTGGAATTCCAAAGTCTCATTAACCTTTCACCGCCCCCGCAGTCATACCTTTTACAAACTGTTTCTGTACAACACAATAGAAAATAACCATTGGAATTGTAATAATAATCAAAAATCGCAAACAAAAATACCAGGCTGACTATTATAAACGCCTTTATACTGCTGCGCAATCAACGGCAATGTTTTTGTTGTTGCTTTTGTCATAGTACATAATGCCAGAAAAAACTCATTCCAACATGTAAGAAACGTCCAGATAGCTACTACAACAATACCCGGTTTCAGCATTGGCATAACAATCCTTGTGTACAACTGAACAATATTACATCCATCCAGTCCGGCTGCCTCTTCCAGTTCCTTCGGAACACCTTTCATAAATCCCTGTAAAATTGTTACCGCATAAGGAATATTTAATGCAATATACGGAAAGATCAGGCCAAAATAATTATCCAGAAGTCCCATCCTGCTGTTCAGCTGTGTAATAGGGATTACCAGAGCACTGATCGGAACCATTAATGTACAAAGAATCAAGTTATACATAATAACTTTTCCGTATACATTCTTTCTGGAAAATCCATAGACTGCCATGGATGCGCAAAGCACTGTAGCTGCTGTAGAAATTACAGAAATTACAAGGCTGGAAATAAAGTTGTTCAAAATTGTCGGATTATCAGAAATTGCCTTTATATAGTTTCCAATTGTTAAATCTGTTACAAAAAGTCTCGGATCATAGATTGAATTCTGAGTACGAACTGAAAGACTTAATGCATATACCAGCGGAATAAGAGCAAA
>ENA-OQCT01000007-OQCT01000007.1-human-gut-metagenome-genome-assembly--contig:-NODE-7-length-16888-cov-1.007875_pt1 | contig 16888 bp, 13 predicted proteins | sample MGYA00242764_ERZ504591 | MGnify/ENA primary metagenome ERZ504591 (study PRJEB26092, sample SAMD00036299) | human gut metagenome | host: Homo sapiens | study: EMG produced TPA metagenomics assembly of the...
CCAACGTCACCGTCCATGGATTCTTCTGCGTCACGGTTGTGCAATCCGCGCCGAAGCATTGAATCGTCTGCGGCGTCACCGTATTGCCACGGCCATCGGTATAGTGCGCGGCGATCTTCAGTTCGACCGACTGCGGCCGTTCGAGGTTGCCGTCCTTCCATACCTTCTGGACGGTCAGGTCAATGGTTCGGCAACCGTCCTTGCCGCACGGGTCCTGGCCGTCGTCCGGTTCGGGGGTGAGTCCGCCGTTGTTGTCGGTCACGGTCGCGTCGAGCATGAGGCACGGCCTTGGCCGGGGACTGGTAGGCATCGAGCTTTGTGCTGCTGCCACCAGCCACAGTCACGGCATCCTTGATGCCAACCCATGTGGTACCAGCATCGCCGGATGCACCACTGTGCACAGCGCTGCTGTCGTATGTGTTGACCACGTCGAACAGCTTCACTTCCCAACGATCGAGTCCGGTGTCCAGCACATCGTCTGCCGTGTTCTTCTGCGAGAAGATCTTGTTGCCGTCCTGTGCGGAGGTGCGGGCCTCACTAGCGTTCGCGGCCGCCTTGCGGTAAATGCGATAGGTGTTGTATGCCTTGTCGCCGTTGCCGTCATCGACCGGTCCGAGGATGTCGCTCATGGTGTTGAAGTCCCATACGGACTTGAGTTTGGTGTTCGAGAACGGGTCGACCAGTCCGCTGGCACCGCGGATCGTGTCGGCGTAGACCATGTGGTCGTCTGCCAGCACGCCCTCGTCGTTCAGTCCGGCGAAGCGCCCGTGTAGCCTGTGGAAAGATCCTTCACGCCGTCGGTATCCTGAGTTGCCCCTCCGCCGAACACGTCATAGCCATTGGCGATGCCCGTCACGGTGGACTGTTCCACGCGAGTACGGTTGCCCTTGATGAGCTGGACGGTCAGGTTGCTGCCCGAACCATCCGTATCAATGCCGTCTTTGCGGCAAGGCAGTTTGATGACACTATCGCCGATGGTGACAATCGCCACGTCGGTCTGCTGCTGGTTTTCATCAGCCTTGGACAGGGCGACGCTCACCTTCAGTCCGAACAGGTTCACGTACAGCACGTTGCCTTCCGAAAGCACCTTGAGATCGAATACCTTGCCGAAGATGGCCGGGAACCACTTGCCCAAGTCGATGACGCCGATCTGTTCCGCCTTGTCGAGGTACAGGAGCTTGACCAGCGCGTTCACCACTCGCAGGAGCAGGTCCACGAGTACCGAGTTGACCTGCGCATCAACCAGATAGGCGCGGCTGGTTTCGCCGACGAATCCGCCGGCGATCTCACCGCTGGTGACCTTCTTGAGATTGTCAGACGTGCAGCCCTTCACTCGGGCCAAGTCCGCGTAGCCGACGAATCCGCCTGCGACCTCGCGCCCGGTGGCCTTGTCGGTGGCTTTGCCGTAATTGTCGCCATGGTGTGTGGCGGTGACGGTGTAGCCGTCCGGGATGCCGGTGACATGCGAATCACCGACATGCGAGCCCCAGATGTCAAGTACGCCGGCCGTGGCACCAAGCAGATTGAGCGCATCCGTGCCGAGTTGTGCATTGTCGGCGGCGACCGTGCCGGATTTGCCAAGATGCCCGATGAAGCCGCCCACGTAGTTCACGCCGGTCACACTGTTGAGGTTGGTGACCGCAGACTGCTTCACAGAGCCATTGATCAGTCCACCGCCGAAACCACCGACCGCACCGGTGTAACGCTTCGAGTCAAGCATGCCCTTTGTGGTGGAATCATGGGCGACAATCTGGATGCCGTCGCTCACACCGTTGACCTGACCGTCATAGATGAAGGTGCGGAATGCTTCGAGCACGCCCACGTTGCCGACCTTGAGCAGTTTGAGCAGCAGGTTGGTATCCTGCTTATCGCCGGCCTCGCCGCCGCCGACGGAAGCGACGCTGGATACATCAGCAAGACCAAAGAAGCCACCGGCGTATTGCCCGCCTTCGACAGCGCGCAGCCCGTTAACAGTAAGAGAAGCCGGGTCATTGTTCGGATCCGCTTCACTACCGGTACCTTTGGCGGAATCCTTGTCACCGAGGATCGCGGCTTGCAACGAACCAGCGAAACCGCCGGCGTTCAGGGCATACTTGGCTGTGGTATTACCCTTATCGTCCTTGCTCTCATATGCGCCATTGACCGTGTATCCCCATGCCGGGTCATCCGAGCTCACATGTGCACCGCGAATCGTCGTAACCGTGGCCTGCAATACGCTGACCAGACTTGCCGGGTTCGATACCAGCGAGTCGAGGATTCCTTGCAGGAATCCCTCGGACGCATTGGTGTCCACATCCGCAACCGCACCGGCAGTGGCCACGCCGATAAATCCGCCGACATTGTTGCGCCCTTCCACCTTGCGCAGGTTGGAAACGTTGGCGCCGGCAGCGGTGACACCCTCGACAAGCTTCTGGCCGTTCTGGTCGAGATCGCCCCAGATCTGGCCGCCGACCGCGAGACCCACGTAGCCACCGGCGTTGCCGGTGCCGTGCGTGATGTCTTCGCCGGTGGCCTCGACCTTCATACCCTTGCGGTAGCCGGCCACGCTCGAAGATTTGACGGCGGGCACAAATACCTGTGCCACGTCGAGCATCTGACCCAGATCAAGTTTGATGCCTTTGTCGCCGAATAGTTGGATGGAGCCGAACGAGGATGCCGAGCCGGATTCCATCGTGCCCGCGTAGCCACCTGCCGCACGCATGGCGGAGACGGTCTTGACGTCCATCGACTGGCCATCGGTGATCGTGCCGGTGCGCATCAGACCGACGTGTCCGCCGGCGACGCCGGAATCATGCAAGTTCGCGCCAGTCCGATACTCCGCACGTCCTGCGACGACGTTGAATCCGAAGATGTAGGATTCGAGGAACTTGTCCAGGGAATCCTGGTCGGTAACAGAGCCCGCACCATCAGCCGTGGTCACATCGGTGAATTCCTTGCCATACGCACCGTACTTGCCGATGTTGTCGACCCACGTCTTCCACTGGTCGTAGCTCATATTGCGCAGCGGACCAGTGACCTTCGAGTGCTCCTCGGTCGGGTAGACCACGGACAGCACGCCGGCGAGGTTGCCGGCCTTGATGAGACCGCCGAGCAAGGAGAGCGAACCGCCTTGAGCGGTATCGGCCGCTTCCATGAAGCCGGTGTAGCCGCCGGCGATTTCGGCACCGTATACGCTGCGGATGCGCGCGGCATAGGCTACGCGTTGCGGCCCGTTGTATTTGCCGTCGGTGTTCTCCTGCTTCCATGCTGCGGTGTTGTTGCCCCAGATATGGCCGCCGCGGTTACGTCCCGCATAGCCGCCGGCCATGCCGCGGCGTGTGGTCGTATCCGATGCCGCCTGTGCGCGCACCGCGCCGCCGCACACTGTGGCATCGGTCGAGCTGTTGCGAATCGTCGGCACGAAGTCCTGCACGAGCGAGAGCAGGTTGTCGAGGTTGACGAGCTTCTTGAGCACGCTGCCGTCGCCGAGTGCGTTTGCCACGGCTCCCGGCTGCATGGTGCCCACGTAGCCGCCGGCCGAAACCTGGCCGATGATGTATACGAACTCATGAGAGCTCGAGTCCTGAATATGGCCGCCTTCGATGTCTCCGGCGAAGCCGCCGGCCATACCCAGTGGATCGGGCTTGTTGTTGGCGTTCCTATGGTCTGCCGTGCCGGCCAGCACGGAGTATCCGCCGATGCCGCCGGTCACATCGGAATGTTCAATCGTCGAGACGACGACATCCAGCACACTGAGTACATCGTTGAGATTGACGTTCTGGCCGAGCAGGCTCAGGCCGCCGCCCACAGCTGCCGCCGAGCCGATGTCCATTTTGCCGATGTAGCCGCCGGCGTATCGCGCGGCGGTGACTGCATATGTGCTGTCTTTGCTCAGATAGGTGTCGTCGATGGATCCGGTGGTTTCCAGATTCTTCGGTGCCTTGACGTCGGTGTGGCGCAGTTGGGTCACGCTGGAATGGGATACCTGCGCACCGGAACCGTATCCGATGTAGCCGCCGGCGGAACCGGATTGCGTATCGGATTGGTCAAGTCGGGTGGCGGAGACGGTGAAGCCGGGATCATCCGGGTCGGAAATCTTGTTACCGCTAGTTGCCTCCACGGTGGTGGCATCGGAATGCACACCCGCGTAGGAGATGAATGGCACATAGCCCTGCACCACCTGCAACAGGTTGGCGAGATCCACCGTACCGAATTTGCCGAGCAAACTCAGGCCGCCGTTGCCAGCCGAAGCGAGCGCACCGGAAACGACCTTGCCGCCGAAACCACCTGCGTATGCGCCGCCGGTCACATGGTCAAGGTTGACAACGGCCACGGGGTTGGTTTGCACGCGGGACTGTACACCGGCCAGCGTTGAGTCGTTCTTGAGATCGGTTTCGGAGACTGGTTGACCTTGCCGCTTTGGAAGTTTCCCGCATAGCCGCCCGCGATATCGCCTTCGACATAACCGCCGTTGACGTACGTCACGGTGGTATCCGTATAACTTGGAATCAGATACGGTACGGCACCGAGCAGGTCGTTCACGGACAGCAGTCCGCCCTTGATGAGGTTGTCCAATACGCTGGAATCTTTTGCGTTGCTAAGTGCGTCGGCGAGGCCGCCGGTGGTGGAGAAGCCCACGAAACCGCCTGCCACACCATCGGACGTGCTGGTATCGGCTGTGACCGATTTGAGGTTCGTCACATGGCTTTCGCGGGTCTTGGTGCTGTTGGCCTGACCGTAGAAACCGCCCGCAGCGTAATCGGTGGTCTCGTTGTTCTCGTTCTTGCCGGTTGCCGCAACCGTGAATCCGCCAGAGATGCCGTTCACGTTCGACGCAGTGACTGCAACCGAAGAATATTGGGCAACCGATAGCAGACCGGAAAGCTTGATAAGCCCAAGCACATTGAGCCCGCCGGCACCAACGGCGTCGCCTGGTCCGGAGAAGCCGATGAAACCGCCGGCTTCTCCCTTGGCCGTGACCGTGGCCAGATTGGTAAGGTTCGTGTTGGTCACGTCACCACCGGTGGCGCATCCGATGGCACCGCCCGCATAGTATGAAACCGGCCGTCACCGTCAAACCGGATGCCGGAGCGGTGACAGACATGTTCTCCACGGTGAACGCGGCAAACTGGTCGAACTTCTTGAGCGTGGCGATATCGCCAATTTTCACCACACTGTTGAGCAACCCAGCTACCGTTGTCGGTTGCAGATTGCCGGCGATGCCACCCGCGTAGGAGCCCGTGGCCGTGACCGATTCAAGGCCTTCTATGGTGGTGGAGCGCTGCTGAGGGAAGTCACGAGGATTGTTGTACTTCCAGAACGTAAGGTTCTTGAGATGATCCTGTGAGGAGTCGCCGATCACCGTGCCCGATCCTTCGCCCACGAGACCGCCCGCGTAATCGCCACCAGCCTTAACGGTGAGGGAGCCCTTCATCTGCGTGCCGAGAATCACGGAGGGATTCACACCGACGATGGACAGCAGTTCTCCCGCACCACTACCGTTGCCGCTCAGCAATTTGGCCACAGCTTGGTGAGTTGTTTCAGCAGCGATGCGTCCGCGGCATTGTCCGTGCCGAGTTCCAGGCCCCATCCCACGGAGGCAAATCCGGTGAATCCGCCGGCATGGGATTTATCAGTAGACACGGCAGCCGTGGCTGAAATCGTATTATTGACCGCGTAGGCATTGGCCATCGCGCCGCTAAATCCACCGGCATAGTCCGTGGCAGATACAGTGACCTTGCCATCGCCGTCGACGGTCAGGTTGCTGTTCTCGATGAGGCTCTGCGGACGCAGCGCAGACAGCAAATCAATACCAAGCGAATTGAGCAGACCACCCACGTTGCCGTTGCGACTTACTCCGGCAAAACCACCGGCATATTGCGTTGCCCACACGGTGAAACCATTCGTGCTCGTCACCGAAGAGTTCTCAATGATTGCACCAATCTGCGCACCGACAAAGCCGCCGGCCTGCGGGTTGTCCTTGTTGCCGATCACCACGTTCTCTTTGAACCCGTTCACCGAACTATTCGAGATAACCGGGTTGTAGTAGCCAACCGGAATCAAGGCATCCAGCCCGAGCGTGACGGACAGCAACCAGTCCACCAAATCGCCCAGCCCGAGGAACGGGATGACACCCAAGATCTTCGAGAGTACATTGGTGAGCGCTCCTACGATGCCGGAGACTGCATCGTATCGGGTTGCGCCCTCAACATATCCCACGAAACCACCGGTCATACGGCTTACGCTAGATACCGAAACATCTGCTACCTCGCAGTCCGTAACCTTGGTGTCCCCGTAGATACGGCCGGCAAATGCACCCGTGGCGAGGTTGGAAGGATTGTTTTTGTGCAGGGTGAGCAGATTTTCAAGTTCAAGATTTACTTGTCCGAGTGTCAATGCTTTTAACAGTAGGTCGAGCAGGCCTCCCACTGCCGAAGTGAGCGTACTGATCAAGGTCTCCGGAATATACGATTCACTCGTATGATTCGTCACCGACACATCCTGCAGCTTGAGGTTCGACACCACGGCCGTACCGGCGCTGCCCAGACTGTTGCTGTTCATCACGGTCTTGTTCGTGATCGAGGCGAAGAAGCCGATGCCCTGCTGCTTGCTGACATCCAGCTGGTCGCCTTTGACATTAGAGACCATATCTTTCTGATTGACGACCACATGGCTGATGACCGGCCGAGCTGCGGTAGCGTGAACCACGCTTGCGCCATCGTCACCAACAGCCTTCCACAGGCTGGCTTCGGTGTCGCCGTCATTGGAGACCGCACCGAGCATAGTGCCGGAGAACATGAGCGGAGTCCACTCGGTGTTGTTGGTATCTGCCGCGTTCTTGGACAGGTCGATGTCACGGAAGATCAGGTAGTTGGCGTCTGCGGAATAGGTCAGGCCGGTGTTGGCAGCGGAGTAGTCCGTTTGCGTGCCATCAGCACCCACGCCGTAATACTTGGTGCGGGTCCTGTTGACGCTTAACGCCGTGCATGCCAGCAGTGGACTGTCGTGGTCGGAGGCATCAGTATCGCGCAAAATATCTGAATCGGAGAGATCGGCGTCACCGGCGTATTCGGAAGACGGCGTGCCGTCCACCCACTGATAATTGAGGGCTCCTTGCTGCATGCAAGTCTGCGTGACCTTGTTGATGCGGCCAATAACCTTCTTGCCAGAACCAATCGCACGCAGCTGCTGCTCGTTACCAATCAGGATGTAGGTCTTGCCGTTGATCTCCTTGGTGACCTGACCCTCAAAGTCACGGCCGCCAAGCGCCGTCGCGGCGACCTGCACATCGGCCTTCGCCGGCGATTGATCCGTCGCATTTGAGGAATCGTTCTTGGCATCTTGAGAAGAAGCATCGTTTGGAGCCTGCGTTTGGGCTCCATCATTAGCGGAATTGCCAGCGGTAGCTTCTGCTGAGTCGTCCGCCTTATTGCCTGCCTCACCATTTGAGGATTCGGAAGAATCACCAGTAGTAGAAGATGAAGGAGATGAATCCTGCTGTGCGTCTTGATTCGTTTCGGAAGGTGTTGGCGCACCGTTTGATGTATTGGCCTCTTCTGACGTCTTATCGTCAACGTTGACATTGCGGGCAGAAGGAGCAGCTACGACAGTACCCCCCCCCCTCAGAAATTACGGCGTTAGGAGAGCTACTCACATCGTCTATATTCTGAGCATATGCTGCAGGCACCATGCACACGATGGACAAGGAAACAGCAATAGCCGAAGCAAGGCAACGCTTCAAAGACAGGCACTGCCGTCCAGATTCCCGTTCTGTTCCTCCGTTAAACCCGCAACGGACGAACTTCAATTCCGAGCTCATTGTTCACCCCCCATAGATTCGCAATCCCCTTTCGGGAGGTTACTGCATACAACTATACAGAAGAGGTTGACAAAAGAACAAAAAAACGTTCATTTGCTGGGGCCGGTTAGCGTATGTCTTTCTGAGCAAAAAGAAAAGCCCCGCAGCTATGCAGGGCTTTTCCAACGAGGTCATGAGAGAGGAAGAGAACGACCCCGTTTAATGGTTGACGAAGCTTTAGGACCTCGCCAAATCACTCATCATTCCGCACTTTCAAGTTTACGCCAATCTCGCTTTCGATTTTACGCCGACAGCACTGCTGACGATTACACTTTCGATATTGAGAAATCACAAAAAAGCAGCAAAAGGGCATAAGAAAACCCGCCCGGGAAAGAGGGAAGACTGGGCGGGTTGAGGAGAGGAAGAAAAGGAAGTCAGCTATGAAGGATTACTTGGCGGCCTCCTTGGAGTCCTTGTTCTTCGGCATAACCCAGAACTTGAGCAACGGGTAGCTCACGATCACGGCGAGCAGGGTGTTGACCACGGAAGCGATGGTGCCAGCAATGCCAGCGCCCATGCCCCAACCCTGGCACAGACCGGTCACGTAGCCCGGCAGCACAAGGTTCACAACCACGATGATCACGGCGAGGATCACATACTTCCAAGCGGCATCCTTGAAGCTGGAGTCAGACTTGAACACCCACTTCATCTGCACGAAGAAGTTCACCACCTGAGCGAGCGCCTCGGCAAGCAGGAAGGTGAGGAAGCCGCCCAGACCGTTGCCCTGAGTGTCGTAGTTGAAGATCAGGAAGTGGAACGGCTGCGTCAGGCCCATGCCACTGATGAAGATGGCGGTGCCGATCCACGTCACCACGAAACGGGTGATGGTGGAGATGTTCGACAGCACGTTGAACAGGATGAACTCCCAGATGTTCGGGTGGTCCTTGATCCACTGGCGGATCGGACCGACCTTCTCAGCCGGCTGCGTTGCGTTGTTATCAGTCATTGTTCAGCTCCTTTGCAGTACGCTTGTTTGCGGATTGGTTGCGGAAGAAGCCGGCGATGACGCCGCCCAATCCGCGGAAGGTGTGTCCGTTGGCGATTTTGACGATGGCGTCGACCATCGCGGAATCGACCATGCCTTGGGTCATCTTGCTCATGGCTCGCGGAGGCATGTTCAGGATGAACAGGGTGTTGAGGTCCGGAGCGCCGGTCTTCTGACGAATCTTGGCCTCCTGCTTGGTGAGCGTCTTGGCGACGGTACGTGCCACGAAGCCCTTGGAATCCACCCACGACATGATCGGATCGTTCACGCCGAACGTCACCGGCTTGCCCGGTGCCACAACCTCATGGCCGAACAGCACGGCCATTTCGGCGTCGGTCACTTCCTTGACGTGGCCGCTGAGATAATGGCCGAGCGCAGTATCCGCGGCAACCGGATTGACATCGCCTGCGACGGTGTGCGGAATCGTAAGCGGCAGGTGTTCGGCGTTGTCGCCCACCATCAGCGTCCACTCGCCGGTTTCCGTCTTCCATTCGTTGCTGGCAACGTCGAAGTGACGGAAGGTGTAACGGTCGAAATCGATGTGCACGCTCTTGCTTTCGTGTGCGGCAAGCGAAACCTTGGCGAAGCCTTGAGCTCGCGATCCGGACGCAACACACCACCCTGCGGACCGCGCACGTACAGCTGTACAACGGTCGAACCGGCAACATCGGAATCGTTGCTGACCATCACGTCAATGCCGTTCTCACCAGCAGTGGCGGCACTGTAGGTGAACGTGGAGTAGCTCAAGCCGTAACCGAACGGGAAGCGCACGGGCACACCGGCGGTCTCGTAATAACGGTAGCCAACGAACGGGCCTTCGCGATAGATCGCATCGCGACCAATCGCCGGATACCAACCGGAGCTCGGGCAATCCTCGTAATGCATCGGCCAGGTTTCAGCCAAGTGGCCGGACGGATTGACTTCGCCGGTCAGCGCACGTACGGTTGCGGAAGCGCCGGCCTGACCGGACAGGCCCACGTAAAGCACTGCGGCAACGTCATCAATCCACGGCAGTTCTACCGGAGAGCCGGCGACAAGCACGACCACGATCGGCTTGCCCGCGCCCTTCAGCGCTTCGACCAGATCGTTCTGCACCTGCGGAATCGCCATGGTGGAACGGTCAAGGCCTTCGGATTCGCTGCGTTCGTCAAGACCGACGACTGCAAGCACCACATCAACGCTTTCCTTGCCAGCCAGCGCGACTGCGTCTTCCACGAACACGCGGTCAGCCTTGCCCTGGCGGTCATAGCCCTGCTCATAGCCGGCAAGCACGAGGCCTTCGGCGTTCTTGACCTCTTCAAGAATGTTCTCTTCCTTGGTGGCGTTCACCTTGGAGGAGCCGGAACCCTGATAACGTGCGGTTGCGGCCATATCGCCGATCACCGCCACGCGGGTGCCGGCCTTGAATGGCAGGGTCGCGTTATCGTTCTTCAACAGCACACTGGAGCCTTCGGCCACCTTGCGTGCCACGTCGTGATGCGCTGCTGCGATATCGTCTTTGAGCAGATCGTTACGTCCAACACCGACCAGCTTGGTCGCTGCCGCGATTTTTGCGACTTCTGCGGCACGCGCGTTGATATCGGCTTCAGACAGGGTTCCCGCCTTGACCGCGCCTTCCAGCTCACGCACGGAAGTGAAGCCCGGAGACGGCATTTCCAGCGATCCGCCTGCCTTGACTGCTGCGACCGCGGAGTTGGATCCGCCCCAGTCGGAGACGACCATGCCGTCGAAGCCCCATTCGTCGCGCAGAATCTCCTGGAGCAAATGCTTGTTTTCGTGCGCGTAGACGCCGTTGATCTCGTTGTAGGAGGTCATGATGGTCAGCGGCTTGGCTTCACGCACTGCGATTTCGAAACCGGTCAGATACAGTTCGCGCATGGTACGTTCGTCGACCACGGAGTTGCTGGCCTGGCGGCGCAGTTCCTGGCTGTTGACCGCGAAATGCTTCGGGCATGCGGAGATGCCGTTGCTCTGGATGCCGCGGATCAGGCCTGCCGCCATACGTCCGGCGACGATCGGATCTTCGGAATAGTATTCGAAGTTACGTCCGCACAGCGGGTTGCGCTTGATGTTCAGACCCGGGCCGAGCAACACGTTCACGTCAAGATCGTGCGCTTCGTTGCCGAGGGCCTCGCCCATTTCTTCGGCGAGCGCCGGATCCCAAGAATTGGCCACGGTTCCTGCGGTCGGGAGCAGGTGGCCGGCTGGATGCGCCGATGCGAGATGATCGCCTTCGCCGAGCTGGCGGCGCACGCCATGGGGGCCGTCGCTCATCACGAAGCTGGGGATGTCTGCGCGGTCGTTGCCTCGCGAATCCCATTCGGATCCACCGGAAAGCATTGCGGCCTTTTCAACGACCGAAAGTTCTTCGAGTTCCATTGGTTCTCCCTTGCACTAACTCCTCGAACCCGCTTGGCCCTCCCTGAGCCTGCGCTGTTCTTGTTGCGGATGTTCTTGGCTGCATCGCATGTGAGCATCCGCCGCTAGTTTGATTGAACCAGCCTTTCGCCGCCAACCTGCGCCCCATTACACAACCTGTCGTTTTGCCCGCACAATCGGACATTCCTTAACTGATTTCGGAATCAAAGGAACTCACATAGCAGATACGTTTTTACCGCTCCGCCGCGCTTTCGTATGCGTTCCATACACACCATACGGCGTAGGAAATGAGCGGACAGATGGTGGCGGAAATAATCACGTCGGTCGGATAGTGCAAGCCGAGCAGCAATCGCGAACAGGCGACCGCCGCGACAAGCGCGACAGCGCCGATGACCGCCCTGCGGAGGAACACCCGTCTTCCGTTTGCACGCCCGTCATCTTCTCCGTCGGGGAAGCATTTGCGCGCGAAATTACGCACGGTAAGAATCATCATGACCGATACGATCACCGCGGCTGCCGTGTGACCACTCGGGAAACTTGGATCGCCTGGCAATAGATCACTGCCGACGGAAGTAATCGGACGGGGGCGTTCGACCAGCCATTTGACACCGGTCACGTACAGTATCGGCGCCGCCGACACGACGACATCGCGGATGACGACGCGCCTGCTGCCGGTAATACGCAAATCGACAGCGGCAAGCGCGGCGACGATTGCGATGCAGCCTACCGTTGAAAACAAATACGCAAGTACCGTAGAGCAGTCGCGCAACCCTTCTGGAAGCGCCGCTAAAGCCTGCAAAATATTGGTTTCACGCATTGTCGCGATTGCCGAATTGCGCAGTGCGACGCCAATCATGGGCACAATGCCGCACAATATGGCGGTTGCGATTACCACAGCCGCCGCTCTCGCGATGCTTCCGTTCTTCATATGCATGATTTCAGTTAAGCACAGTTCACCATACCGTTGCCGTATGTTCACATCCGGGGTATCCCCGAAAATCGAGGATTATCCTTCAGGGGGCTTCCCCGACACGCGCGCTGCAGACGGCCGCGCAACACAAATATGGCATACCCACACGGGAAGTACCGCGAACGATGCGAGAATCGGAATTGGCGTTTAAGAAGGAAAGAAGGAAATATGACCGAACCGATAGCAATGACCATACGCCATATGAAAATCGAGGATTATCCGCTGGTATACGGGCTGTGGACACGATGCACAGGTTTCACTATGAGGGATATAGACGATTGCGAGGATGCGATAAAGACGTTTCTCAAACGCAATCCCGACACCTGTTTCGTAACTGAGGACGATGACGGAAGGATCATTGGCGCGATTCTTGCCGGCAACGACGGAAGACGGTCACGCATCTACCACACGGCGGTCGACCCCGACGCACGCGGTAGGGGCATTGGTTCGATGTTGGTGGGCCGTGTGGTTGAAACGCTTCGTGCAATCGGTCTGCCGAAAGTCGCTGTCGGAGTGCCCGCAGACAACGATGCCGGCAACGATTTCTGGGAACGGCAGGGCTTTGCAGTCCGTGACGATTTGGTTTATCGAGAACTGCCGTTGTAATAACGAACCATCACGATGCCGTGCACGTCGCCCAGCCCACGTTGTTCGCGGACAGCAAGTAGAAGCCGGCCAGCATGCCGCCCCACCCATGGACACGTAGGCAGCGGCGGCGATGCCGCGGCCCAACGCGTTCATTACGTGGCGCAGCAGCCACGTGTCAAGAGACCCCTGCCGTAACGGAAGTCCGAGAGGCCACTGATGGTGGATCGCTGTTCGGACGGAAGACACGGTTTAGGCGAGCGAACTATGCCTTGGCTAGCTTCTTGTGCCTGAGAGTGTAAACGGCATCGGCGGAATCGGCGACACGCTTGGAATGCGTCACCACAATGACACATTTACCGAGTTGATGAGCGGCATGCCGCAAAAGGTCAATCACTTCATCAGTCATTTCCGGATCCAGGCTGCCAGTCGGTTCATCCGCCAGAATCGCGCGGCCGGGCGCCACTAGGGCGCGGCCGACCGCCACTCGCTGACGTTGTCCGCCCGACAGGTGCATGATGTTGCGCTTCGATTCCTCACGGCTCAGTCCCAAATCCTCGAGGATCTTCATATCGGCCTTGGGATTGACCAAACGCAGATTCTCTTCGGGAGTGAGATAGTCGATCAGATTATGGTCTTGGAACACCAAGGACACGTGCTCGCGACGGTGCTTTGAATAACCCGTCGTAGCTATATCCTCGCCCTCGAAACGGACCACTCCATCAGAGGGGGCATCCAGACCGGCCAACAGGGACAGCAGTGTGCTCTTTCCCGCTCCCGATGGACCGGTTATCGCATACATCTTTCCGGATTCGAAATCAGCGTTCACGTCCGAAAGAACGCGGATCTTCGCCGCGCCATATGAGTAATTGACATGGTCCAATTGCAGACAGATAGTCATGATTAATATCTCCTAACGCATAGAGGAAAGAATGGATTTCGGGGATTTGGCCAGCACTGCGGCGCACGACACGGCAAGCGCAATCGCGATGACCGCGCATCCGAGCAGCAGGATGAGCAGCGTCTGTTCTGGCGGCAGAGCTTCCACCTGCAATGATTCAAGAGGCGCGACTCCAGAATCGTGCAGCAGAAGCGAGGACACGTATCCAGACAATAGGGAGCCCGTGCCCAGCGAGCACAGGGCTGCGACCACAGCCATGAGACCGGTTTCGATTGCGAACTGGGCGATAATCTGCATCTTGCCGATGCCGAGAGCCAGAAGGGTGCCTATCTCATGAATACGTGAGCGGATCCAGAAGACAAGCGCCATGCCCAGTACCAACACATCAGCCAAGCAAACGGACAACAGCACCATACGAACCAGATCGCGCACCGTTTCCACCGACTGCAGCACACCAGAAAGCCGCGCCGAGTCATCGGTGACGTCATACTTGCTTCCAGCGATTTTTTTCGCTTGGGCCACTGCGGCGGAGAGAGCCTGCGGATTATCCGAAAGACACCGGATCGTGCCGACCCGTTCCTCTCCAGTCAGCGCGGAAACCACTTGGGCACCCGCATAGATAAGATTCTCCGATGCGTCCGATGGCATAGGGCTCTGTGCCTGCACATTGCCAGAGAAGATTCCGGCCACGCGAACGGTGGAATCGCGGTCTTCCTGACTGAGCCGGAGTGTTGATCCCACCGATAGCCCATTCTCACGTGCGAAATCCCGGTGAATCAGTACGTTCCGGCCATTACCTGAAATGTGGTGTCCTTGTTCCAACCGGTACAGACCGCTTTGGAACTCTTCGGACAACGAGGAGTCAGTGGTGCCCAGCACGCTGACCTGCGTGGATAGACCGGAATCCAGCCGAGGACCATGTTCGGGGACAACCGGATGCGCTCCATCCACCCCTGCCAAGGTCTTACGCTCGTAAACGGTTTTTCCTACGCCGGGGATGCGCGAGAACCGGCTCGCTTCCTTTAGACTTGCAGGATTCTCGCCTGTGTCGACGGTAAAACCTATTCCCATGCTTCTGCCGATAGCGTCGGACATTTTCTGAAGTGCCGTTGACACTCCAACCTGAGCCACAAGACTGGTGAAAACCATCAGCATCAGCAGTCCGATGATTCCGCTGCGTACCGGTTTACGCACGATTGCCAGCGTGGCACGATTCCACACGTTCATGCCCGTCATCGGAGCTCCGACAGGCTTCGCGGCGACTTGCGCAGCATCGGTATGCACGATATGGCGACGCATACCAGCATCACCGCCAGCAGGCCGAGCGACACATACAGTACGGCAGTCGTGTCGATCGATACCGTGAGCGAATCCAAGGTACGAACCGACATATTGGATTCGAGATCGCCGCCAACCTGCCCCATGCTGCTCAGCTCCTTCGCCGCGGAGGCGTTCACGGAACGGAGGGCCGAAGTGCCAAGCCATTGGGCCACTCCTCGTGCGCACAACCATCCGAGGACCAGGGACGGCAGACCGATCAGAATCATCTCGGTTAGATATTGGGCGATCAGGGATGGCTTGCCGATGCCAAGGGACACCAGTACGCCCATCTCCTGACGTCGGTCGTTCATCCACAGTAAGAGCATGAGACTGAGAACTATCACGGCCGAAATGGTCACGCCGATCAAAGCGCCGAGCATCATGGAACGCACACCTCGGGCGGCATTCAGCATGCTCGACGTATATTGGTCATTGCGTGTGATCTGGTAGTTGTTCCAATCCACTGGAAGCTTCTTCGCCGCTTCCATGGTTTTCTCCACGTCGACACCCTTGTCCAGAACGAAAGTGGCATCCTGATATATTTCCTTGCCGGCCTTGTACTGGTACAGAGTACTTGTAGTGTCCAAATCGGTGTACACAGTGTTGGAGGTGAGTTCCGCGCGGCTGGATACCTTTCTGTCGCTGTCTCCTTTGAATATTCCAACGATGGTGGTTTTGACGGTTGCCGTCGAATGCGACTCATTGTCGGCATCATATGGATTGGCTTTGAGCGTGAGGGTATCGCCGACTTTAAGCCCATTGGTTTTGGCGAGATCCTCATGGACCATCGACATATGCTTATCGGATGCCTTGAGATGGCGTCCGTCGACCATGCCGAGCGTGTGCGACGTGAACACATTGAGTTTTGACGAATCGTTTGTGCCTATGACGTTGGCCGTATTGCCGAACTGCTGTTCTTTCTCCGCATCGTAATCATCGCCGCCGGGGACCTTCACCACGCTGGCTCCCACGAGATCGGCGGTGGCGTTCTGCCTGACCATGTACGAGTCAACACCGGACAGCTTCGAGATTCGTTGCACATCAGCGGGACGAACCATTCCGCCTCCGCGAGGTGTCAGCATGCTGCCTTGCAGGTTACTGGCCAGCACGAATCCGCCGACCGCCTGTTTCTCAATCTGTCCGGCCTCATGTTGCGCTGCCCGAGAAACTGCGGTTGCGGACAGCATACTCGCCGTTATGATGGTCAGCACAATGAACAGCACTGCGGTGCGCACTCGCTTTCTGAGCACATAGCGCGCCGCTCGTGAGATGAATGTCATTAATACCCCCTGTGAAGCTGGGACCTTCTCATCCGAAACAATGAAATCTAATTCGATTCTTCGATTGGTCATTCGCCAAAATACATGGTTCACCTCGGAACATGGCAAGATATGCCTTGAGCGAAAAAACGAAACAACATTGGTTGCATTATGCTCCGGGACATCGGTCGTTTTGTTCATTTGACAAACTTTGAACGGCTATAAAACAGTGCATATACCAATGGAGGCCCCAATCGAAATTGGGGCCTCCATCAGAGAGAAAGGAAGGAGTGGCAAGTATTGGTTATTTATTCGGTCAGAATCTTGGCCTTCTCGTTGACGCTTCAACCGTCTCGACCGTCTTGACTTCCTCGTCGGGGATCTCACCGGCCGCGAGCTTGGCTTCGAGCTGCTCGACGATTTCGGCGTGCATCTTCTCGTTGATCTTCACCTTGAAGGCGAACATCAGGCGGACTCCACCGTCCGCGGCTGTTGCGTTGCTCATTTTTCTTCTTCCTCTAAGAGAGTTGAAGCCGAAATCACCCATTGATCTTGTATTGCAATACGCCGTTTTATAAACAGAAGTAAAAAACATTAGTAATCAAAGCTTTTGCCGACGTGTTGCAACAATTCCCATGATGCAAAGCCTATC
>ENA-OQCT01000008-OQCT01000008.1-human-gut-metagenome-genome-assembly--contig:-NODE-8-length-16599-cov-0.820605_pt1 | contig 16599 bp, 15 predicted proteins | sample MGYA00242764_ERZ504591 | MGnify/ENA primary metagenome ERZ504591 (study PRJEB26092, sample SAMD00036299) | human gut metagenome | host: Homo sapiens | study: EMG produced TPA metagenomics assembly of the...
AAGATTGAAGATAAAAGGTTGAAAAAACCTAGTAAAGATAGATTTGGAAAGTAAATCTGGCGAACAGATTTGACATATATAAAATATATTAGAAAAGGAGATATGACTTATGTTAATGCCTAGTATTTTTGGAGAGAATTTATTTGATGACTTTTTTGGAGATTTCCCATTCTATTATGATGACAGAGCAATGAAGGATGCAGAGAAGAAACTTTATGGACATAAAGCAAATCATGTAATGAAAACTGATATCAAGGAAATGAATAACGGATACGAACTGATTGTAGATCTTCCAGGATTTAAGAAAGATGAAGTTCATGCAGCACTTGAAAATGGTTATCTGACCATCAGTGCGGAGAAAGGTCTGGATAAAGATGAGAAGGAAAAAGAGACAAGGACGTTATATCCGCAGAGAACGTTATGCAGGTGCCTGCAGTCGTAGCTTCTATGTAGGTAAAGAAGTACATCAGGACGACATCAAAGCAGAATTCAAACATGGTATCCTGACATTATTTGTTCCGAAGAAAGAAGCAAAGCCAGCAGTGGAACAGAAGCACAGCATCTCCATTGAAGGATAATAGATGTTAAGTTACAGCAACGGGAGGTCAAATCTTTTGGCTTCCCGTTGTTTGCATAATGAGGATTGCAGAAATATGAAGTCAGGAATGATTGCGTTAGAATGTGTTTATGAGGGAAGGTGATGATATTGAAAAGAGACTACTATGAAGTTCTTGGCGTGAACAAAAACGCAGATGCAGCAACGATTAAGAAAGCATACAGAAAACTGGCAAAGAAATATCATCCGGACAGTAATGAGGGAAATGCTTCGGCAGCAGAGCATTTTAAGGAAGTAAATGAAGCCTATGATGTTCTGAGTGATGAGAAGAAACGTAAACTGTATGACCAGTTTGGCCACGCTGCTTTTGAAGAAGGTGCCGGTAATTATGGAAATGCACAGGGCAGCCCGTTTGGCAGTGGCTTTGGCGGAGCACAGGGCAATCCATTTGGCGGTGGTTTCCATGGCTCGTACAGTGATGGCAATGGTTATCATGAATATCATTTTGAGAATGGCGAAGATATGGATGATATCCTGAAGAACATCTTTGGTGGTGGATTTAAGAAGAGTAAATCATCCGGTGGTTTTGGAAGTAGCGGTTTCGGTGGCAGTGGATTTCATGGAAGTGGTTTTGGTGGATTCGGAAGCAATGGAACTGGCGGCTTTGGCGGTTCTTACAGCAGTAAAGGTGAGGATCTTCATGCAGAGGTTACTGTCAGCTTTGATGAAGCTGTTTTTGGCGGTAAGAAGGTTATCCGCCTGCAGAGCAGCAACGGTGGCGTCCAGAATTACGAAGTCAATATTCCGGCAGGTATTGAATCCGGTAAATCTATCAGACTTAAAGGAAAAGGATATCCGGGAGTCGGCGGAGGTGAAGCCGGTGACCTGCTTCTGAAAGTAAATGTTCAGGATAAACTGGGATATAAACGGGAAGGCAGAGATGTTTATACAACTGTAAATATCCCATTTACAACAGCAGTATTTGGCGGTGAGGCGAAGGTTCACACTATTTACGGTGATGTTCTCTGTAACATTAAACCGGGTACTCAGTCCGGAATGAAGATACGTCTGAGAGGCAAAGGTATCGTTGCAATGAATAATCCGTCGGTACACGGTGATGAATATGCAACTGTACAGATTGAAGTTCCGACAAATCTGACACCGGAAGCAAGACGGAAACTGAAAGAATTTGAGCAGGAATGTAATGGAAGCCGCAGAAGCCGTGGATTTGGCAGCGGGAGTGCGGCGTGAAGAGTAATCAGAAATATTTTTGAGAATATAGTGAAGCAATTTTACAGAGAAACGAAAAGGATACATGCACAGTAACATTACCGTGTATGTATCCTTTTAGCATAATAGGGAAAAATATTCTATGAGCTTTTTCTGATATAAAACTTTGCTTATCTGGGTTCTTTTCCATCACGGAAGAGCATCATCATTTCCTTGGTCAGGCTGATATTATTGCCCTGATCCGGGATTTTGTCACGTTCTATCCACTGTGCCATGGAGAGCTCTTCATGGTCAACGGTCAGGGTATCATCGCCGTCCACATCACAGAAGAATCCGAAAAGCAGGGTACCGCTGAAGGACCATGGCTGGCTCTTGTAGTAGCGGAGATTTTTGACCTTCAGTCCCACTTCTTCCATCACTTCTCTGTGAACAGTCTCCTCAATTGTTTCTCCGATCTCTGCGAAGCCTGCGATGAGAGCGTAGCGCTTGAATCGACGTCCTTCGTATTTGGACAGGATGATTTTATCTCCGTTTGTGATTCCTACAATAACTGCAGGACACAGGACAGGGTACTCCTGATTGCCGCAGGAAGGGCATTCCATCATACGTTCTTTCTGGCTGTGAACCATTGGTTTTCCACAGCAGCCACAGTATCTGCGCTTGCTGTACCACTGGAAGAGCTGATGCCCTGTAATTCCTGCAAATGCAAGATGCTGTGGCTGAGCGGTCCGAAGAATCCGTACATCCTGAAATTCATAGTCCGGAAGCAGAGAGGTATCCAGCTCCGGGATCAGGTAGAAACGCTGATCATCTATGGAAAACAGATAAATAAAATTGTTGTAAAGATCAGCGATCTTTTCCTCCAACTCCCGGAAACGTGGGAAAGTAATATCTGCATCCCGTTCCTGGCGGGGAAGAAGTATACTGCCTTTTTCGTATGCAAGGATAAAGCTGTCTTTATCCGGGGCAGAAGGTTTGTATTCGTTGTGATAAGTATGTGGTGCGATGTCCTGAATCATATTGTAGATATCCTTTTCTTTATTTTGTTATAAAATAATTTCATAAGATTCTGATAAGATTATTTGTGAGTGTAGTTATAAATTCTTTATGGTTTATCAGAAAAAATATAAGAAGATAATGAGTGGCAAAATAATACAGATTCATTATCTGTTCATAGTATATTCTTGGAGTTTTATAAAAGCAAGCAATAAATATTCATTCTGAAAAAAGACGATATGTCAGATAATTTAATAATAATATAAAGAAATTCGTAGGTATACAAAAAAAAACAGATAGTTTATAATAGAAATTTGGAAGGGTTAAAATAATGTACGTGTAAACAAACAGGGAGGAAAAGGATTGAAGGTATTAATAGCAGATGATGAAATAAAGGTATGTCGGCTGATCCAGCACCTTGTAGATTGGGATGCCCTGGAAATGGATATTGTTGGTTTTGCAAATGATGGAAAAACTGCTTATGAAAGTATTTGTGAAAAGAAACCGGATATTGTGATTACAGATATACGTATGCCGGTGTATGATGGACTTGAACTGATACGCAGGGCAAAAGAAGTGAATCCGGAGATTAATTTCATAGTAATCAGCGGTTACAGTCAGTTTGAATATGCACAGCAGGCAATCAAGTATGGGGTAAAAGACTACCTGCTGAAACCATTAAAAAAGAGAGAACTGGAAAACTCATTAACTGAAATTAAAGAATCACATGAATCTCTGATTAAGAGTACCAGAATCAGAAACGAAATGGAATCTATCATTGAAGCATCCAGAGAACATATACGGGAGAATTTTCTTATGAAAACGCTCCAAAACTCAGCAACTAATCCGCTAAAAGCAGATATGAGTCTGGAACAGTTGAATGAACAGTATGGTTGTAAATTTCATAAAGGATTTTTTTACAGCAGTCAGAGTCAGGCCATTTTTTCTCAAAAAAATTCGGACAAATCTGCCGGTGACAGTGAAGAATTTGTAATGAACAAAATTCATCAGATGGTAAAAGAAAAATTGGAGATATACTGCGAAACTTATATGTCTACAGTATATCAGGATGAAATCGTATGCATTTTAAATACAGTGGATAAAGAGATTGAACCAGTCAGAAAAAAGCTAAAACATTTGATAGTTAATGTATCTAATTTGAAAACTGTATTTCCTGATATCAGAATAAGGATCGGACAGGGAAATACACATAGTTCTTATATGGGAATCACGGATAGTTTCCGAGAGGCAGAACTGGCGATCATGAATCGAATGGGCGAAAATGAAGATACATATATCTGCTACAGTGAAGACAGTAAAAGTGGAAAAACTAAAGAAGAAATTTTTGACAGTGGTCTGCGAAATGAAATTCTGACCTATCAGGAAAGAATGGATATTGAAGGAACCCTCCGCCTTGTTGACAAGGTTGGAGAGAAATTGAAGCCATTTAAGTATGACGGAAAACTGGTTTATGAAGTTTTTGGTGAATTAGTTGAAACATTGCGGTTTGGTATGAAATATTCTCGTGAAGGCAGAAATCTTTTTCTGATTGAAGATTATAAAAAAACAGTACAGAAGGATATGGGATTATGATGAACTCTTTCAGTGGATCAAATCGGATCTGTCCCGGGTGCATCAGGTTTATATGAAGAATATTCAGGATGAAGAGAGTAAACCGATACGTGATGCAAAGAAATATATCCATGATAATTTCAACAAACATATCAGTCTGGAGAATGTCAGTGAGTATATTGGATTTAATGCTGCCTATTTTTCTACACTGTTTAAGAAAGAAACAGGAAAAAAATTTCCTTGAGTATGTGACAGAGCTTCGTATCCAAAATGCAAAGAACTATCTCATACAGACTAATTATGACATTGCGGAAGTAGCATCTGCAGTAGGATATAATGATCTGAAATATTTTTCTAAATTGTTTAAGAAGACAACAGGATTGAATCCTTCAGAATTTAGAAAGTTATATAGTTAATCAAAATGTGCAGGTGCAAAAACTATGAAAAAAAGAAATATATTTAGCAGACAGGCAGTTAATTTTTTGTGGGTTCTTCTGGGATTAGGGGCAGGTCTTCAGTTTATAGAAGTTATATGGGCTGCATCGAAAGGATATCTGGGATTCTTTTCTATGATGGTGGTTATTGTGACAGAGATGGTTATTACAGGAAGCATTTATGTAATTATTTATAAGTTTCTGATAAAACCATGTAATGAGACCAGAAAATTATTCAAACATTTTATACAGAGTGGAAGTTTTCAGGAACTGATTGATCAGGATTATCAGATTTTTCCAGAGCAGAATGAAGTAATGCAGAAGCTGGATTCCATATTGGATAAAAAGAACATTATTGAGTTATCGACAAAACATGCAGAACTTCTTGCACTGCAGAATCAGATCAATCCTCATTTTCTGTATAATACGCTGGAAGCAATACGAGGAGATGCGCTATGTGAAGGAATTGATAGTATTGCTGATACGACGGAAGCATTGTCTACATTTTTCAGATATACCATCACGGATACAGGAAATCTGGTTTCAGTAGAAGATGAACTGGAGAATGTAGAGAATTATTTTAAAATACAGCAGTATCGTTTTGGAGATAAACTGGATATGAGAGTTAATTTTCCGGATGACTATGCAAGGATCCTGGAATGTAAACTCCCCTAAACTTACTTTGCAACCTGTAGTTGAAAATGCAATTTTCCATGGTCTGGAAGCGAAAGCAGAAGGTGGAGTTATCATCATTTCACTGGAGATGACAGAGAAGAAACTTCTGATCAATATTCATGATGACGGAATTGGAATTGACGAAGAAGAGCTTATAAAGATCAACCAGAGACTGGAGATAACTTCAGGGCCGCTGACAGAAGAGAAGCGTAAACGTGGAGGTATTGCTCTGCCGAATGTATCCAGGCGTATTAAGCTGTTATTTGGGGATGAATATGGAATACATATTTATAGTATTCCTAATCTTGGAACAGAAGTCAGGATATCGGTACCGATCATTACAAACAGGGAGCAGAGAAATCAGTGAAAAGAGAATTACTGAATATAGAAGGCGGAAAGATAAAAAAAAGGGAATAATGTTATATTTGATGATCTGTCTCTGGAACTGTTTCAGGGAGAAATAACAGGATCGTATTCGATGATATTCTGGAACAGAAGCTCTTTATTGATATGCTGCTTGGAGATGTTTTACTTTATTCAGGAAAGATTTTTGTAAATGAGGAAAGGAAAGCTTATGAAGAAGCTGCCAGATTGTTAAAACAGCAGGTGGCGGTGATTGGTTCTAAAAGTAAATTACTGCCTTCTATTACGATAGAAGATAATATATTTCTTTTTTCAGACAGAAAACTGTTTCTGGATCAGAAAGAGTATAGAGAACGTTTCCAGAAGTTAAGGACGGAACTGAATATTTCGGATGATATGCCTCATAAAGTCAGAAATTTATCTGCCAAGGAAAAGGTTATTATAGAATTACTTAAAGCCTATGAGGAAAGAAAGAAAATTGTGATTCTGGATGAGATTACCAGCCTTTTATCAGAAAAGGATCTGGGAGAAGTGTTTTCTCTTATTGACAAAATGAAATCCCAGATGTCATTTCTGGTTACAGTAGGATTTGAAGATTTTATTATGGAATGGATGGAATCTATTGCAGTTGTTCAAAATGGAAGAACTACATTTGTATCTGGGATTTCTCAGTTAAACTGTAAGTTGAGTAAAGTTCTGAAAGCTCTGATATATGAAAATAAGGCAGAAACATTTGGAGCCTATGGGCAGAAAGTAATAAATGGGCAGAACAATGTATTAGAAGTAAGAGATGTAAGTACCTGTTATCTGAAGAATCTTAATTTTACATTGTGTTCCGGAGAGCTGCTTAAGATTTATTATTCAGATGAAAAAAGCAAGAGCAGTTTCTGGGAAATGTTTTCGGGAGAAGAGAGCATTGAAGAAGGACAGATTTATATTCTGAGAAATTGTATAAGGTATCAAATATGAGCCAGGCAGTACGTGAGGGCGTAGGGTTTATAACAGAAGCACCGTATAGGAGCATGATCTGATAATATGAGTGCAACGGAAAATGTGAGTGTGCCGCTACATGAAAAGGTAAGAGGATTCTGGTTTGCGAAAAAAGTATACCAGAAGTGTAAGTGATTTCCTTCAGAACGATGAGCTGAATAAGAAGAAACTGAAAAATATTGGAAATGCAGAACTACAGAAGCTGGCCTATGAAAAATGGCTGGTGTATCAGCCAAAGATTGTGATCATTGAGAATCCATTTACAGATATGGATATTAATATGAGGGAAATTACAAGAAAGATGATCGGAGCATTGCAGAAAAGAGGAATCGGAGTAATTCTTCTTACTGCTAACTTTGCAATTATGAATAAAATCAAGGGAGAATCCATGTTTCTTAAGCACGGTGTGCTGACAAGAGAAGAAGAATGGTAAAAACAAAAAAAAGACGAATGTGCAATAATGATAAAAAAAATTGGATAATTCGTCTTTTTTTTTGTACAAAAATAAGAAACAAAAGAATGTCCCCCTTAATCCAAATATCAAAAGTTGAAAAAATAGGACCTCAAAGTTAATATGAGTATACAAAATAACAAACGCGTAAAATAAACTAATGGGAGGTTTACAAATGAAGAAAAAGTTATTAAGTGTCTTAATGGCAGCAGTAATGGTAGCCGGTGTTGGCGGCGTAGGTGCAGCACAGGTAAAGGCTGATGATGAGAAGATTCTTGGCGCAGGTATTTATTCAGCTTCTGATAACTTCAACTCTTATATTGGAAAAGCGATTACAAATGCATGCGATGGAATCTTTAAAACAAACATCGAAGATGGACAGAATGACCAGTCCACACAGAACAATCAGGTTGATACAATGCTGGCTAAAGGCGCTTCTGCAGTTGCAGTTTCTGTATGTGATGTAACAGCAGCTCCGACACTGATCCAGAAATGTAAAGACGCAGGAAATGTTCCGATCATTTTCTTCAACAAAGAGATAACAGATTACGATGTAATTAATTCTTATGAAAATGCTTATCAGGTAACATCTACAGGTGGAGATTATGGTGCATCTATTCAGGCACAGATGGTAATCGACTACTGGAAAGAACATCCGGAAATGGATAAAAACGGTGATGGAAAATTACAGCTTGTATATCTGATGGGTGACCCGGGACATACAGCATCCCAGCCGAGATGTGATTACCTCAAGAGCACGATCGAAGATGCAGGAATTGAGATTGACCTTCTTGCAGAAGATACAGGAATGTGGGTAACAGCAACTGCAAAAGAAAAAAATGGATGCATGGGTATCTAAAATACGGTGACGAAATTGAATGCTGCGTAGCAGGAAACGATGCAATGGCACTTGGTGCTTTATCAGCAGTAGAAGCAGCCGGATTTAATACAGATGGAGAAGAAAGCAGCAAATACATTCCGATTTATGGAATTGATGCTCTTCCTGAAATTCTTTCCAAGATTGAAAGCGGTGAGATCACAGGTTCCGTATTACAGGATGCTAAGACTCAGGGACAGACAATTGTAAAAATGGCAGAGAACCTTACAAGTGGTAAAGACGCTGTGGATGGAATCGAAGGTGTAGAAGTGGAAGAAGAAGCAAAAGCTGTACGAGTTCCATATCAGGCAATCACCAAAGATAATCTTGATTTAGCAAAGTCAACTTATGAATAAAAAATAACTGATTTTACAGGCAGGCATTCGTTTTAAACGGATGCCTGTAATAAAAAAGAGGGAAAGGATTTTAAAATGGGAACAGAATATATATTGGAATTAAAGCATATTTCAAAATCGTTTCCTGGTGTAAAAGCACTTGACGATGTAACGTTATGTGTACGTCCTGGAACAGTGCATTCTCTTATGGGAGAAAATGGTGCAGGTAAATCCACATTAATGAAATGTCTGTTCGGTATTTATTCATTTGATGAGGGCGAAATCATTCTGGATGGCAAAAACATTAAATTTTCCAGCCCATCAGAAGCATTACAGAATCATGTATCCATGGTGCATCAGGAACTGAACCAGGTATTAAATCAGACAGTTATGGAAAATATGTGGCTTGGAAGATTTCCAATGAAGCATGGTCTGGTAGATGACCAGAAAATGTATGAAGACACAAAAGCGATTTTCGATGATTTGGATATTCAGGTAAATCCGAAGGTTAAGATAGGAACCCTGAAAGTTTCACAAAAACAGATGATAGAGATTGCAAAAGCAGTTTCGTATAACTCAAAAGTAATTGTAATGGATGAACCGACTTCATCGCTTACAGAGAAAGAAGTAGAGCATCTTTTTAAGATTATAGAAAAGCTTAAGAAAAAGAATACCAGTATTATTTATATATCACATAAAATGGAAGAAATTTTGCGTATTTCTGATGATGTAACAGTCATGAGAGATGGCAAGTGGATCGATACAAAACCTGCCAGTGAGTTGACCATTGATAAGATCATCAAAATGATGGTTGGACGAGAATTAAAAGACCGCTATCCGGAAAAGAAAGCCAAGATAGGTGATGTATTAATGGAAGTAAAAGACCTCGGTACATTAAATCCAGGATTTGAGGGCGTTAATTTTCAATTACATAAGGGAGAAATCCTTGGAATCGCCGGATTAGTAGGATCTAAGAGAACGGAAATCCTTGAAACATTATTTGGCATAAGAATGAAAGGCAAAGGTCAGATACTGGTAAAAGGAAAAGAAGTTCAGAACAGAAGTCCAAAAGAGGCAATGGCGAATGGATTTGCAATGCTGACAGAGGAACGAAGATCGGATGGTATTTTTGGAGGTTTGAGTGTTGGATTTAATATGACAATTTCCAATTTACCGAAATATCAGAAGACGGGACTTTTAAACGGAGAAAAAATGAAAGCAGATATTACCAAAAATGATAAATGCCATGAAAGTAAAAACTCCGTCAATGAAGTCCAAGATCGCAAACCTTTCAGGAGGAAATCAGCAGAAAGTAATTCTGGGCAGATGGCTGCTGACAGATCCTGATATCCTGCTCTTGGATGAGCCTACCAGGGGTATTGACGTAGGTGCTAAATTTGAAATCTATCAGCTGATCAACCAGCTGGCTGAGCAAGGAAAAGGAATTATCGTAGTAAGCTCAGAAATGCCGGAACTGTTCGGAATTTCCGACAGGATTCTGGTTATGAGCAATGGACATCAATCAGCTATATTTGATTCAAAAGAAGTAGGACAGGTAGATGTTATGCAGGCAGCGGCCCGATTTATCTGATCTTTCAATACGAACTCAGGAGGGGATTCTGGTGAAAAATTCAAAGAACATTTCAATTAAAGAACTTATTGCTGAAAAAGCAATTTATCTGGTTTTTATTATCCTGTTAGTTGCAATTGTGGTAGTAGAACCAAGATTCTTATCATTCAATAACTTTAAAAATATTTTTGCGCAGTCATCAACTAAGATTATTATTGCATTAGCAGCCGGAATGGTACTGGTAGTGCAGGGCGTTGACCTTTCCACAGGACGTATGATCGGTCTGGCAGCAGTTATCTTCGCATCTTTAGTTCAGAATCCGGACTATGCATACAGAATGTATCCGAATTTAAAAGAGCTTCCGCTGATCGTTCCATTATTACTGGTACTGGCAATCTGTCTTGTACTTGGTGGAATATCCGGTGTGCTTGTTGCAGTATTTAAAGTACCGCCGTTTATCGCAACGCTTGGTATGCAGTTGATCTTATATGGTGCATCTTCTATTTATTTTGACCGTCCGCCATATGGTGCACAGCCAATTGGTGGTATTGATTCAAAAGTAACTCAGATTGCAATTGGTTCCATTGGAATTGGAGACTTCCAGATTCCGTATCTGATCATCATGCCGCAGCAGTATGTGTAGTTATGTGGATCGTATGGAATAAAACAAAATTTGGTAAATATATGTTTGCAGTAGGTGGTAACCCGGAAGCTGCAAAAGTATCAGGTGTAAATGTTATAAAGACACAGATTATGGTTTACGCAATTGCAGGTATGATGTATGCATTTGCAGCAGCCCTGGAAGTAGGACGTATCGGAAGTGCTTCCAATACAACCGGTAACGGATATGAAATGGATGCAGTTGCTGCCTGCGTAATCGGCGGTGTATCTCTTTCAGGTGGTGTTGGTAGTGTAGGCGGTATCGTAATTGGTGTTCTGATGTTCACAGTTATCAATTATGGCCTTGCATTCATCGGTGTAACATGTACTGGCAGTATATCGTAAAAGGTCTGATCATTCTTCTTGCTGTTATTATTGACATGAGAAAATATGCAAGAGAAAATAAAAATAAACATCAGACAAGTGCAATTATGAAAGGAGAAGTAAAGGATGAGGGATGTAGTAAAAAGAACAAAACTGACAGAAAATTGTTCAAAAAAAACAATAAAGAAATATGTAGATGAAGTGATCCAGGAACTCACACTGGATGAGAAGATCGGTGTAATGTCAGGCCAGGTTACAGAGAAGAAATTACTGGATGATCTGTTCCTGATCGAACACTATAATGTAAAGCCATATCCGACAAAGGCAGTAGAACGTCTGGGAATTCCGAATATCCGTTTCGTAGACGGACCAAGAGGTGTTGTTGCCGGATCTGCCACCTGCTTTCCTGTTTCTATGGCAAGAGGTGCCAGCTTTGACCGTGATTTGGAAGAGAAGATTGGAGAAGTGATCGGTGCAGAGGTTCGTGCAGTGGGCGGAAACTATTACGGCGGTGTGTGCATCAATCTTCCAGAATCCACGCTGGGGCCGTGCGCAGGAGTGCTACGGAGAAGATACCTATCATCTGGGAGAAATGGGGGCAGCTCTGACGAGAGGTGTTCAGAGCCAGAATGTTATGGCGTGCATTAAACATTTCGCAATGAACAGTATTGAAAATGCGAGATTTAAAGCTGATGTGCATGCAGATAAGAGAACACTTTTTGAAGTATATCTTCCTCACTTCAAGAGATGTATTGAAGAAGGCGCGGCTTCTGTAATGGGAGCATACAATAAAGTTTATGGAGAACAGGCATCTGAGAGTAAATATTTGTTAAAAGATATCCTCAGAGATAAATGGGGATTCGAGGGATTTACTTTATCTGATTTCCTCTGGGCTGTAAAAGATGGTCCAAAGGCAGTAAAGAGTGGAATGAATGTTGAAATGCCATGTATCTGTCATTATGCAGAACAGATCCCTAAAGCAATTGAAGACGGAACTCTTGCTATGGAAGATGTAGATGAAGCAGTTGGTTACATTCTTCGTACTGTACTCTATTATGAGACAAGAAAAGATCCGCAGGAATATACAGAAGATATTCTTGCATGCCCGGAACATATAGCAGTAGCAAAGAGAGCAGCAGAAGAATCGATGGTACTTCTGAAGAATGAAAATCATGTACTTCCGCTTGATAAAGAGAAAACAGAGAAGATCGTAGTTCTTGGAGTACTGGGAGATACAGAAAATATCGGCGACCATGGTTCCAGTAAGGTTCATCCATATTATACAGTTACGCCATTTAAAGGCCTGATGAAAAAAATGCCGAAAGCACAGATCCTTTATAATGACGGAAGTGATCTGGAACGTGCAAAAGAACTTGCAGCAGATGCTGATGCAGTAGTGATCGTTGCTGGTTATATCCATAGCGATGAAGGAGAATATCTGGCTGATAGAAGTGATATTGCCGGAATGGGCGGAGACAGAGCAAGCATGAGACTTCATCAGAGAGATATCGATCTGATTCATGGTGTAAAGGGTGTGAATCCGAATACTGTCGTTTCCATTATCGGAAGCAGTGCGATCCTGATCGATGAGTGGGAAAAAGATGTTCCTGCAATTATCTTCTCCTTCTACAGTGGAATGGAAGGCGGGAATGTACTGGCAGATATTCTGTTCGGTGATGTTTGCCCAAGCGGTAAACTTCCATATACAGTAGCACTTTCCGAAGACAGCTATCCTGATTTTGATCCTGACTGCACATATGCAGAGTATGAATACTATCATGGCTACTGCAAGATGGATAAAGAAAACATTCCTGTTCTGTATCCGTTTGGCTATGGTTTATCCTATACAACATTTGACATCAGCGAGCCGACAGTTGAAGTATTTGATAAAACAGCAAAGATTTCTGTTAATGTAAAGAATACAGGAGATGTAAAAGGCGCAGAAGTTGTACAGCTTTATATCGGATGTGAGGGAAGTGCTGTAGATCGTCCGGTTAAAATCTTGAAAGATTTCGCGAGAGTAGAATTAATGCCGGGAGAAGAAAAGAAAGTTTCTCTTCAGGTAAGTTCGAAGGATATGGCTTATTATTCAGAAGAAAAAGATGATTTTGTAGAAGAGGATATTACATATATTGCATATACAGGTGATTGCAGCTGTAAAGAAGCATTAAAATCCGTGAAATTTGAATTTGGAAAATAACAGGGAGAAAATACTATGAGAATTGGTGCGGATTATTATCCAGAACATTGGGAAAAAGAGCGTTGGAAAACAGATGCAGAGATGATGGTCAAAGCAAATATCAAAGTAATCAGAATTGGTGAATTTGCATGGAGCCTTTATGAGCCTGAAGAAGGAAAATACGAATTTGACTGGATGGATGAGGCACTGGATTTTTTCGGAAAGTACGGAATCAAGGTAGTAATGTGTACACCTTCAGCTACCCCTCCCAAATGGATGATAGATAAGTATCCAGATATTCTTCAGAATGATATTCATGGAAATCCGAAGCTCTTCGGAACAAGAAAGCATTACTGCTTTAACAGTGAGACATACAGAGAAAAAAACAAAAAAATTAAATACCCTTATTGCAAAGAGATATGCAAAACATCCTGCAATTGAAGCATGGCAGGTAGATAATGAACTGGGATGGTCAAATACAACCAGATGTTATTGTAAGTCTTGCGAGAACCGTTTCCGTAGCTGGCTGAAAGAGAAATATGGTACGATTGATAATCTGAATAAAACGTATGGAACTACTTTCTGGAGTCAGACATACAGAAGTTTTGAGGAGCTGAATATTCCGAAGGCGGGTGCATGCTATGATACTTGTCACGATACACAAGGGCAGAACCCAGCATTGTTGCTAGACTACTATCGTTTCTGCAGTGATTCTGTAGTTGAATTTACAAAAGAATCTGTAGATACAATTAAGGAGTATTCTGATCTTCCGATAACTAGCAATCTTTTAGACGCTGCTATTAACTCGGGAACAGGAATTGATTATTTTAAATTATCTAAAGAATTTGATTTTGTAACATGGGATAATTATATTGAATTTCAGTGGGGGAAAGCAAAACCGGAAACAGTATCAAGAGACCATGCATTGCTTAGAAGCTATAAGAAGAAACCGTTCTGGGTTATGGAACAGCAGTCCGGTCCTTGCGGATGGAGTAAGTTGGGACCAACACCAACGCCTGGAAAACTCCGTCTTTGGACATATCAGTCAGTGGCAAATGGAGCCGATACAGTTGTTTATTTCCGCTGGAGAGCATGCCCGTTTGGAACAGAAGAACTCTGGCATGGCATTTTGAATCATGATGGAAAACCGAACAGAAGATATGCTGAAGTTTCTCGGGTAGGAGCTGAAATGGAAGAACTAAGTAAGAACTACCGAGCGCTGATGCCGAGAGCACGTGTTGCAATTATCAAATCTTTTGATAGTGAATGGAGTCAATCTATTCATCGTCAGGTAGAAGGATTGTATTATGATTCTTTATTGCTTGATTATTATCGTCCATTTTGGAACATGGGAATTCCAGTAGATTTCGTGACAGCAGAAGAAGACTTAAATAGATATGATCTTGTTCTTGCACCAATGTTGATGATGGTATCGGATGAAGGAAAGAAAAATATTGAAACTTATGCTCAAGCAGGCGGAAAAGTTCTATTCTCATTTAGAAGTGGAATCAAAGATATGTATAATAACATGCTTACAGAAACTGTACCAGGCGTATTTGCAGACCTAGCCGGTGTAGAGATAGAAGATTATGATCCGCTTCTGGAGAAAACAACTGCTACGACAGGTGTGTTTGGAAATGGAATGGCTCACATGTGGTGTGATATAGTGAAACCAGTTACTGCAAAAGTAATTGGAAAATATACTTCTGATTTTTATGCAGGTGAGGCCTGCATGACTGTAAACCAGATAGGAAAAGGTGAGGTATATTATTTGGGCTGCGATCTGGATGAAAAAGCCATGAAAATGTTGGCTGTTTATCTGGGAAGAAAAGCAGGGATTGATATGGATTTATATAAAGTTGATGGTGTAGAAGTTGTAGATGCTACAGATGGAACAAATGATGCATTGTTTATTTTGAACTATAATGACCATTCAGTTATAGTTTCAATGGAGCAGTCATATGAGAATATGATCACACATGAAACAGTGGAGAATGTTGTTGAATTAAAACCATATGATGTTGCAATTTTAAAAGAAGCAAATTAAAAAAATAATGAAAGGGGAGCTGCTGTGAAGCAGGCAGTTCTAGAGCAGGGTGAGCAATTCATTTAGAATTACTCGCCCTGTTTATGTTATAGAAAAAAAGAAAAATAAAATCAGAAAAAACAGTTGATTTTTAAAAGCGATGGTAATATAATCATTATAACAAATTGATTGGTATAACCAATATAAGAAGAGGTAATACTATAAGGAGGGGCTTTACAGTTATGGGATATGTAAAATGGAGTTATGACACATTAAATACTTTTTTGCCACGACGTATTTCGTAAATTTGGTTTTAATGAAGAAGAGACGAATATCATCAAGGATGTTTTGCTTACCGCAGATTTGTACGGGATTGAAAGCCATGGAATGCAGAGAATGGTAAGATATGATAAAGGAATTGAGAAGGGAACCATCCATCCGGATGCGAAACCTGAGGTCGTATTTGAGACACCTGTATCAGCAGTGATCGACGGACATGACGGTATGGGACAGCTGATTTCCCATTTTGCAATGGAGAAAGCTATTGAGAAGGCGAAGAAAACAGGTGTTGGATTTGTATCTGTAAGAAACTCCAATCATTTCGGTATTGCAGGATATTATGCGGAAATGGCTTCCAAACAGGGCTTACTTGGTATGGCATGTACCAACTCGGAAGCAATCATGGTACCTACCTTTGGACGAAAAGCAATGCTTGGTTCCAATCCCATTGCAGTGGCAATGCCGGCAGAACCTTATCCATTCCTTTTTGATTGCTCCACAACAGTAGTTACCAGAGGAAAACTGGAAATGTATAATAAGATGGGAAAACCACTTCCACAGGGCTGGGCTCTGGGAGCAAATGGTCAGGAAAGCACAGATGCCCCGGATGTACTTGCCAATATTGTTGCCAAGAAGGGCGGCGGAATCATGCCACTTGGCGGTAATAAAGAGGTAAACGGAAGTCATAAGGGTTACGGTTATGGAATGCTCTGCGAGATTTTCAGCTCCATCTTTTCCATGGGTGTTACTTCTGATAAATGCTGTACATTTAAAGACAAGACAGGTATCTGTCATGGATTTGCTGCCATTGATCCCGCAATCTTTGGAAATGCAGATGATATCAGGGCACATTTTTCCGAATATCTGGAAACTCTTCGTCAGAGTCCAAAGGCAGAAGGCGCAGAGCAGATTTATACTCATGGTGAGAAGGAAGTATTTGCAGAAAAAGAGCGCAGAGAGAATGGCATTCCTGTAAATGACAACACAATGGTTGAGCTTGCCAACCTCTGCAATTATCTGAAGGTTGATTTTTGGCTCTTACTTCAAGGGCTATGAACTGCCGAAGGACAGTAAGTTCTTTA
>ENA-OQCT01000009-OQCT01000009.1-human-gut-metagenome-genome-assembly--contig:-NODE-9-length-16352-cov-0.834823_pt1 | contig 16352 bp, 28 predicted proteins | sample MGYA00242764_ERZ504591 | MGnify/ENA primary metagenome ERZ504591 (study PRJEB26092, sample SAMD00036299) | human gut metagenome | host: Homo sapiens | study: EMG produced TPA metagenomics assembly of the...
ACAGCGAGGCCGATGGTCAGGTAACGGGTGTACTGGGTCAGTTTGCTTCGCCGGACTGGCCTTCCTTGTGCAGCGCCTCGAAGCGAGGAATCACCACACGCAGCAGCTGGATGACGATGGATGCCGTGATGTACGGCATAACGCCCAGTGCGAAGATCGATAGCTGCAACATTGCGCCGCCGGAGAAGAGGTTCACCAGACCAATGAAGTTTCGGAGGTGCTATCCATCGAACCGAGGCACTGCTGAACGACCTTATAGTCGACGCCTGGGGTCGGAATGAACGAACCAATACGATAAATGATGATGATACCAAGAGTGAAGAGGATCTTGTTCCTCAACTCCTTGGTTTTCAAGGCCTGGATTAACGTCCTCACCTGGGATTCCTTCCATCGACGTGCGCGCCTGCGCACCCATGCAAAACAGACTCTACCGATCGAGTCTAGCGTACGGCGTCTACCTACACGTGGAGTGTCCATCCTTTGTCGGTTTTTTTACAAGATTTCGAGGCATTGTTTTTCGTTTTGTTCCCCGTACTGGACCAAAACGAAGTGAGGCCTCCCCCGTCTAAGCGGGAGAAGCCTCACTTGCAAGCTTCAGTCAGCTCTACATTCCTTGGAATCAGTCCTCGGAGATGGAGCCGCCGGCAGCCTCGATCTTGGACTTGGCGGAAGCGGAAGCCTTAACACCCTTGATGGTGTAGGCTGCCGAAACCTCGCCGTCGCCCAGGACCTTGACCGGGTAGCCGTCACGCACGGCACCCTTGGCGACCAGATCGGCAACAGTGATTTCGCCACCCTGCGGGAACAGTTCCGCGAGAGCAGCAACGTTGACGACCTGATATTCCTTCTTGAACGGGCTCTTGAAGCCACGCAGCTTCGGAAGGCGCATGTACAGCGGCAGCTGGCCACCTTCGAAGCCCGGACGAACCTGGTAACGCTTCTTGGTGCCCTTGTCGCCACGGCCCGAGGTCTTACCCTTGGAGCCTTCACCACGGCCGACGCGAGTGCGATCCTTCTTGGCGCCCGGAGCCGGCTTCAGGTCATGCATCTGCAGAATATCTGCCATAATCAGTCAGCCTCCTCAACGGTGACCAGGTGACGGAGGACCAGCAGCTGGCCACGGAGGGCCGGCGTGTCTTCACGGGTCACGGTCTTGCCAATCTTGTTCAGGCCCAGAGTCTGAGCCGCAGCACGCTGCTTCGGAGTGGAGTTCACCAGACCGTGGTGCAGCTTGATGTTCAGGTTAGTCATCACTCACCGTCCTTCTGAGCGGCCTTGGCCTGTGCTTCTTCACGGGCCTTACGAGCCTCGGCGATGCCTTCGGCGCGAGCACGCAGCAGGGAGTCAGGAGCCACCTCTTCGAGGGACATGCCACGACGGGCTGCGATCTCTTCCGGCTCTTCGAGCTTCTTGAGAGCGTCGACGGTTGCGCGCACCACGTTAACGGCGGTGGCGGAGCCCATCGACTTGGTCAGGACGTCGGTGATGCCAGCGCATTCCATGACGGCGCGGACCGCACCGCCGGCGATAACGCCGGTACCCGGAGCAGCCGGACGCAGGAGCACGGTGCCAGCAGCATCATGGCCGATCACCGGGTGAGTGACGGTGCCCTTGATGCGCGGAACGGTGAACATGTGCTTCTTGGCATCCAGCTGGCCCTTAGCGATTGCAGCCGGGACCTCACGGGACTTGCCGTAGCCGACACCCACGGTGCCGTTGCCGTCGCCAACCACCACGAGGGCAGCGAAGCTGAACGTACGACCACCCTTGTGGGTCTTGGACACACGGTTGATGGTCACCACGCGATCGAGCATCTCGTTCTCGTGAGATTCCTCACGACGGTTGCGACGCTCGCCACGACGACCCTCACCACGCTGGCCACGACGGGACTTGCGATCCTCGTTGGTAGCTTCAGCAGCAGCCTGAGTGTTCTGAGTTTCTTCAGCCACTTGGGTTTCCTTTTCGTTGTCGCTCACAGTGCCAGACCTCCCTCGCGGGCGCCTTCAGCGACAGCTGCGACGCGGCCATGATACTTGTTGCCGCCACGATCGAACACAACCGCGGTGATGCCTGCGTCCTGAGCCTTCTTGGCAATCAGTTCGCCGACCTTCTTGGCAGCTTCGGTCTTGGTGCCTTCGAAACCTGCGAAATCGCTCATCAGAGTGGATTCACTCACCAAGGTAATGCCCTTGGTGTCATCGATGATCTGGGCAACCATGTGACGGTTGGAACGGGTAACCACCAGACGCGGGAGCTCCGGGGTACCGCTGATGCGCTTGCGCAGACGAGCGTGACGGCGCTGAAGCGCGACCTTCTTGCCCTTACCGAAAATCTGGACGCTCATTACTTACCAGCCTTTCCAGCCTTGCGCAGGATGCGTTCATCCGAGTACTTGATGCCCTTGCCCTTGTAGGGTTCCGGAGCGCGAAGCTTGCGGATGTTAGCGGCGCACTGGCCGACAGCCTGCTTGTCGATACCCTTGACGATCACCTGGTTCGGATTCGGCAGTTCGAACTCGATACCTTCCGGCGGCTCAACGGTAATGGTGTGGGAGTAACCGAGGGAGAACTCGATACCCTTGCCCTTCGCCTGAGCACGGTAACCGGTGCCGATGATGTCCAGAGTCTTGGCGTAACCCTCGTGCACGCCCTTGACCATGCTCGCCACGATGGAACGAGCCAGGCCGTGCTTTGCACGGGTCGGACGCAGATCGTCAGCCGGAACGAGGATGATCTCGTTGCCTTCGACCTGAGCGGTGATGCCTTCCGGAATCTCGTAGGAGTCAGTGCCCTTGGCGCCCTTGGCGGTGAAGGACTGACCGTCGATCTTGACTTCCACACCAGCAGGAATGGTGACGGGGAGCTTACCAATATGCGATGCCATGTTTCAGCTCTCCTTTCTCACCAAACGAAAGCGACGATTTCGCCGCCGATGCCTCGATCGAGGCATTCCTTCTGGGTCAGCAGTCCCGAGCTAGTCGAGATGATTGCGATGCCAAGGCCACCGAGCGGCATCGGCAGAGCATCGGACTTTGCGTAGCGACGCAGGCCCGGCTTGGAGATGCGCTTGATGCCCTGGATGGAACGCTCGCCGTTCGGACCGTACTTGAGGGTGACCTCGAGAGTCTGGCCGACCTTGGCTTCCTTGGCGGTGAAGTCCTTGATGTAGCCTTCACGCTTCAGGATCTCGGCGATGTTCGCCTTGAACTTGGAGTACGGCATATCCACGGTCTCGTGCTTTGCCGCGCTCGCATTACGCAGACGCGTAAGCATGTCTGCGATCGGATCTGTCATTGTCATTTGGGCTTATTGCCCTTTCTCGCCGTGGTTTCCGCCGCCCGCACGCTCCATTGAGCGATTGGGCCGCGGACCTTCAGCGTCGTTATTTACCAACTGGACTTCGTAACGCCGGGCAGCTCGCCGCGGTGGGCCTTCTCACGAAGGCAGATGCGGCAAAGGCCGAACTTGCGGTAGACGGAGTGAGGACGACCGCAGACCTGGCAACGCGTATAAGCGCGCACCTTGAACTTCGGCTTAGCGGCCGCCTTGTTCTTAAGAGCGGTTTTTGCCATATCAGTTCTCCTTGAAGGGGAAGCCGAGGTGCTTCAGGAGCACGCGAGCTTCCTTGTCGTCCTTGGTGCTGGTCACCACGGTGATGTCCATACCGCGCTGGTGATCGATCGAATCCGGATCGATCTCGTGGAACATGGACTGCTCAGTGAGGCCAAAGTTGTAGTTGCCCTGACCGTCGAACTGGTTGCCGTTGATGCCACGGAAATCGCGGATACGCGGCAGAGCCATGGTCAGAAGGCGATCCAGGAACTCCCACATACGCTCGCCACGCAGGGTGACGTAAGCGCCGATGGCCTGTCCTTCGCGCAGGTGGAACTGTGCGACGGACTTCTTAGCCTTGGTGATCTTCGGCTTCTGGCCGGTGATCAGGGTGAGGTCCTTGACTGCGCCTTCGATAAGCTTGGAGTCGCGAGCAGCGGCGCCAACGCCCATGGAGACGACGACCTTCTGGACGCGAGCGACCTGCATCGGGTTGGAGTAGTGGAATTCCTTCTCCAGCTCCGGCACGATCTGCTCGTTGTACTTCTGCTTCAAGCGCGGAGTTGCCGGCGCTTCGACAGTGGTATCGGTCATGCCAGCTCCTTTCCGGACTTCTTGGCAACACGCACACCGCACGGTCTTCACCTTGCCGTCGCGAGCCTCTTCCTTTTCGACGATGCGCACGCGGGTCGGCTGCTTGGTCTCCGGATCGATGACCATCACGTTGGAGCGATGGATCGGAGCCTCGACAGCCACGATGCCGGCCTGCTGGCCCTGCTGCGTAGCGCGAACGTGCTTCTTGACGATCTGCACGCCTTCAACGATCAGACGATCGTCCTTGAGCACCTGCTTGACGGTGCCTTCCTTGCCGCGATCCTTGCCGCGAATGACCTTGACCAGGTCGCCGCTCTTAATCTTGGCTGCCATGTCAGATCACCTCCGGGGCGAGGGACACGATCTTCATGAAGCGCTTGTCGCGCAGTTCACGACCGACCGGTCCGAAGATACGAGTGCCCTTCGGTTCACGGCCAGAGCCGAGAATGACGGCGGCGTTCTCGTCGAACTTGATGTAGGAGCCGTCCACACGACGGTGCTCCTTGACAGTGCGGACGACGACAGCCTTGACGACGTCGCCCTTCTTGACCGACCCGCCAGGGATGGCGTCCTTGACGGAGGCGACGATCACGTCGCCGATGCCGGCATAGCGTCGCTTCGATCCGCCGAGCACTCGGATGGCGAGGAGTTCCTTCGCACCCGTGTTGTCGGCGACATGAAGCCGCGTTTCCTGCTGAATCATTGATTCTCCTTAGCCGAGCTGGTTCTCCCCAAGCACCCCGCCTGCCTGCTTGAAGCAGGCGGGGGTGACTCACGGAGCCTTGCCGAACTTATTTACTTAGCGCGCTCGATGATGGTATCGAGACGCCAACGCTTGGGGTCTTGCTCAGGGGCCGAGTCTCCATAATACTCACGAGGTCGCCAATGTGAGCCTCGTTGTGTTCATCATGGACCTTGACCGTACGAGTGGAACGCACGACCTTGCCGTACAGCGGGTGGGTCGAACGCTGCTCGAGCTCGACGGAAATCGTCTTGTCCATCTTATCGGACACGACGTAACCGCGACGAACCTTGCGGAAGTTACGCTCTTCAGCCATTACTTCTCCTCAGCTTTCGTTTCGGTCGCCTCGGGGGCCTGGCTGATGCCGAGCTCACGCTCGCGCAGGACGGTGTACATCCTGGCGATGTCGTGCTTGACCGCCTTGAGGCGGGCGGTATTTTCGAGCTGACCGGTCGCGGACTGGAAGCGCAGGTTGAACAGCTCTTCCTTGGACTTCTTGAGGAAGCCCTCGATCTCCTCGTTGGTCTTCTCGTTCAGATTCTTCATGGTGTAGTCTGCAGTTCCGACTGCCATCAGATGTCACCGCCTTCACGAGCAATAACACGGCACTTCATAGGGAGCTTGTCGATTGCGCGGCGCAGAGCCTCGCGAGCGACATCCTCGGACACGCCACCGATCTCGAACATGACGCGACCCGGGTGGACGTTAGCGATCCAGAATTCCGGAGTACCCTTACCGGAACCCATTCGGGTGCCGAGCGGCTTCTTGGTCAGCGGACGATCCGGGAAGATCGTGATCCACACGCGGCCACCACGCTTGATGTAGCGGGTCATGGCGATACGAGCGGCCTCGATCTGACGGTTGGTCACATAAGCTGGAGCAAGAGCCTGAATACCGAAATCGCCGAATGCGATCTCGTTGCCGCCCTTGGACATACCACGGCGGACCGGACGGTGCTGCTTACGATACTTGGTTCTCTTTGGGATAAGCATTTCTCAGCTCACTCCTTCGTTTCCGTTGCGGCAGGTGCCTCAGCTGCGGCCGGAGCCTCTGCTGCTGCGTTCTGCTGCTGGGCAGCGTTACGCTGACCACGGCGCGGACGGCGATCGCCGCGACGGCCCTGGCGGTTGTTGCCCTGCTGTGCCTGCTGCTCTTCGAACTCACGCTCGGTCATATCGCCCTTGTAGATCCACGACCTTCACGCGATGCGGCCGTAAGTGGTCTTGGCCTCGAAGAAGCCGTAATCGATGAGGGCACGCAGGGTCTGCAGCGGAACGCGACCCTCGCGATAGAACTCGGAACGGCTCATTTCGGCGCCACCAAGGCGGCCGGAGAGCTTGATACGGATACCCTTGGCGCCTGCACGCATGGCATCCTGCTGGGCCTTACGCATCGCGCGACGGAAGGTCACGCGGTTGGTCAGCTGCTCAGCGATGCCCTGTGCGACGAGCTGGGCGTCCAGTGCTGCGTTCTTCACTTCGAAGATGTTGAGCTGGACCTGCTTGCCGGTGAGCTTCTCGAGCTTGGCGCGAACGCGCTCAGCTTCGGCGCCACGGCGGCCGATGACGATGCCCGGGCGAGCGGTATGGATATCCACACGCACGCGGTCGCGGGTACGCTCGATGACGATACGGGACACGCCCGCACGCTCAAGATCCTTGCTCATGGCCTTGCGGATGGCGTCATCTTCGAGAACGAAGTCGCGGTAGCGTTCGCCAACCTTGTTGGAATCGGAGAACCACTTGGAACGATGGTTCTCAGTGATTCCCAGGCGGTAGCCAAACGGATTGATCTTCTGACCCATCTTTAGCGGTTTCCTTCCTTGTTAGCGACGACGACCGTGATGTGGCTGGTGCGCTTGTTGATACGAGCGGCACGGCCCTGTGCACGAGCGCGGAAACGCTTGAGCGTCACGCCTTCGTCCACATAGGTCTCCTTCACGACCAGGTCGTTCTCACGGAACGGCTCGCCGGCCTTGTCGGCCTTCACGCGAGCGTTCGCGATGGCGCTCTCCAGGACCTTACGCACCGGAAGGGATGCGTCCTGCGGAGCGAACTTCAGAATGGTGATGGCTTCGGTCGCCTTCTTGCCTCGGATGAGGTCGACCATACGGCGAGCCTTGCGCGGCGTCACGCGGACGTGACGAGCGATTGCTTTAGCTTCCATGTGTCCTTACTCTCCTTTAGCGGCGTGCCTTCTTGTCGTCCTTCACATGACCCTTGAAGGTCTTGGTCGGGGCGAACTCACCGAGCTTGTGGCCAACCATGGATTCGGTGACGAACACCGGAACATGCTTGCGACCATCGTGAACGGCGAAGGTGTGTCCGATGAAATCAGGGGTGATCATCGAACGACGGGACCACGTCTTGATGACGTTGTGCGTACCCTTCTCGTTCTGCTCGTCGACTTTCTTCTGCAGGTGGGCGTCGACGAAGGGGCCCTTCTTGATGCTACGAGTCATCTACTCGACACTCCCTTACTTACGGTTCTTACCATTCGGGCGACGACGAACAATCATCTTGTTCGAAGCCTTCTTCGGACGGCGGGTACGAACCTCGCCCTTGCCCCACGGAGAAACCGGCGGCTTGCCACCGCGGGTACGACCGCCGTGCGGGTGATCGACAGGGTTCATGGATTCACCACGGGTGATCGGGCGCTTGCCCATCCAACGTGCACGACCTGCCTTACCGAGCTGGATGTTGGCGTGATCGGAGTTGCCGACCTCACCGACGGTTGCGCGGCAGCGAGCATCCACGTTGCGGATTTCTCCGGACGGCATACGCAGCTGGGCGTAAGCGCCATCCTTAGCGACGAGCTGCACGGCTGCACCAGCGGAGCGGGCGATCTTGGCGCCACCCAGCGGGCGGAGCTCGATTGCGTGCACCACGGTACCAGTCGGGATGTTGCGCAGCGGCAGGTTGTTGCCCGGCTTGATATCAGCCTGGGCGCCGGTCTCGATGACGTCACCCTGCTTGATACCTTCCGGAGCGATGATGTAGCGCTTCTCACCGTCTGCGTAGTGCAGCAGTGCGATGCGGGCGGAACGGTTCGGGTCGTACTCGATGTGAGCGACCGTTGCCGGCACGCCGTCCTTGTCCCAACGCTTGAAGTCGATGAGACGGTACTGGCGCTTGTGACCGCCGCCACGATGACGGGAGGTCATACGGCCGTAAGAGTTACGACCGCCAGTCTTGCTGAGTTTGCGAACCAGCGACTTCTCAGGCGTAGAACGCGTAAGCTCGGAGAAGTCCGAGACGGACGCGTTACGGCGGCCTGCAGTCGTCGGTTTATAAACGCGGATAGCCATAATCTAGTTCTTCCTTTAACTTTTCTCGGCTAGCCTTCAGTTACCGAAGATGTCGATCGTCTGGCCCTCGGCGACGGTCACGATAGCGCGCTTCTGATTGACGCGCTGGCCGAAACCGTTGCGGGTGCGCTGACGCTTGCCGGCGCGGTTGAGGGTGTTGACGTTCGTCACCTTGACATTGAAGATCTCTTCGATTGCCTGCTTGATCTGGACCTTGTTCGCGTTCGGGGCCACCACGAAGGTGTACTGACCGCGATCGGACAGAGCGTAGCTCTTCTCAGAAACGACAGGCTTGAGGATGATGTCGTGTGCGGGCTTGTGAATAGCGACCATGAAAATCAGGCCTCCTTTGCAGCCGGCTCAGCCTTCGCAGCAAGGAAAGCGTCGAAGCCTTCCTTGGAGAAGACCACGTACTGAGCGGTGACCACATCGTACGTGTTGAGCTGATCGGCGAAGATCGGGTGAACGGTCGGGATGTTACGAACGGAAAGCCATTCGTTCACATTCTCGCGAGAGAGCACCACGGTGGTGAACTTGTTCTCGGTCACCGGGGTAAGAGCGGCAACAGCGGCCTTGGTGGACGGGGCTTCGGAAACGCCGAAGTCCACGACTGCCACGCGACCTGCGTTGGCGCGATCGGAAAGCACGTACTTGAGAGCAGCGGCCTTCATCTTCTTCGGGGTACGCTGGGAGTAGTCACGCGGCTGCGGACCGAACACGGTGCCACCGTGGTACCACTGCGGTGCACGAATGGAGCCCTGACGAGCACGACCGGTGCCCTTCTGCTTCCACGGCTTGCGGCCACCGCCGGAAACCATGCCGCGAGTCTTGGTGGCGTGGGTGCCCTGGCGAGCAGCGGCGCGCTGGGCCACCACAACCTGGTGGATCAGCGGGATACGGGACTGGACTTCTTCGGCGGAGAAGCCGAAGATCTCAGCCGGAGCCTCAACGGTTCCGGTTGCATTGCCCTGGTTATCGGTAACGTTCAGAGTAACGTTTGCCATGATTTATCAGGCTCCCTTCACTGCCGAACGGACGAGAACGATGCTGCCCTTCGGGCCCGGGATGGCGCCCTTGATGGCGAGCACGCCGTTCTCAACATCCGACGAAACGATGGTGAGGTTCAGCGTGGTGTTGGTTACATGACCCATGCGGCCAGCCATACGCTTGCCCTTGAGGATACGGCTCGGGGTAGCGCATGCGCCAACAGAGCCAGGACGACGCTCGTTCTTGTGAGAGCCGTGGGTACGACGATAGGACTTGAAGCCCCAGCGCTTGATGGTGCCTGCGAAGCCCTTGCCCTTGGTGGTACCGGTCACATCGACCAGGGTGCCCTCCGGGAACAGCTCAGCGGTCAGCTCCTGACCCGGCTCGAACTCTTCGGCGTTATCGGTGCGGACCTCAGCGAGGTGACGACGCGGGGTGACGCCAGCCTTGGCGAAGTGGCCGGCAAGCGGCTTAGTCACCTTGGTCGGGTCAACCTGGCCGTAGCCAAGCTGAACAGCCTTGTAGCCGTCGGACTCTTCGGACTTGACAGCAGTCACCACGTTGGTGGAGACGTCAACGAGGGTCACAGGAACGAAGAAACCGTTCTCGTCCCAGACCTGAGACATGCCGAGCTTCTTGCCCAGCAGTGCGGTGCGATTAGACATAATGGTTCCCTCCTCCCTTACAGCTTGATCTCGATGTTCACATCTGCGGGCAGATCAATGTGCATAAGGGAATCCACGGCCTTCGGGGTCGGGTCCACAATGTCGATGAGACGCTTATGAGTACGCATCTCGAAATGCTCGCGAGAATCCTTGTACTTGTGAGGAGAACGGATAACGACGAACACGTTCTTCTCGGTCGGGAGCGGAACCGGGCCAACACAGTTGCGCCCGCGTTCGTCACCGTTTCGACGATCTTCTTCGCCGATTGGTCGATGACCTCATGGTCATAGGACTTAAGCCTGATGCGGATTTTCTGTCCCGCCATTGCCTTCCGCCCTTTCTAGCGATTCGTTAGTTACTGTTTACCAGCCTGCTTCTCAAAGGGCACCGGCGCAGAAAGCCCCCGGAACCGTGGAAGTTCCGTGGCCATACCACATCAGTGCGCAGCCATGCAGTTTCTCACTCACGTGATTCACTGTGCCACGCTCGCTTTTTTTAATTCCAATTTGCGAGCCCTAAAATCAGGCAACTTCTTTATTTAAGCATCAGGGGTAGTCTTAAGAAATCCTCGCGTGTCGCGGTCGGAAGTCCTGCTGCAAACCGCGAATCGAAGTGCCGAATGTAACGGATCGTCATTCCGGCATCATCCGAAAACGCTCTCCCGTTATATAAAGAAACGAGGAATCCGGTTGAACGAATCCAACCAAATTCCTCGTTATCTATGATGCTTGCCGATATAACGCAAGCACCTTATACGTAGGTCACTGCTGATGGCCTATACATGAAGCGACTCATGCACGCTCGGAAGCTTCTTCCGTGGCGGCCTCGCCCTGACGCTGGACGCGCAGCTTGTGTCCTTCGGCCTGGCTGACGCCGTAGTATGCGGCGATGGCGATGTCCTTCATATCCTCGATCTGCGGGATACGCGGATTTGCCGGAGCGCACTGATCCTCATAGGCACGCATGCCGATCTGATCGAGGATGGACCAGAAGTAGTCCTCGTCCACACCGCACTCCTGGAAGCTCTTGTTCATGCCGAGCTTGTTGTCACGGTAGTCCTCGACGGCCTTGGCCAGGTTCTCAACGCCCTCTTCCGGAGTCTTGCCCGGGTTCACGCCAAGGTTCTTGGCGATCTCCTGGTAACGTTCCGGAGCGATGTACTTGTTGTACTTCGGCCAGCTGGTCGGTCCTCCGGAATGGAGCCGTTGTAGCGGATGACGTACGGCAACAGGATGGAGTTGGTACGACCATGGGCAACGTGGCACAGAGCACCGATGGTGTGGGCCATGCCGTGGCACATGCCGAGGAATGCGGAGCCGAATGCCATGCCGGCCATGGTGGCGGCGTTGTGCATCTTCTCCTGGGCCTTGATCTTGTCTTCACCCGGCTCGCCGTTGACGGACTCGGCGAGGTTGTCCCAAATCAACTTGGCCGCGTGCAACGCCATGCCATCGGTGAAATCGTTGGCATAGACGGAGACGTAAGCTCGAAGGAGTGGGTCAGGGCGTCGAAGCCAGCATCGGATGCGAGCTTGCGCGGCTGGGTACGCGCCAGCACCGGATCGACGATGGCGACGGACGGGGTCAGCGCGTAATCGGTGATCGGGTACTTGTAGCCGGTCTTGTGATCGGTGATCACAGCGAACGGCGTGACTTCGGAACCGGTGCCGGAAGAGGTCGGGATGCACACGAGCTTGGCCTTCTTGCCCAGCGGCGGGATCTTGAAGGCGCGCTTACGGATATCGAAGAACTTCTCACGCACGTCGGAGAAGGAGATTTCCGGGTGCTCGTACAGCAGCCACATGATCTTGGAGGCGTCCATCGGGGAACCACCGCCGACGGCGATGATGGTGTCCGGCTCGAACTCCTCACGCATCATGGTGGCACCGCGCTCGACGGTTTCGACGCTCGGCTCCGGCTCGACGTAGTCGATGATGCGGAAGGTCACACGGTTGGAACGTGCGCGGAGCTGGTCGATGATCTTGTCGACCACACCGAGCTGCTCCATGACCTTATCGCACACGATGACGGCCCTCTCGATGCCGTACATGTCGCGCAGGTACTTGATGGCGTTCGGCTCGAAGTAGGTCTTGGCCGGAATCTTGAACCACTGCATGTTGTTGTTCCTCCGAGCGATGCGCTTGATGTTGAGAAGGTTGACTGCCTGAACGTTGCCGGACACGGAGTTGCCGCCGTAGGAGCCGCAGCCGAGGGTCAGCGACGGTGCGATGGCGTTGTAGATGTCGCCCACGCCGCCGAGGGAGCTCGGAGAGTTCCAGATGATGCGGCATGCGTGCATGCGCTGGCCGTATTCGCGGACCAGAGCCTGATCGTTGGTGTGGATGGCTGCGGTGTGGCCTGCACCATGCTTGAGCATGGCTTCGCACATTTCGAAGGCCTGTTCCTTGTTGTCGGACTTCAGCACGGCCTGGACCGGAGCGAGCTTCTCCATGGTCAACGGCTCGTTCTCACCGACTTCCTTGCACTCGGCGGCAAGAATGGTGGCGTCTTCCGGAATCTCAAAACCTGCGGCCTTGGCGATGTACTGCGGGGACTTGCCCGGCACCACGGAGTTGAGCTTCGGGGTCTGGCCGGAATATGCGGTGCAGCCGAACATGTACTGCTCGAGCTTGGCCTTCTCTTCGTCGTTCACAAAGTAGGCCTTGCGGCGCTTGAGTTCCTTAATCAGCGGAGCGTAGACTTCCTTGTCGGCGATGATGGCCTGCTCGGTGGCGCAGATCATGCCGTAATCGAAGTGCTTGGAGAGCACCAGATCGTTGGCGGCGCGCACGATGTCGACGTTCTTGTCGACATATGCCGGAGCGTTGCCAGCGCCGACGCCGAGGGCCGGCTTGCCGGAGGAATATGCCGCCTTGACCATGCCCGGACCGCCGGTGGCGAGGATGGTGGCGATACCATCATGCTTCATCAGGGCGCCGGTGGCTTCGATGGACGGGTGCTCGATCCACTGGATACAGTTCTCAGGAGCGCCTGCCGCGATGGCTGCGTCGCGCACGATCTTGGCGGCTTCGACGGAGCACTTCTGTGCGCCCGGGTGGAAGCCGAAGATGATCGGGCAGCGGGTCTTCAGCGCGATCAGCGACTTGAAGATGGCGGTGGAGGTTGGTTGGTGACCGGGGTCACGCCGGCGACGACACCGACCGGTTCGGCGATCTCGTCGATGCCCATGACATCGTCTTCACGAATGATGCCGACGGTCTTCTGACCGGCCAGATAGTTGGTGACGTGCTCGCAGGCGAAGATGTTCTTGGTGGCCTTGTCTTCCACCAAACCACGGCCGGTTTCCTCAACGGCCATCTTGGCGAGCACCAGATGCTTGTTCAGTGCTGCGACGGAAGCCTTGGCGACGATACGGTCAACCTGCTTCTGATCGAGCTTTTCGAAATCGTCAAGAGCCTTCAGGCCCTTCTTGACCAGAGCGTCGACCTCAGCCTCGGCTGCGGCGAGCTTCTCTTCCGGAGTCGGCTTGGTCGGCTCTTCCTTCTTTGCGTCTGCCACTTGAAGTCCTCCTCGATTCTTTGGGGGTTTGCAAAGTAGTTTCCCGTTATTCCATCCGCCTCGAAGCGGATGGACGCGTTGCTGGTCTTTTGTGACCTAGGACACACTTTAGTGAGTATGCAATATGATGTTCCACTGTGTCGTGTCGCAAGAGAAATGTTATCTTCTGTTCATTTAATGTTTAGATTGCGTTCTTTTATGGAATCAAAAAGCCTCAAAAACATCATTTTGAGCGTTTTTGTTGCTTTTTTATCATAAATCACACACACTTTCTCAAGTCTCACCTCCATATCTTTTATAAAAGTATTTTCTATATGATATCAATCATATCGAGCTTTTACAAAGTCGATTTATTTATCTTGTTCGTCCAATGTATTTTTTCCGCCAGCCAGTAGGAGTTTCGCCTGTTTCTTCAAAGAAGCGACGATTGAAATTCGAAGCGTTACCATATCCGCAAGCGCGACGAATCGAAGCGACGCTTTGATTCGTGGTCGTCAGCAATCTGCATGCATGCCCGATACGCAATCGTCGAACAAAATCTGAAAACCCTATTCCTGCAGCCCTTTTGAACAGACGAGAGAAAGCCGAAACGCTCATTCCGGCCTGGCGGGCGGCCAAATCCATGCTAATTTCACCGCTCAGATGCGATGAAATGTACTCGATGGCATCATTGACCACACGTTCCGCACCACTGCATACAGCCGGATCGTATCCGGACGCAACCACCGTATAGGATTCATCTGCGGGGGCATGCGCGAACACATCCAACACACGAATCAGATCACTAACACGGCAAGCAAGACTATGTTCCTCCATGTTTTCCAGAATCGAACCGGCCTGACGAGCGGATTCACCGCTCAGCACCAATGCCTGCCCCGCACGTTTCAACACCATTGCAAAACCAGACGTTTCCGGAAATCCAGACATCAGCAGACGCATGGTTTCCGGACGCACATGGCACACCACATCACGCTGACGAAGCCGCTCCCCCGGAGCGATGTCGGACACCCAATTATGCGGAAGATTTGAACCAATCAGCGCAACCTGCCCGGCCTCATACGGAACAACGGCATTGCCCGCCATCATCAATCCGGTACCTTCCCGAATCAGATGAATTTCAATATGAGGATGATGATGCCATTTCGCCAACGAGCTTGGGTAGCCATGCTTCGCCCAACGCACCGAAGCCTGCGCGTCCGGCACAATGATCTCCAATACGCCAGAATCGTTCGGACTTCCACCTTTCGGCACGAATCCACCAAAAGAGGTCTGAGCCAAAGCCGCCTTCCCATGCCGATTATCGTTGACTTGTGCAACAGCCCCCATGACACAGACCCCTTTCGTCGTTCCGTAACGTGCGTAACGTCAGTCGTTTTTCACGGTAATCTGCAGCTTGATGTCTCCAGGACGCCCCTCGGCCATGCGATCGAACGCCGCCTGGGCATCCTCCATCGCATAGGTGTCGGTGATGAATGGCTTCAGATTCAGTTTACCGTTAGCCACGAGGTCAATGGCCTTCTGATACACATTGGCATAACGGAAGATATTTTCGATGCGCACCTCGGTAGCCTGCAGTTCCGTAATGTCGATGGCCACCGGATTGACCGGAATGCCAACGATAACGGCAGCGCCACCGGGAGCAATCAGCTTCCAGAATGTCTCGTATGACTTCGGCGAGCCCGAGCACTCGAAAGCCACATCAGCACCCCAGCCCCCCCGTTTCCTCGCGGACGCGCTCCACCAGATCCTCCTTGGTGAGATCCACCGGAATAATACCTGGAATCTGAGCCGCAATCGCCAGTTTGATTGCCGACACATCAGAGATCAGCACCTTGGAAGCGCCACCCGCCAACGCGCACGACGCGGTCAGCATGCCGACCGTGCCTGATCCGGTGACCACGCAGACATCGCCCGGCTTGATACGAGCCTTGGTGGCGGACCACATGCCCACAGCCAACGGTTCAAGCAGCGCACCCTCACCGAAGCTCACATTGTCGGGCAGCTGTAGGTGAACGCCGCAGGATGGTTCACCGTTTCGCACAGGCAGCCATCAATCGGCGGAGTGGCAAAGAAACGCACCGCAGGATCGACGTTATACATGCCCAGTTTGCTGGCACGCGAACTCATATCCGGAATGCCGGGCTCCATGGCCACACGATCGCCCACCTTGAAGCCTTCGACGCCAGGACCGACCTCAACCACCGTGCCGGAAGCCTCATGACCGAGAATCATCGGCTGCCTCACCACATATTTACCCACGCGACCATGCGTGTAATAGTGCAGATCGGAACCGCACACACCAACGGTATGCGGCGCGATCTTCAGCTCGCCTAGACCAGGTGCGGGGACGTCAGGCACCTCACGCACATTGATGACGCCCTGCTCTTCGAGAACGACTGCCTTCATGATTATTCTCCTTTGTGGATAATGATGTTTTTTTGAGAAAAATGATGATTGAGCAATTGATATTCAATTGCGATTAGTTACGTTCGATCGCGGTAATGCGATGGCCACGATCGTCAAATCCGGGTTGATGAGGATGAATGCCGAGCGTGGCCAACGATCCGATCGCATAGCAGATCGCATACGTCCAGCACACGCCGCCGAATCCGATAGTGGAAATCAGCACCGTCGCAATCAGCGGACCGAAAAACGTAGTCAGGCCGGAAGCGAGATTATGCGCGGAAATCGCAGCACCCTTATGTTCCGACGCCAACGCGGGAAACACGGCTCCCATAGGAACGAAAGCGGAAATTCCCAATCCAAGAACAACCGCATCAGCACACATAAGCACCATATTCGCCCCGAAAAACTGCGGAATGTAATACATGCCCAGCGTGCCGATCACACAGAACCAGCAGCCAAACCAGCGCATTTGCCTCATCCAACCATACGAATCACCCATACGACCCCAGAACACATTGCCGAAAATGGTGACCACAAACTGGAATCCCCAAATCTGACTCCCATTGCGAAACCTCAAACCAA
>ENA-OQCT01000010-OQCT01000010.1-human-gut-metagenome-genome-assembly--contig:-NODE-10-length-15863-cov-0.770145_pt1 | contig 15863 bp, 20 predicted proteins | sample MGYA00242764_ERZ504591 | MGnify/ENA primary metagenome ERZ504591 (study PRJEB26092, sample SAMD00036299) | human gut metagenome | host: Homo sapiens | study: EMG produced TPA metagenomics assembly of...
CGTGCTTGGCGTCTTGAACGCGACGATTTGGAAGCCCTCGGCACAGGTCACGGCGTCCGCCTCGGTTACGGGATCGCAGTATGTGGTCACCGATCCGAATGTGCTGCAATTGGTTGACGATCGCGTCACCATTTCGGCGAAGTCGCGCGACAAATCCGCGAACGTGTGCATCGCCATCGGTTCCGCCCGCGATATCGCCGGGATGGATCGCGGGATCCAAATACACGCGCGTCACCGGACTGTCCGACTGGTCCACCCTGTCCACGCTGAAGACCACGGCTCAGGGCACCGCCGATAATTCCGAGGCCAGGTCGCCTTCCAGGATTCCGACATGTGGCGCACCGTCAAATGCAATGCCGGTTCCGTTGATATGCAGTTCAAGGGTGCTAATACGAATAATGCCGAGGATTCCGTTGCGATTATCGATTACGCGATCGCAAGGGAGGTTCGGTCACACTTGATTGGAACCGTCGTTCGATGCTGAATTTCGCCATGCCGTTCTATCTTTCCGGCGGATTGCTGGCGATACTTGCGGTGCTTTCGGCTTCCGTGTTTGCCATGCCTCCGCATAAGCGTCGCAACAAGCGCGCGTTTGCCATGGTTGACGGCATCGGTTCCACGCAGGGTGACGATGACGAGGTTGCCGCATGGGTGAAGAACGCCGAAGCGAGTGCCGCCCGTAGCGAAAAGAGCGGGCCGAAGCGTAAGCGTCGCCGTCATGCTGGGCATCGCGCGAGTGGTTCGGAAAATAGCCAAAACGAAGTTGCGCAGCCTACGATTGTCGATCCCGGCGCGCGCAATCTCGTTGCCGATCAGCAGAACGCTGCCGCTGATGGTGTTGAAGAAAACGACGATTTCGAACAGACTTCCGTGATTTCGCAAGACGAGCTTGCCGCATATTTCGCACGTCTCGCACAAGAGGAAAGCAGTGCGGCCGCAGCGGCCTCGGGATCTGTAGAATTCGCGGTATCCGATGAAATCAACGTGCCCAACGAAGTCGACGAAATGGCCGTAACGACCGAGTCGGTCGGATCCAACGAAACATCCGAAAACGACGAATCCGACAACGACAAGTCCGACGAACCTGACAACGAGGAGGCCAAGTGATGAAGAAGCGTTTCAACGTAATCGCGGCGGCCGTACTCGCATTGGGAATGGTCGTTGGCATGTGCGGATGCGAGGGGCAGCTGCCGCAGCCGAAAACCACGCAACGTCAAGATGCGCCGAATCTGACCGCCAAGCAAGAGAAAACCATCCGTACGAATATTCTCAAAACGCTTGACCAGTGCAATAACGATCGCAATATCGACGCCCTCGGTTCGATTTTGGAGGGACCGGAACTTGAGATTCGCACTAGCGAACTTCATGTGGCGCAGGTCACGGGCAATCTTGACCGCAAGACCACGATTCCAACTGATCTTGCGCAGGCCGTGATTTCCACGGACAGTGGATGGCCGCGTTCGGTGTTTTCCATCACTTCCACCACGGATGACCAGCAGTCCAAGCGTCTGCTGGTGTTCCGCCAGGATTCCGCACGTCAGAACTACAAGTTGTGGGGTGTGGCACGACTGTTTTCGGGCGTGAAGATGCCGAGTTTTGAGATTTCCAAAACCGGTAGCGAGCAGGGAACGGAAAAAGACACCGGTCTGGTCATGACCCCGAAGGATGCGGTCGCCGCGTATGCCGACGTGTTGCAGAATGGTGCGTCCAGCCAGTATGCGCAGAAGTTTGCCGACGACGATTTGCGTACGAAGCTTGCCGATCTGACCGAACAGGTGCAGAAGGCCATGGAGTTGAACGAGGGATCGCAGCAGCAGGTGTTCACACCGGTTGACGGTGCCATCAGCGTTATGCGTTCCGCGGATGGTGGCGATCTGGTGGTGGCGCAGATCAATTCCGAATGGACGCGTTCAGCTGGCTCCGGCCGTGAGTCGCAGCCTGCTTCCGATGCGGAAAAAGCGCTGTTTGGCGACGGTCAGGCCACCAGCACCATGAAAACCACGTATGTGAATGTGGTCGCGCTGTACGTGCCTCCGGCAAATTCTGACGCGAAGATCACTGCAGTCGGTTCCGAGCGCCAGCCGGTTCGTGTTGAGGCACTGTGATCGTGACAGTCGCACGAATGCGCGTAAGCTTGGGGCGAACGTTTGCAATGTGTGTTGCGCTGGGCGCTTAATGTTGTTGATTGTTGATATCTAGGAGGCAAGCATGGCAGGTCAAAGGCCGTTTAATCCGGGAGTTTCCTTGGCGGGAGCCGTCGATCTTGAAGCGTTGAAGCATCAGGTGAAGGCCGAACCGGGGCAGGCTGGTGGTGCTCCGGCCGCCGGCGGTTACGTGATCGACACCACGGAGAACACGTTCCAGGCCATGGTGCAGACGTCGGCCACGTTCCCGATCCTGTTGCTGCTGTGGGTGCCGACCGATGACCGCCTGTTCGATATGGCACGTCAGCTGGGCAATGCCGTGAACCAGTTGAACGGCCAGATTCAGCTGTCTCGTATCGATATCGCGTCGAATCCTTCGATCGCGCAGGCGTTCCAAGTGCAGGGCGCGCCTGCATTGTTCGCGTTGATCAACGGCCGTCCGATGCCGATTTTGCAGGGCTTGCCGTCCGCTGAGGAAATGCAGCAGATCGTGGATACGGTGATTCCGAATCTGGTCGCAGCCGCGCAGCAGGCCGGTGTGACCGGTTCCGCGCCGTATTCCGGCGATCCGAATTCCGATGCGGCAAACTCGGCTTCCGCTGCCGGCGCCCAGGAGCAGGTGCCTCCGGAGCATCAGGAGGCGTATATGCTGGCACAGCAGGGCGATTACGCTGGCGCCGCAGCCGCGTACGAGAAGGTGCTTGAAGCCGATCCGAACGATGCGCGTGCCGCCCGCGAGCGTGCGAAGGCGTTGCTGTTGGCCCGTTCCGCCAATGCGAACGTGCGTGAGGTGCGTGCCGCCGCTGCCGACAATCCCGATGATGTTGAAGCACAGCTTGCCGTCGCTGACATTGATATGATCGGCGGTCAGATTCAGGATGCGTTCGATCGTTTGCTGGATTTCGTTGCGGCCGGCCATAAGGCCGATATTGAACCGGTGCGCAAGCGTCTGCTGGAATATTTCACGATTCCTGAGCCAACCGACGAGCGTTTGAAGCGCGCCCGCCGTCGCCTCGCCACGCTCATGTACTGACTCGTTTATTGACTTTAGGTACCGTTTAGGTACCGCTCAACCGTAGGCTGCGCAACTACATCGTTCTTTACGGCCTACGGTTGTTTTTTAAAAGACTTATTCCATACGGTTGGTGCCGAAATAGTCGAGGAATTGCGGTCCGTCTGCTTCCAGTTCGTCTTCGAATTCGGATTTCCATCGTGAATATGGATTCGCGGCAAGCCCTTCATTGCTGAACCGCGATTGGTCGGTGATTTCGGTGGTGCAGAATTTCGGGATCACCAGATTGGTGACCGGCCCGATACGTTCCGCTTCCGCAATGATCAGGGGAGCGTTGGTGCCTCCGAACACGTCGATGTTCCAGCCGTCCTCATCGATCCAGTCGGTGAAACGGTTTTTGATGGTCACGTGTCCGCCGCGTTTGATGAGCTCCCCTGCGATGCGCGAATCCAAATCGCGGCTCGCCTCATATCGCGTGCCTCCCACGGACGGCCCTTTCACGGTGACTGATCCAAGCCGGAATTCGTCGCGATACTTTTCGAGCACAGCCAGCGGGTCGAGGTCCGGAGTCATGGCAATGCGGACGGACTTTGTTTTCAATCGCACGCGCAGCGCGTAATTATCCTGATGCACGTAATAACTTTGTATGATCAGCGTCGGACTGTCGTTATCATCCAACTGCGTCGGCAGGGCACGGCAGAAAAAACGGCGCGTGTATTCGAAATCGCCTATATTTCTGCCTGAATCCTCAACCATATTTTCAGTCTAGTGGAAAAGACGCTTCAAATGGTGTTATGTTGCTACAAATTTCGTTGTGGCGCACGCTATCTCTCGTTCCTTCCCCGTTCTATGCCCGTTATTTCCCCTTTAGGGTTGGGTGTGCTGTCGTAAGACCCGCCGTAGCTATGTTTTCGCAATAATGATCCGAGATTCGAAGATCGTTTTTCCGTAAAAAGTGTCGCTTTCATCTCAAGGCAGTGTAAAGTAGTTTGACGCACGGGTTTGTAGCTCAGTGGATAGAGCGTCTGTCTCCGGAACAGAAGGTCGTGGGTTCGATCCCCATCAAGCCCACACAAAGACAAGTGAAGGGCCGGGGCACGGAGCCGGTATTTGGAACATGGGGCAATGCGTGTCGATTCCATGGGTACAGTGATTGCTTGAGATTGCGTTGTCGTGGTTTGCCGCGGCCTGAACGCAAGCAACATGCATAACACATTCTTCAAAGGAGAACATTATGAGCGAGAAGATGGAAGCGGTTGCGACTTCTGAAGCCCCGGCGGCGCTGGGCGCATACAGCCAGGCCGTGAAGGCCAACGGTTTCGTGTTCGTCTCCGGCCAGCTGGGCATCGACCCGGCCACCGGCGAACTGGCTGGCGAAACCGCCGGCGAGCAGGCAGCCCAGGCACTGAAGAACATCAAGCATATTCTTGACGCCGCAGGCACCGGCATCGAACACGTCTGCCGCGCCACCATCTACATGAAGAACGTCGAAGACTTCCACGAGATCGACGACGTGTATGCGCAGACCTTCATCGGCTCCGTGAAGCCGGCCCGCGTCGCGTTCGGCGGCAACAACATTCCGAAGGGCGCTCTCGTTGAGATCGACGCCATCGCTGTGCTCTGATTTCAGTGCGCTGATTGCAAATCTCCAGAAAATCCTTTTTCAGGCTCGTATGCGGTTTCTTACGCTGCATGCGAGCCTGTTTTTGTTTATGCAATCTCAGGATTGCCGCTAAAAGTGAACGGCAGGCAACATGATTCCACCGATTTCCGTATAGTAATGCGATTGGGTATTGTGCAAACGCATGCAAACGCAAGAACGCAAGAACGCGCCCATCCAAATATGAAGGAGCAGTCGCGCATGGCCGAATCGCAAGTCAACGCATCCACTGCAGACACTGACGCCGCCGAATCCGCTGAAGCTGAGCAGGGCGGTCTTGAACGCAAGATGGAAACCCGCCATCTGACCATGATTTCGCTAGGTGGTGTGATCGGTACGGGCTTGTTCCTCAGCTCCGGCTACACGATTCACCAAGCCGGCCCTCTTGGCGCGATCATCGCGTATGGCATCGGATCCATGCTTGTGTATTTTTGTGATGCTCAGCCTTGGCGAACTGTCGGTGGCCATGCCGTATGCGGGCAGCTTTCACCTGTATGCGAAGCGTTTCATCGGCCCCGGCACCGCGTTCACCATCGCCGTGCTGTATTGGCTGAATTGGGCGGTGGCGCTCGCTTCGGAATTCACGGCAGCCGGTCTGCTGATGCAACGTTGGTTTCCTGATTCGCCCGCGTGGATTTGGTCCGCCGCCTTCATTGCGGTGGTGTTCATGCTCAATATTCTGTCGGTGAGGCTGTATGGCGAGTCGGAATTCTGGTTCGCATCCATTAAGGTGTTTGCGATTATCGTGTTCATTGTGATCGGCTTGCTTGCCATGTTTGGTGCGATTCCGATTGCCGGTTACGATCACGCACCGCTGTTTGAGAATTTCTATAATGACGGCTGGTTCCCCAATGGTGTGCTGCCGATTTTTTTCGACGCTGCTGACGGTGGTGTTCGCGTTTTCGGGCACTGAGGTTGTTGGTGTCGCGGCGGGGGAGACGAAGGATCCGGCGCAGGCGATTCCGAAGGCCGTGCATACCACGGTGTTGCGTCTTGCGATTTTCTTCATCGGTTCGATTGCGGTGATGTCCGCGCTGATTCCGTGGCATCGGTCAGGCGTCGACACGAGTCCGTTTGTGCTCGTGTTCCAGTCGATCGGCATGCCGTTTGCCGGCGATGTGATGAATTTCGTGGTGTTGACGGCAGTGCTTTCCGCTGCGAATTCCGGCTTGTACGTGTGCTCGCGCATGGTCTGGTCGCTTGCGCAGGAGGGTATGATCCCGCGCGTGCTCGGCAAGACGAATTTCCATGGTGTGCCCGTGTTCGCGGTGCTGTTCAGCATGGCTGGATCGCTGTTGGCGTTGTTGTCTTCCGTGGTTGCCGCTTCGACGGTGTATTTGGCGTTGGTTGCGGTTTCCGGCTTGGCCACACTGGTGGTGTGGGCGTCGGTTTCCGTCTGCCACTTGCGTTTCCGCAAGCAGTGGCTTGATCAAGGGCATTCGGCTGACGATTTGAAGTATCGTGCCCCCGGTTTCCCGTTCGTGCCGATTGCTGCGATTGTGATGTGCATCGGCGCGTTGGTTTTGGTGATTTGCGATTCGTCGCAGCGTTCCACATTGCTGTATATGATTCCGTTCGTTGCGATCTGCTATATCGGCTATTACGCTTCGGTGGCTTGGCGCAGGAAGCATGGCGAACTGCAGGATGATACGCGGGGCGATACGCAAGGCTGATTCTGTCTGCATAATCGGTAGACTTGGAGGAATGAGTCCAGAAGCGCTTAGTGAACTGATTTTCAATATTGCCAACAACCTTGTGAATGAAGGCAAGGCTGGCACCCTGACCACCGATCTCATCCCTCCGCAGGCCAAATTCGCCGTCATGCGTCCGAAGGACCGCGCACACGGCGATTGGGCATCGAACGCGGCCATGCAGCTGGCCAAGAAGGCCGGCATGAAGCCTCACGATTTCGCCGAACTGTTCGCCGCGGAACTCGCCAATGCCGATGGCATCAAGTCCGTGGAAGTGGCCGGCCCCGGCTTCATTAACATTGTGCTTGATTCCGCGTCCGCCGCAGCCGTGGTTGACACTGTGCTTAACGAGGGTGCGAACTACGGCAAGAACGACCATCTTTCCGGCAAAACCTTGAATCTTGAATTCGTGTCCGCCAATCCGACCGGTCCGATCCATATCGGCGGCACCCGTTGGGCCGCGGTCGGCGACTCCATGGCCCGCGTGCTTGAGGCGAACGGTGCCAAGGTGGTGCGCGAATACTATTTCAACGATCACGGCGAGCAGATCAACCGTTTCGCCAAGTCGCTGGTCGCGGCAGCCCACGGTGAGGAAACCCCGATCGACGGTTACAAGGGCGCTTATATCGATGAGATCGCACGTCGCGTCATCGATGAGGCCAATGCCGACGGTATTGCGATTCTCGACCTGCCGCGCGTCGACGGTGGCGTTGACAACGATGGCAATCCGCTGGGTGAGGGCGATTCCGAACAGCGTGAGGAATTCCGCAAGCGTGCAGTGCCGATGATGTTCGACGAAATCCGCAAATCCATGAAGGATTTCCGTGTGAACTTCGACGTGTGGTTTCATGAGAACAGCCTGTATTCCGATGGCGAAGTCGACAAGGCGATCGCCGATCTGCGTGAACGCGGCGACATTTACGAAAAGGATGGCGCAACCTGGTTCGAATCCACCAAGCATGGTGACGACAAGGATCGTGTGATCATCAAGTCCGACGGCAACTACGCGTATTTCGCAGCTGATATTGCTTACTATCGCAACAAGCGTCATCGTGACAACGATCCGGCGGACATCGCCATTTACATGCTGGGTGCCGACCATCACGGCTATATCGGCCGCATGATGGCCATGTGCGCCGCATTCGGCGACGAACCTGGCGAAAACATGCAGATTCTTATCGGCCAGCTCGTCAACGTGCTGAAGGACGGCAAGGCAGTGCGCATGTCGAAGCGCGCCGGCAATGTGGTGACCATCGACGATCTGACCGACGCTATCGGCGTGGATGCCTCCCGTTATTCGTTGGCACGCACCGACTACATTCCCCGGTCGATATCGACCTGAATCTGCTCGCTTCGCATTCCAACGAGAATCCGGTGTACTACGTGCAGTATGCGCACGCCCGCTCCTGCAATGTGGATCGCAATGCGGCTGCTGCCGGCATCACCTACGAGGGTGCCGACGTGAGCCTGCTTGACACCGCCGCCGACGGCGAAGTGCTTGCCGCGCTCGCCCAGTGGCCGGCCCTGTTGCGCGAAGCCGGAGACCTGCGCGCCCCGCATCGCGTAGCCCACTACTTGGAAGACCTCGCCGCCACCTACCACAAGTGGTACAACGTGGAACGCGTGGTGCCTATGGAGCTCACCGATCCGGAAGCTCGCGGCGAACAGGCTGAAGCCCTGCGCATCGCCAAGGCTCCGGAACCGGCTCGTGCAGCCGCACGTTTGAAGCTCAATGACGCCGTTAAGACGGTTATCGCCGAAGGCCTTGACCTGCTTGGCGTCGCAGCCCCAGACCGGATGTGATCGCATGGCAGTCACCCCCATCTGGCCGGCGGCTCCGACGTGAACGAGCAAGGTGAAATCACGTTCCATGGCCGCACTGCCGAAAGCCTGCTGAACGAATTTGGTTCGCCGCTCTACGTCATCGACACCGATGACGTGCGAGCCCGCGCCGCCAAATTCGTCAAATCCGCGGCAAATGCGTTCAACAACACCGTAACCCACGTCAGCTTCGCCGGAAAAGCACTGCTTTCCAAGGAAATCTGCCGTATCGTCACCGAATCCGGCATGCTGATCGACACCTGCACCATGGGCGAGATGCGCATCGCGCTCGCCGCGGGCGTTCCCGGACGGCGGCTCGTGCTGCACGGCAACAACAAGTCCGATGCGGAAATCGAACTCGCCATTACCGAAGGCTTCGCCAAAATCGTGGTGGACGAGCCGAACGAGCCGGCCCGCATCGCCGAAATCGCCAAGCGTCTCGGCAAGCGCGCTCGCGTGATGTTGCGTGTTACGTCCGGCATTCATGCGGGCGGCCACGAGTTCGTGTCTACCGCGCATGAGGACCAGAAGTTCGGTGTCGCCTTGCTGCCGGTTGGTGCCGATGCGAGCAAGCTGAACGTGCTCGACGATTTGGCTGACGTGACCCCCCGCAGGGTCGAACGCACGCCTAGGCGAAAGCGAAGCCACTCCGGGCGAAAGCGCAGAACGCCAGCTGCAGTACGACATCAAATACCCGTATGACATGAGCCACGAGAAGGTTTCCGAAGGCGACCGCAAACTCGCCGAAGCCATGACCATGGTGGCTGATGGCCCCGCGCTCGCCGTATTGAAGGAGATCTACCGCCATCAGGACGTGCTCGAACTGGTCGGCGTGCATTCGCATATCGGATCGAACATTCACGATGCGGACGCCTTTATCCAGGCCGCGAAGCGCATGATGCTGCTGCGCAAGACCTTCTACGCCACCGACGCATACACACTGCCGGAGGTTGACTTGGGCGGCGGCTATTCCGTGGCCTACACCGATGGCGAGGATTCCATGGATCTCGATACGGAACTTGCCCGCCTTGCCGATGCGGTCACCGCCGTGAACCGTGCGCTCGGCATGCCCGCTCCGGTCATTTCGTTCGAACCGGGCCGTTGGACGGTCGCCCCGACCGGCGTCACCTTGTATCGCGTGGGTACGGTCAAGCCGGTGCAGCTTGCCGGAACCGCGAAAGACAAGGCTGGCAATCCGGTTACGGAACGCGTGTACGTGTCTGTCGACGGCGGTATGAGCGACAATATTCGTCCGGCATTGTACGGATCGGATTACACTGCGAAAATCGCCAATCGTGAGGGTTCCAGCGAAACCAAGCTGTGCCGTGTGGTCGGCACGCACTGCGAATCGGGCGATATCATCGTCAACGAGGTGCGTCTTCCTGCCGATATTCAGCGTGGCGACGTGCTTGCAGTGCCTGTTACGGGCGCATACGGTCGCACAATGGCCAGCAACTACAATCAGGCGCTGATTCCTGCGGTTGTTGCCGTATCCGAGCAAGACGCGCATGTGATGATCCGCCGTCAGACGGTCGACGATCTGCTGGATTGGGATGTGAGCGAATAGCGATTCGTGGCGTTTCGCTCGTGTTTCGTATTGTTCATGGCGATTCGTCTCAAATTGCGGACGCAACATGGATGCAGCATGGACGGTTTTCGGGGCAAAGCTCAGAAACCGTCCATTTTCGTATGATTTCGCGGTCTTACGTCATATCGAGACCGTACAATAGGCAGGGTTACACCAATACTTCACATTCAAGGGAGGATGCCTTGGCACAGGAAGATGTTGCGCCGATTCGCGTTGGATTGTTGGGCGCGGGCACGGTCGGCTCTCAGACCGCACGCCTGCTGGTGGAGCAGAAGGATGAGCTCGCCGCACGCATCGGACGACCGATCGAACTGACCGGCGTCGCCTGCCTTGATCCGTCGGAAACCGACCCGTTCCCGTGGATCGACAAGTCCGTGGTGACCACCGACACCATGAGCGTGGCCACCAATGCCGACATTGTGGTCGAACTGATTGGCGGAACCGGCGTGGCCCGCAAGTTCGTGCTTGCGGCCATCGAATCCGGCGCTTCCGTGGTTACCGCCAACAAGGCGTTGCTGGCCAAGTATGGTCCAGAAATCTATGCCGCCGCCGAAGCCAAGGGCGTCGATATCTACTTCGAGGCTTCCGTGGGTGGTGCGATTCCGTTCCTCAAGCCACTGCGTGAATCCCTCGTCGGAGACAAGGTGACGAGCATGCTCGGCATCGTCAACGGCACCACGAACTACATTCTCGACGAAATGACCACCAAGGGTCTTGATTTCGACGACCGTGCTGAAGGACGCTCAGGCCAAGGGATACGCCGAAGCGGATCCGACCGGAGACATCGAAGGCTACGATGCGGCCAACAAGGCGGCCATCATGGCCACGCTCGGCTTCCACACCAACGTGACCATTGACGATGTGTCCGTTGAGGGCATCACCAAGATCACCGCCGACGATATTGCTGCCGCAACCGCCGAAAACAAGGTCATCAAGCTGTTGGCCGTGGTGGAGAATGGCGAGGCCGGTGTGTCTGCCCGCGTGTATCCGGCGCTGATTTCCAACGAGCATCCGCTGGCTTCCGTGCATGGTTCCTTTAACGCGGTGTTTGTGAAGGCCGAAGCGGCCGACGATCTGATGTTCTATGGTCGTGGCGCTGGCGGCGCTCCGACCGCTTCTGCAGTGGTTGGCGATGTGGGTGACCGAGGCGCGTCACATCGCACAGGGATGCACTGGCCCGACCATTCCGCTGTATAAGGATTTGAAGAAGGCTCCGATCGAGGCTTCCAAGGCCGAGTTCGCGGTGCGTTTCAGTGATTCACGCAATCCGGGCGTGCTTGCGGCCATCGCGGCCAAGTTCGCCGAGCATGGCGTGTCTATCAATGGTGTGAACCAGGATCTCAAGCCCACGCTGAAGGATCCGGGTTACGACGCGAACTGCAGCAGCTGCGCCTTGTCACGCACATGACCGACGAGCTTACCCTGCGTGAAACCGTGAAAGACGTGTGCGCACTCGACTGCGTGGTTGGCGAGCTTCCATCCTCCGCGTGCTCAACTAACAGTTATGAGACGGCTGCTCAAATCGTTGCGATTGGGCGGCCGTCTTTTCGTTCATATTCCGGCTGCTGTGTTGGGCAATTGCTTGCCGATTGTTTACTCAATCGCCCGTTGATTATGGGCTTGAATTTGACTCTTATACCCTTTCGGGTATACGGTGCTACATTTGTAAAGAAGATGTGACGAAGGACGACGAGATATGACTCCAGTTACTCGTAAAGTGCGTGTGCGTGTTCCGGCTACCAGCGCCAATCTTGGTTCTGGCTTTGATACGGTCGGACTTGCTCTGGACTACCACGACGAACTTGAATTCACCGCTGAGCGCCGATCCGGTGAACACTGCGGCTCAGGTGATGATCGAAGGCGAAGGCGCCGATACTCTCCCGCGTGACGAAACCCACTTGGTGGTTTCCACGTTCCGCCGCGCATGCCAGACCTTTGGTCTGGGCCGTGTGGGTTTCATTCTTCAGGCTCACAACAACATTCCTCAGGCACGAGGCATGGGCTCTTCCGCAGAGGCCATTGTGGCGGGAATCGCAGCCGCGGCCGCCTTCGCGCAGGACGACGAACTCAACCGTGATGCCGTGTTTGAGCTTGCTGCGGCCATCGAAGGCCATCCGGACAACGTGGCTCCGGCCGTGTACGGCGGGCTCACCATGTCTTGGGACATGGAAACCCCCGAGGTGTCGGTTCCGTGCCGATTCCGGGCGGCGAACCGCTGCATAAGGGCTTCCATACCATCAACTATCGCGTTGCCGACGATCTGACCGCCGCCGTGTTCGTGCCGGATTATGAGCTGTCCACCGAAAAGGCACGCCAGGCGCTGCCGGGCCAGCTGGCGTTCAAGGATGCCGTGCACAATGTGTCTCGCGTGAGCCTGCTGCCGGCCGCCATGAATCCTGCGATGCTGGCGACTGGTCAGCGTCAGGACGTCAACGCGTTGCTGTTCGCCGCCACGCAGGATCGTCTGCATCAGCCGTATCGCGCTCCTTTGATGGAACCGTCGTGGACGCTGATCGAAAAGCTGCGTTCCCATGGTTTCGCTTCCATGGTTTCCGGCGCCGCCCATGCGTGCTCGTGCTGCATCATGGCGACGCTCGCGAACAGCTGGGACAGCTTGCTTCCGAAGAGCTCGCTTCCGGTCATTGGCGTGTGCTGCATTTGGGCGTCGACACCAAGGGTGTGCAGGTGGAACGCGCATGAACAACTCCATTCCGCTGATTCTCGCTTCCAAATCCAAGCCTCGCCGTGACGTGCTTTTCTCGGCGGGCATTTGCCCCACGATTCGCGTATCGAACGTGGACGAGCCGGCGGCGCTCGAACGTGAGGCGGCCGCCATGGGCGTTGCCGTAAGCGATCTGAGCGTGGAACAGCGGGTGATGATTCTCGCTACGGCCAAAGCCGAAGCCGTACATCAGGCGTATCGGAACGTTGCCGCCACCGCTGCGGCGGCGCACGGCGATCGTGTGGTCGGATTTCCGCTGAAAGCCGTTGCCGAATCTTCCGAACATTCGGATAATGCTGAAAATACTGGGGATTCCGCATCTTTAGAACATCATCGTGTTACGTTGCGTGCGGACGAAGTGCAGTCCGCCTCCGATGTGAAGACCCGCGATTTTTCGGGAGTCACCATTCCTACGATCACCGAATCGATTGCTGATTTCGTTGATGGCAAGCCGAGCCTGACCCGTGCGAAAGTCGGTCCGCTGATTCTTGGCTGCGATTCCATGTTCCTGCTTGACGGCGAATGTTACGGCAAGCCGCATAGCGCTGAGGTGGCTCGGGAACGACTGCGTGCCATGCGTGGCGCCACCGGTGAATTGTGGACGGGCCATTGCCTGATCGACTTCGCCACCGGGCGTATCGCGCGAGGCGCGAGCAGGGCAACGCTGCACTTCTGCGAATATTCCGACACCGATATCGAACGGTACATCGCCACCGGAGAACCGTTGGAAGTGGCTGGTTCCTTCACGCTTGAGGGCTTCGGCGGAGCATTCATCGACTCCATCGAAGGCGATCCGCACGGCATTATCGGCCTGAGCCTTCCGCTGGCGCGCCGTTTGGCCGCCGAGCTCGGCGTGGAATGGACCGATCTGTGGAATGTGACGCGAGCCGATCAAGAACCGAACGTCGAACACGATTCGCGAACCGGTGCCGCGAAGCCGCTTCCTCCCAAGGAAAACGTGCATCAGCCGGGTGATGGTTGGATTGATTGCGATTGCGGCCGCAAGCATTGGGGCACGAACGGCGCGTCCGGCGTGCTCTTGGCCCGCCGAAGCGAACAGACCGGCGAAGTGACGCACGTTGTCATGCAACATCGCGCGGTGTGGAGCGCGGAAGGTGGCACATGGGGCATTCCAGGAGGTGCCACCGCCGACGGTGAAAGCCCGATCGAGGGCGCGCTGCGCGAATCGTACGAGGAAGCCAACATCACGCCGGAAGATATCGACGTGGTCGGATCATACTGCGAAGACCACGGACCGTGGGCCTACACCACCGTGTTCGCTTTCGAAAAGCCGGGGCACCGCGTGGAGCCGAGGCCAACGACGACGAAAGCATGGAAATCGAATGGGTGCCGATTGAGGAAGTCCCCAATCGTAAACTATTGACCGCCATGCGTACCGACTGGCCGAATTTCGCTGCGCGACTCGCTCAAATGGCTGAAAAATAGCGTCTGTTAGCGCTAACCGAAGTTGCGTGTAGAATAGTCGAAAGTAACAACGGTAGTGTGCGGAAGGCGACGGAGCATGGCAGGCAAGCGCAATGCGGCAAACAAACGCCCCTCGATGTTCGAAGTGGCGAAAATGGCTGGTGTCAGCCATCAAACGGTGTCGCGCGTCATCAATCATTCCCCCGACGTGTCTGATGCCACTCGCGAAAAAGTACAGAAAGCCATCGACGCGCTTGGATACCGTCCCAGCAATTCCGCGCGTGCCCTCGCTTCGCATCGCTCCCGCACCATCGGCTTGGTTGCGGGCGGGCAACGCTTTTATGGTCCGATTTCCGCGATTTCCTCGATTGAGGCGATGGCGAGGCAGCATGGACTGTTCATGTCGGTGAGCATGGTGCACGAGGCGCTCTGCTCGCAGACGGAATTCGACGAATTGTGCTCAACGTTCGATGAGATGAACGTGGACGCGTTCATTTTCCTCACGCCGACGGATGTTATGTTTTCCGCCGCCTGCCGTGCGCAGATCACGCAGCCGCGCGTCATCGTCACCTCCACGCACGGCAGCATCAGCGTGCAGGATGGTTTGCGCTTGATGAAACCGGCCGACCGTCGCCGAGTATCCGTAGTGGGAGTGGACCAATGGTCGGCCATGGCCGACGTGATGCATTTGGTGGTCGAGCATGGGCATCGTTCCGTGCTTTATTTCGCAGGTCCGAAGGAATGGCGTGACGCCGCCACGCGTTTGATGGCGTGGAATAAGCTGTGCGCGGCCAATGCGGTGAGTTCCGTCACCGTGCAATGCGAAACCTGGGAATCGACCGAAGCGTATGGCAAGATGAACCATATTCTCGAAAACATCGGTCGTACCGGCGGAAATCTGCCGACGTGCATGGTGTGTGCGAACGACAGCCAGGCGGTTGGTGTGTCTCGTGCGCTGCATGAACATGGCATGCGTATTCCGCAGGATGTGAGCTTGGTCGGTTTCGACGACATGCCCGCCATGGACAACATGTACCCGCCGCTGGCCACGGTTCGCCCGGATTTTGAACAGCTTGGCGTTGCCGCCATGCGTGAGACGCTGTTTTTGCTGGGGGAGGGCGATGAGAATTCGTTCGCCTCGTCGCAGCATGGCGTCGGCCTGATTCCCGCGAAGGTGATCGGCCGCACTTCTTTGGGCACCGCCAGCCGTCGCTGAATATTTCCTGCGATTTTTGTATTTCTTGTGATTCTCGTATCTCTTTTTGCCGCATGTGCTGCGATTGCCGGATTTCGTAATGCCGGTATATCAAGAAAATCGGCTGACGATCTGCCGGTAGTACGTTGACGATTGCGTGACACGTCGAACTTGTATAGTCGCCACTTTCTGTTTAGAATAGTGAGCGTTAACAGTGAGCGCTAACATTCCGTCGACAATGTGGTTGTGAGGCGCTCGGATGCAAGGAGTTTGAAACTATGGCGCAAGAGCAGGGACTTGACGATCGCATCGCGCTGACCGCCGAGAAAATCCGCGCTGGCAAGACGAGTCTGGGCATCGAATTCGGCTCCACCCGAATCAAGGCCGTGCTCATCGACGACACGTACACCACCATCGCAGCCGGCGACTACGGCTGGGCCAGCCACTTGGAAGACGGCCTGTGGAGCTATTCGCAGGAAGAAATCTGGACCGGGCTGCAGACCGCATACGCGGCGCTCGCCGAAGATGTCGAAAACGCTTACGGCGAAAAGCTCACCCGCGTGGGACGCATCGGCTTCTCCGCCATGATGCACGGCTACCCTCCG
>ENA-OQCT01000011-OQCT01000011.1-human-gut-metagenome-genome-assembly--contig:-NODE-11-length-15824-cov-0.689240_pt1 | contig 15824 bp, 18 predicted proteins | sample MGYA00242764_ERZ504591 | MGnify/ENA primary metagenome ERZ504591 (study PRJEB26092, sample SAMD00036299) | human gut metagenome | host: Homo sapiens | study: EMG produced TPA metagenomics assembly of...
GCGCAGCACACCGGACCCGACCGGATAATCGCGCGGCTCGTACACATTGCTTCGACCACCGACCAACACACCATTGACCCACGTATGGTCGGCGTCATTCATGGTGCCCAGACGCAATAGAGCGGACTTGCCCGCATCCGACGGAGGCAGGAACACGGTTTTTCTCATGGTAATCTCACCGCGGAAACCGGCAAGTCCGCGATCCTTGTACCATCCCGGCAGGCGTATGTCATGCCATGCCACGTCGCGCGGCTCGATGTTCTTGGATTCCGGACAGTCCCACGCGATCAATGGCAGCCATTCATGGTGGGCATCGGCCACAGCCTCGTATCCAAGCGCTTGGTACCACCGGTCCCGTTCGGCAACGGAATCGCGGCTTTTCTTCGACGCCACGCCATCGCCAAGATACGGCTCAAGGTCAGCGAGCGCTTCGGGGAACGCCCGCAATGCGTCGGCATCCATCCAGGATTCAATCGGCGATCCACCCAATGAAACGTTCAACAGGCCGACGGGCACATTCAGCCACTGACGGATCCTGCGTCCGAAGAAATAGGCGAGCGCGGAGAAATCTCCAAGGGTTTCCGCATCGCACCCCCTGCCAGAACGCATGGTCATGATCGCTGCGGGGACCGTTGAAGTCACAATCGGGAATCGCTTTGTATTGCCGCAGCAATGGGTCAGGCTCACGATTCCACTCCAGCGGATAGTCCGCACGCACCCAAGCCATGGGCAGTTCCATGTTCGACTGTCCCGAACACAGGAACACTTCTCCCGCATAGCATTGGCGCGAGATGCATTCGGTTCCGTCCTCATAACGCACCGTCAAATCGTACGGTCCGCCTGCTTTGATCGGACCGTACGGCACACTCCATGAGCCGTCGTCCCCCACCCGCGTAGTCCGGTCCTTGCCATCGAGGCGTACCAGCACGCCGCGTCCAGGGTCGCCGGCGCCCCAGATATGTATGGTCGCACCGGCCTGCAGCACGCAACCGTCGTCAAGCAGTTTCGGCAATTGCAAAACCATGCTCGTCCGCTCCTCATTGCCCATAGAATTCAATCCCGTCGAGTATGCCGGCTGACGGCGGACGCTCTGTCGCCAGCCGGCACTGTCTACTGGTTATCGGAAAGCTCCCGATAGTCGAAGTAGTCGAATTCGGCCTGCGCGTCGTAGCCGGACAGATCGACGCAGGCAAGTCCCACGAACGCGCCGGTGAAGAAGCCGCCGTAACGTTGGTTCACGTAATCGTCGGACAGGATCTTCGCATCGAGCCTGACTGGAATCTCGGTGAAATGTTCCCCGTCGAAGGAATATTCGTAGGAATAGTATTCCGTGCGGACCTTGGTGCGCAGCCATACCGCCTCAGCCTCTTCGGGCACTACGATGGCGTTATCCTTGAGGAACGACGTATATTGGTTGAAATCGTTCTGAGCCACTTCGATGACCCTTGCGTGACGTTTCTCATCCCAAGTGATAAACGCCCATGACCAGCATAGGTCATCGTAATAGTTGGTCAGGCCTGCCATCTGCATGTAATTCTTCGGATCGAAACGCACCTTGGTTTCGGCGTCGAAATCAAATGCCTGCCAGCGACGAGCCACAAGAGACAAGTCAAACAGGTTGCACAGCGAGCCCTGACCACGCAATGCCAGTTTGCCACCGCCCACCGTGCCCATGGCGTCGGTGAACGGGACGCGTAGCGTGTTCCAATTCGGACCGAGCTCGCCGGAATCGAACTCATCATGTTCGTCACGCGTCGTTGGGGCCAAAGTCTCGATGGCATCTTTCGGAGCATCAACGTAACGCTGTCCGCCGTGACCTCCGGCCACGCGCGGCCAACCGTCCTCATCCCATTCGACTTTCTGGATGGAGGTCTCGCGTCCGAGTGTGCACCATCCGCGGGTGCCATGAGCCGGTTCGGTATCATGACGCCACGGACGACCGCATAGGGAGGCGTAATACCACTCGCCGGACAGGGGTGTCCACCAACGCTCCGTGGCCCTGCTTCTGCAAATAGGTGTCAGGAGTGTCGAAGTTACCGATGAACGGGCCATTCGGCATAACTTCGAAGGAGTACTCGTCAAGGGTATGGGAACGCGCCACAGATTCCTGATGTTCATACACCGTGCCGCCTTCTGCGGCGAACAGGTAGTACCAGCCATCCTTCTTGTACAGGTGGGGACCTTCGGTGATCTTCACCGCAGTGCCATCCCAGATGGTGCGGGCCGTTTCTGGCTTGAGCTTCATGGTGTCGACGTCGAATTCCGTCAATGTGATACCGTCGAACTGGTGGTGGTATTCACGGAAATCCCATGTCTGCTGCACCAAGTATTTGCGGCCGTCGTCGTCATGGAACAGGCTGGCGTCAAAACCGACCCCCGTTGATGCGAATCGGCTCGCTCCATGGCCCGTGGATGTCCTCGGCGGTGACCAAATAATTAGTGCAATCCTTGAATGCACCATTGACCACCTTGACATCAGTGTAGATCAACCAGAATCTGCCATCCGCATAGCTTAGGTCAGGAGCCCAGATGCCTCCCGAAGAGGGGTTTCCTCTCATATCAAGCTGGCTGGACCGGCTCAACGGGCTTGGAAGAATGTTCCAATGCACCAGGTCCTTGGACTCATGCAGGCGAACGCCTGGGAACCATTCGAAAGTGGAATTGGCAATGTAATAAGTGTCACCGACGCGAATCATTGAAGGATCGGCATGAAAACCGGTGAGCACCGGGTTGGAAATCTTCATAATGTACCTCTTGCATAAGAGATGAAGCCCGGAAGACGGAAAGGAACATCTTCCGGGCGTGGGTTGTCACATTCCGTCAGCCCTTGACCGCACCTGTCAGGCCGCCGACGATCTTCTTCTGGAAGATGGTGAAACAGATCAGGGCCGGAATCATAGCCAGAGAGGTGAAGGCCAACACCTGTGCGGTGTCAACGGAGTGTTCGGAGCTGAACATCTGTACGCCAAGTGGCAATGTGTACTTGCTGGCATCACTGAGCACGAACAGCGGCAGCATGTAGGCATTCCAGCTTCCCACGAAGGTAAGGATTCCAGTGGTGGCCACGCCAGGCATGGACAGCGGAATGACCATGCGCCAGAAGAAGCCAAGGCGGGAGCATCCATCGAGAAGACAGGCCTCCTCAAGCTCATTAGGAATCGACTGTAGGAACGGCACCAGAATGAGATGGTCTGGGGAAGACCGAACGCGATCTGTGGCAGGATGAGTCCCAGCAGCGAATTGGACAGGCCCATGTTGCGAATCAGCAGGTACAACGGTGTGATGCCAACGGTCATCGGGAACATGAGACCAGCAGAGAACAACGCGTACATAAGCGGCGCATAGCGGAATTTGTATCGGGCGATGACAAAGCTCACCATGATGCTAAGCACCACGACGCCTACCATGGTGGCGATACCCACGGTGGTAGAATTCTTCAGTTCCGTCCAGAAAATATCACTTTCGACGACCGTCTTGTAGTTGTCGGGGATCCATGGGTTCGGCATCCCGGACGGATGGTTGGTGATCTGCGAATTGGTACGGAAACCACCGAAGATGATGTACAGCACCGGGGTAACGCAGATAGCCACAAGCACCAGGGAGAAGAAGTAGACGATTGGGTTGCCCCATGGCGTCTTGGATGACTTACGGTAACCATTCTTCTTGCTGTACTCGCTTTTGTTGGAATGTCCTGCGATTGTTGCGGCAGTCATCACTTCACCTCACTTGCCAGGGCAGCAACCTCACGATGCTGCACTTCCTTTGCGCGCTTCCTGGCACGCTTCTCGGCTTCTTTCTGCTCAGTAACAGCACCGTCCAAGTCACGGTTCAGCACGAACTTCTGATAGACGAGTGCGATGATCAAAGAGATCACGAAGATGATCAGAGCAACGGCGGAACCATAGCCATAGTTGCCGGCTCCACGACCTTCACGCACCATGTAGGTGGCCATGGTGGACACACCAGCGGTGGTCGACACATACTTGCCCCACACGATATAGACCAGATCGAAAAGCTGCAGAGAGCCAATCATGGAAAGGAACACCCAGATCCGCAACGTCGGAGCAAGCAACGGCAACGTGATGCTTTTCTGCATCTGCCAAAAACTCGCCCCATCACTTTGGCTGCTTCATACAGTTCATCGGGAATGGATTGCATGCCGGCGAGCATCAGAATACGGCGAAACCGACGTATTCCAGCTGATCAGCAACAGCAGCGTCCAAATAGCGATTTTCGGGTCGGCCAGCCAATCGGGACCATTGATGCCGAAGTTGGCCAGAATCTCATTGATGGCGCCCTTCTTCTGTAGCAACAGGCTCCATCCTGTGCCGACGATGACCTCGGAAACGACATACGGCACGAAGATGAGGGTGCGGATGAGACCACGCCCCTTGAACTTCTGGTTCAGCAGCAATGCGAACAGGATGGCGAGCGGAGCCTGGATAACCAACGAGCCGATCACGACCTCGAAGGTATGCAGAATCGCCGCCTGGAACGCGGGATCCTTAAGCGCTGTGATGTAGTTCTGGAGACCAACGAATTTACCTGTCTTGGAGGGAAGTCCGTAGCCCTTCCACTGATAGAAGCCGTAATAAGCACCCAAGACGATAGGCAGAATCACAAAGCAGACGAACAGAAGAATCGCAGGTGCGGACAGTACGAAAAATCTCAACATTACGACGCATTTTGCCATCGGACGGTTTCTTGGACCGCTTAGCGCGCAGCGTCACCGCGTCTTTGCTTGTACTTGACATGGTTTTCTCCACTACCAGATACGTTTCTCGAATAGGAAGGAGGGCAGATGAAGATCTGTCTATCCACCCTCCTTTGGCCGTCAACCAGCCATGTTCACTATCAGCCCTTGGACGCTGCGTCCTTCATCGCCTTGACGATGTCAGCCGAAGTCCCCTGTCCGGAAAGCAGACTCACCACTCCGGAATTAAGAGCGTTGCCAATATTTCCGCCGAGAGCGGTATCCATCCACAGCTGCATGCCATCAGACTTTTTTCATAGCTTCGAGGATAGCCTTAAGATTTTCATCGGTAACCGCATCGTAAGCTTCGGCGGAAGCCGGAATGGTGCTGAACGCAGTGGCGTATTTCTCCTGATTTGATTTCTCAGCCATGAAATTGACGAAATCAACAGCAGCGTCCGGAGCCTCGGGATTGACAGCGAAACCGGTCACAGCGCCCATCAAAGCACCTTCCTCGCCTTTTCCTCCGTCCACGGTCGGGAAGGCGAAGAAGCCAAGGTCAGCCATTGGCTTCTTGTCCGGAGTCAGGTCCTTGAGAACTCCAGGCTCCCATGTGCCCATGAGCTCCATCGCAGCCTTATGATTGGCCAGCAGACCTGCGGACGAGCTGGCGCCCTGCTGGGCCGTCGTGGTGAGGAATCCTTCGTTAAAAGCATTCGCATCCAACAAATCCTTCAGATCATCTCCGGCTTTGACCCAGCAAGAGTCGGAGAAGTCCTTGTCATTAACGCCCTTGGCGTAGGCCTTCGGAGAGCATTCGCGCATGGACAACCAGTAGTACCAGTGACCGACCGGCCAAGCATCCTTGCCGCCGAGTGCGATCGGATCGATGCCAGCGCTGCGAAGCTCTGCACATCGGTCTTCAGCTCGCTGAAAGTGGTCGGCTCGGCATCGATGCCAGCCTGCTTGAACAAATCCTTGGAATACCAGATGCCACCAGGCTGGGCAGCGACCGGAACACCATAGACCTTGCCATCATAAGACATGGAATCCAATGAGGAAGACATTTGCTTTTTGACGGTATCGCTAATCTTATCAGTAATATCCATTACCTGGCCGGCATCAACCATGTCCTTGGTCTTGGCACCACCAAGGGTCATGTACACACGTCCGGGCCGGAGGCGGGATCCTGCATAGCGGTAGTCAGCTTACCTTCGAAATCCTCGTTCTGGATGGCCTGAATCTGAACCTTGACACCGGTCTTCTTCTCAAACGCTTTGGCCAGATCCTCCCAATACTGCTTGCCGTCACCAGCTGTTGCGTTATGCCAGAACGTAATGGTCTTATCGTCTTTGGCGCCAGCGCTGGAGCCACAGGCACCCATGCCCCAACATGGTCGCCACCGCAAGAGTGGCAGCTGCAATGGTTTTGAACTTCATTGTCTTCTCCTTATTGACCAAATCATCATCGACAAAATGATGGCAACGACAGGAACGATTTCTCTCGAATGGGTCGAATCGGGAAGCATGACCGCAACGAATGCTGTTGCAGCTCCCCTAGCAGACAGAGAATCAGCCTTTGACTCCCTTCGAAAGTCTCCATTTCGTTTTCGTTGTACCTACAGACTACCAAAACAAATCACACAAAGTCAAGTTTTTGTAAAATCAGAAAACTAACTATTTTTCGTTGATTTTACAACGTTTTTAAGCATTGCCAACATATCGAAAGTTTCGAAAACGTAAACCGAAACTTTCGTTCGCATTTTCGGATATGATGAAAAGAAGAAGGAGTGACTCATGCGCAATACGACAAAGAAAGCTACGGTACGACTCTCTGACATAGCTAAAGAGACCGGTTATTCCCTTTCCACCGTATCCAAGGCGCTCAACGGCAGAGCCGACGTTTCCGAAGAGACGCGGCAAACCATCAACGCGGTGTTGAAACGGTATGGGTATTCCCGTAAATCGACAAGCGCGAAAAGCCAACGAATTATCGAAATCGTGTTCCAAGATTTCGATAATGTCTGGGCTCTTGAAGTGTTACGCGGAGCCATCCGCGAAGCCAAACAACACGATCTGAGCATCATCACCACCGAAGGCGGCAATCGTCAGCACCCGGACTCATCCTGGATCGACAACATGCTTCGCAGGCAGGCGAACGGCGCCATCCTCGTTTTCTCGAACCTGACACGTATCGAACAGAACAAGTTGCATTCTAGAGGCGTTCCCTTCGTTCTGTTCGACCCATTCGGAAATCCGGATCTGGACACGTTGTCGGTGCATGCGGACAACTGGACCGGAGGCGTAATCGCCACCAGGCATCTACTCGCACTCGGACATACCCGCATAGGCATCATCACCGGACCGAAGGAGATGATGTGTTCCAAAGCACGTCTGGACGGATATATATCAGCGCTTGCGGAACATGGATCGAAGCCGATCCCGAACTTATCACCGAAGGCGATTTCACCACTTCCGGCGGTTACGCACAGTCCATCTCCCTGTTGAAACGACCGAATCGTCCGACCGCAATCTTCGCCGGCAGCGATCTGCAGGCCATGGGCGTCTACGAGGCGGCAAGGCAGCTGGGATTACGTATTCCCGAGGATTTATCCGTGGTCGGATTCGATGATGTGCAGACTGCCGCATTCCTTGGCCCGGCGCTGACCACCGTACGACAGCCGCTCCAAGACATGGCAAGGGCCGCCGTACGCATGCTGGTCGAAGCGCTGTCCACCGGCGACGTGATCCAACCGCACATCATCATGCCGACATCGCTAGTGGTACGCAACAGCACACAGCAACTCGAGGGTTAATCAGCGGGGCAAACCTCACAGGCACAACCGGAGGGAGAACACAGCGCTCCTAGCCTTTCGACCCGTTTTCAACTCGTTCTAAGACGGCCCGTCGGAACATCAGCAGTGAACCATCCTGAAATTCCGTAGAATCTATGCCATGAAGCCGGCCATGCAACCGACGAATCCACCGGCCCATTCGGTGCTGAGGAAACGAGCATCGACACTCAGCAGAACCTGCCCTTGACGCACGAGCGTCGCAGAATCAGCCAGACCATGCATGCCAGTCACGATGACCGACAAGCGGTTGTCGTCGAAAAGTACCGCCGGACGCACTCCGTCAGCCTGTACGGCAACAGACCCAGCTTGCGAATCGTCTCCATTCACCATCTCGTAGCGCACATCCGTGCCATGCATCGAAAACACCGCGTAATGTGTGGAATTCTGCCGGATCACTAAAGAACCGGACATGGGAATCGGCATGAGCGTCGGCAGTTTCGCTATTCTGCGGTAGCTGACATCACGCTCATCGCGCACCACCACATCGTTCGTCGAGCCATCAGCCACATCCACCAGTGCAGGTTCCACGTCACCGGCGAGCGAGGATTTCACCCTAGGCTCGATGGCGATGCCATCGTCTTCAGTAGTAACCGTAATCTCGTCGGCCAAGCGGCCAAGACCAGCGCAAGTCACTGGCCATCCGGGGTCACCCTCATGCGTATATGATGCACCGTTGCCGTCCAGCTTCCAATCGGCCGGATTATGTTCCCAGGATACCGGAGCGACAAAGCTCTCCCTTCCCAAGTAGCTCAATAATTCGCCGTCACGCTTTCCCCGTGTCTCCCTCACGCCGAGACACACCAGCCACCATCCCAGTTCCGGATGAAGCAACAGGTCCGCATGTCCCACGCATTGCAACGGTTCCGACAAACCCAGATGTCGGTGGGTGAGAATCGGATTCTTCTTATCCGCGTGGAAGGCACGGATTGCGGTGCCAAGATAGCAGCGTTCCCCGTCACGAACCTGCGGAATGCACTCACCCAATTCGGATGCTTCCCGTTCGTAAGCTTCGAACGCCCGAAGCAGTCCATGCGGCGCATAGATGCGCATGGCCATTTCGCTATGTTCGAAACTGGTGCCCCCCTCAGCGGTCATCAGATACACATAATCACCCACGCGATAGAGATGCGGCGCCTCAGCCCACACCGATTCCATACCGTATCCGCGCCATATTACCGTCTTGCCCGATCCCGCAGGAAGACCGTCATCGACAAAAGTCCAAGTCTCCGGATTAATGCGTTGGGTCCAGACCTCGGTCTGGCCTTCCCATTGCGGATTGACCGCAGGACGGGTCTGGGTCCAGTACACGTTGCCATCCCCGTCCTCGAATATGTCTGGATCGATGCCTTCAGCGCCCTCAATCCAGAACGGGCCATGCCATGGCCCTTCGATAGAATCCGCTTCAAGGATAAAATTGCCCTCCGCGGCGTGGAACCGCATCAGCTCGCTTTCTGTGCAACCACCTTCCATAGCACGGCGATCATCAAGACGGGCAATGGTGCATGCAATCACATATTTGCCATGAATCCTGCGCAGCGTCGGCGCATAGACACCGCCCGAATCATCCACGAAAGGAATAAGCAGGCGCCTTGCCAAGTCAGCATCTACCACATTCGACACATGCTTCCAGCACGTCATATCCTCGGAAACGTAAATGGGAAGACCTGGGACAAGCTCAAAAGTAGAAGTCACCAACACAATTCGCTGGAACTCATCATCCCAAATCCAACTCGGATCAGGATTCATTCCACTAAGAATGGGATTGGTAATGGTAATAGTCGCGGTCATAAATACACCTTATTCAGAAACGTTCGTGAGCATCGAATCATTGCGAACAATCGAAACTTTCGTTTGGCCCAAAAACGCAAACAAGCCGTACACCGGCGACATAACCGGCAGACGACTTGCCTGCGAAGGAAATTCTAGGAAGAAGGAAGGAAAGATGAGTGGTGTGCCGGAACGCCAACGCTTCGGCACACCACATCCAGCTCTGTCACAGCCGAGCCTCACTGCTTGATCCAGCGATGAATCAGGAGCCCTAACGGAAACTCCCTATTCGGCTCACGCCTCGGCCAGGGCGTCGATCATGTAGTTGTTGATCGTGGCCTTGACGGACTCGAGGTGATCGGACTTGGTGGCCTCGATGAGCTTGGACTGCGGGATGTCCAGAGCGTATCTTCGAGGGAAGCCAGCGAAGCGGTGCCGTTCTCGACGGTCGCGCCGATGCCGGAATCGAAGGAGCTGTAGCGCTCGGCCTGCAGGTTCTCGATGACCTTGTCCTCGTGCATCTTGGCCGCGACCAGCAGGCCGGCCGCGAAGGAATCCATACCTGCGATGTGGGAGCGGAACAGATCCTCGGCGGCGAAGGAGGTGCGGCGCGGCTTGGCATCGAAGTTCAGGCCGCCGTGAGGGCCGATCTGACCCTCGGCGAGGACCTCCCACATGACGGTGGAAGTCTCGTACAGGTCGGTCGGGAACTCATCCATATCCCAGCCGATGAGCTTGTCGCCCTGGTTGGCGTCCAAGGAGCCGAGCACGCCGGCCTCGCGGGCGGTGCGGATCTCGTGCTGGTAGGTGTGGCCGGCCAGGTTGGCGTGGTTGCCTTCGAGGTTCAGCTTCATGAAGTCGATGTCGTAGGTCTTAAGGAAGGCGATGGCTGTGGATGCATCGAAGTCATACTGGTGCATCGTCGGCTCCTTGGCCTTCGGCTCGATCAGGAACTGAGCGTCCAGGCCGATCTCCTGAGCATACTCGTGGCACATGTGGAAGAACTTGGCCATGTGCGCCTGTTCGCGCTTCATCTGCGTGTTCCACAGGTTCTCGTAGCCTTCACGTCCACCCCAGAACACGTAGTTCTCGGCTCCCAGGCGCTTTGCGATCTCCAGGGAATGCTTCAGCTGGCCACCGGCGTAAGCGTAGATGTCGGCGAACGGGGAGGTGGAAGCACCGGAAACGAAGCGCGGGTTGGTGAACAGGGAGGAGGTGTTCCACAGCAGCTTGATGCCGGTGGACTTCATGTTCTCTTCGATCTTGTCGACGACCTTGTCCAGGTTCTTGTCGGTCTCGCGCAGGGTATCGCCTTCCGGAGCGATATCACGATCATGGAAGCAGAAGTACTCGACGCCGAGCTTCTGGAAGAACTCGAAGGCGTAGTCGACCTTAGCCAGAGCCTCATCCTCAGCATTGGAGTACTTGCCGTACCACGGACGCTGGGCGGTGCCGGTGCCGAACGGATCGACCAGCTCCTGATTGAACGTGTGCCACCAAGCGACGCCGAAACGCAGCCAATCCTTCATCTTCTTGCCGGCAACAACCTTGTCGGCATCGTAGTAATGGAAAGCCAGACCCTCCTGCGGTCCCTTTTCACGACCGACATACGGAATCTTTTCGATATCCCACAGACCCATGGGTTGCTCCTTTGCTATTGGTTTTTACTTTCGTAAGACCTTGCTTTTCCCGTCAAGCGGATTCCCGCCTGTCTTGATGTACATAATAAAATCAACTTCCTAAGTTTGTCAATTCAGTGAACTATTCGGCGTTTCCATTGAAAAATAGCCAATTATCAACTCAGTGATAAAGTGAACATGTTTGTTGCATCGCAGCGCTACGCAACGAAGCGCGCAATCGAAAGAAGGAATCCATGAGCGAAAACGTCGACACCATCTGCGTGCAGGGAGGCTACCAGCCCGGCAACGGCGAATCCCGCACTCCCCCGATCATTCAGGCGACAACCTTCAAATACAAGTCAAGCGAACAGATGAGCCGACTGTTCGACCTATCCGAATCCGGATACTTCTACACTCGACTGCAGAATCCAACCAACGACACCATCGCCGCGAAAATCTGTGAAATGGAAGGCGGCGCGGCCGCAATGCTGACCTCATCCGGCCAAGCGGCGAACTTCTTCGCACTGTTCAACATCTGCAACAACGGCGACCACATCGTCGCATCCTCCGCAATCTACGGCGGCACGTTCAACCTCATCAACGTGACCATGCGCAAAATGGGCATCGAATGCACGTTCGTAAGCCCGGACTGCACCGAAGAAGAGCTCGAAGCGGCATTCCAGCCGAACACCAAGGCGGTCTTCGGCGAATCCATCTCCAATCCGGCACTCATCGTGCTTGATTTCGAAAAGTTCGCGAACGCGGCGCATCGTCACGGCGTGCCGCTGATCGTCGACAATACGTTCCCGACGCCCGTCAATTGCCGACCGTTCCAGTATGGCGTGGATATCGTCACGCACGCCACCACCAAATATATGGACGGTCACGGCTCCTGCGTGGGCGGCGCGATCGTGGATTCCGGCAACTTCGACTGGATGGCGCATGCGGAGAAATTCCCCGGACTCACCACGCCGGACGACTCCTACCATGGCGTGACCTATGCCAAGGACTTCGGCAAGGCCGCTTACATCACCAAGGCCACCGCACAGCTCATGCGCGATTTCGGCTCCACGCCGGCGCCGATCAACTCGTGGATTATGGGCATGCATTTGGAGTCGCTGGGCGTGCGTATGGAGCGCCATTGCGCGAACGCGCTCAAGGTGGCGCAGTGGCTGAGCGCCGACCCGCGCATCAGCTGGGTGAGCTTCCCAGGCCTTGAGGAAGACAAGTACCATGCGCTAGCTGAAAAGTACATGCCGAACGGCACTTGCGGCGTTATTTCCTTCGGCGTGCCGGCGGCCGCGAAAAGGTGTCCGCGTTCCTCGACCACCTGAAGATGGTGTCCATCGCCACACATGTGGCCGACGCGCGCAGCTGCACCCTATACCCGGCAGGCACCACGCACCGTCAGCTCACCGAGGAGCAGCTCGTCGAAGCAGGCGTTGGCATTGACCTGGTGCGCCTGAGCTGCGGCATCGAAAACGCCGACGACATCATCACGGATCTCGATCAGGCTCTCGCCGCCGTGCAGTGATTCTCACTCAAAATCACATCAGGAAGGCCGTATCTCCCACTCAGAGGTGCGGTCTTCCTCCTATCCGAGTGGACTCGCACGCCATACTCATCTTGCACGGGCACACCAATCATCTGAAATCCCTTATATGTGGCAGATTAAGGCATCTTCAAAATCCGATTTGCGCTATATGTGGCAGATTCACACTACATTCGAGGGTATAAATCTATAGAAAAATCCCGTTAAGAAATCTCAGGTCTGCCACATATAGCGATTTTGACTTTTCCAGCACCGTGGAATCTGCCACACATAACGGTTTTCATTCAGCCTGTTGGTACGTCCAGCGACCGGCAAGCATAGTGCCAAGCACATGCTCGGGCATGGCACGCATGGCCTCCGGAGAATCGATTATGCTCGGATCACAGTCCAGAAGCACCAAATCGGCCGCGTCTGCGTCCCGCAAAGCCACGCGTCCGACCGCGGTGGACGAAGCGAGCGCCGTTTCAAAATCAAGGCACTGCTCAGGTTGGAAAGGCTCGCGATCGGAACTTTCCGTACCGAATACCGACGCGGAGATGGCCAGCCATGGGTCCAGCGGCGCGACCGGCGCATCCGACCCCATGAGCAGTTTGGTCCCCCGCCTTATGCAGACTATTGAATGCGTAGGGGATTCCGGCGGGGGTGCCCCAGAATCGCGCGATGACGTCACGATCGTCCATGGCGTGCTGCGGTTGGATGCTTGCGGCAAGTCCCAGCTGCGCGAGTCGCGGAATGTCGCACTCCTTGAGCATTTGGGCATGCTCAATGGAACCATGCGCATGGGTGCGTTCGGCACAATCAAGCACAATGGTGGTTCGCTTCATCGCCGATGGCATGACAGGCGATGTCGAAGCCATGTTCGACGGCGAGTCGCATGTACGACTCGATTTGCTCAGGGGCATAGCTCAATGTGCCGTAGGTTTCCGGTCTGATGCCCGAATATGGCATAGAACAGTAGGCGGAACGGGTGTTGAGCGAGCCATCGGAGATCATCTTCATCGCGCCGACGTGACCCAAACCATGACTTCCGGGCAATTCGTCTCCGGTGTGCCAGCCGTCGTCGATGGCTTGTCGGAGTCTCTCGGGATATATGCCAGCCTCGACACGCAGACCATCAAGCCCTTGCGAGAATCGGCTAATCCACGTGTCGATGTTCTCCGCCATCTCATAGTCGCGCACGCCGACCACGCCTTTACTCGCAGCGTCGTGTTCGGCGTTGCGCAACAGATGCATCAGCTCATTGGCCGCACCAGGTCCTTTGTCCAGCTTGCAGTAGGCGTCGAACCACTCAAGCTCGCCGACGAGTCCGGATTCGTCCACATCTACGCCAAGCTTGCGCGCGGCGGCAGAGTTCACCCAACCGCAATGCATATCGGCACTTGACAGCGCCACCGGCTGGTCTCCCGCCACCGCATCGATCGCGGCCAGGGTCGGCTGGGCGTCATCGGACCACAGGGAATGCCGGAAGCGCATGCCGACCACATATTGGTTCGGGTCGAGTGCGCCGCTTTCACGACGCTCCTCCAAGTGTCGACGCAACATGTCGAGCGCTTCGCCGGCACTGCGTGCATCAATCAGATCGAGCCGTCCCAACGTGTACGACCACTGCGTGAAATGCGTGTGGCAGTCCCACAATCCGGGAATCACCCATATCTTCGAAGCAGCATCCGTTGGCCTTTCCGAAGGTCGCACCGAAGCTATTCGCCCGTGACCGACAGCAATGTCGACCGGCTTATCCGAACCTACGAAACACACGTTTTCAATCACACACGGCTCGCCCATACATCCTCATTTCAACGTGATGTTCTACCCGTGCCATGGTATCCCGCAGCAGCGCAGCAGCGCACGTTCGTCTCAATCAGGCATGCCGGCGGCCGACTGTTTATCCACATTTTTTTTTTGCGCATAACCTCGGTTATCCACTTATCCACTGTTTTTCGAATGCGAATAGACAACGTCCCATCCGAGGAATCAGAACAATGCAACATGCGTTACAGTTCATGCGCGAAGGCACGGATTCCTCGCAGGAAAGCCGTTGCAGGATCGCTCTGATTCGCAATGGGCTACCATGTCCGAAAGTCAACTGGAAGGTTCGACTGAACAATGGGAAAATCGCGCTTTTGGATATGGCTATCCAGATATAAAAGTGGCCATCGAATACGACGGAAGACATCACGCCGGCCAATGGCTCGCCGACAGCAAGAGACGTGAAGCCTTAGAAGATGACGGTTGGGCATACATTCAAGTGACCGCCGAAAACCTTATGAACGACTTCGAGGAACGGGCACTCGCGCAACGAGTGGCCGACCGGATGAGCCAACGATTAAGCAAGCCCATCATGCTCTGTCAAAGAATGTCCTCGGGAAGGATACACATCCGCATAACGTCTCTCGCCAATGGAAGCAGAAAGATTCTCATCTGAAAGCCACTATATGTGGCAGATTTGCCATCCCCGGACAAACCAAAACCGCTATATGTGGCAGACCAGACTGGTTTCAAGCTTCAAAAGACCCCAATCAGTACCCCCTAGACGAAATTTTCCTTGGGAGACTGCCACATATAACGGAAATCATTTTTCTGAAATGCCAAAAACTGCCACATATAGGACATTTCAAACTGAAAACGCGGCATAGACATATCACCTTTTTCGTCAGATCGAAGACAGCATTTCGAAAACGTCATCATCATCGACGACGAGGCTATCGATTTTGCGGCGGCCGAGTTCGCGCAGCCATTCGTCAGGTTCCGCATCGGCGAGCGCACGGATGTCGAGATGCAACGGCTTGTGCCTTCCGACCACCACCTCGTTAGCATCCACAGCTTGGACCGGCCCGTCGAAATGGGCAAAGGCACCATCCGAAACATCCAACTGATCCGTCCGACCCGGAAGGCGTGCGGCACTTCCCACCGATCCTTCCGTACCGTTCGAATTACCCCGGGACACCCGCACGGCCACCAGTCGGACATATGCCCAACACCGCCGCATACGTGTCATATAGCCCGCGTCGACGTACAGCGTATTCGGCATCAGATTCCTCCGCATGTTTTCTGCCGTCCACAATGTACGGCATTCCTGTGGTGATGTAGTGGAAGAAATGGCGATTGATGGCGTCGCATTCCGCCCGCATCACGTCATATACCACTTCCACACCGTTTTCCTCAAGAATGCGAAGTCCTTTGCCGGCCACGATGGGATTCGGATCGATCGAACCGACCACGACGCGCGTTATGCCGTGCGAAAGAATTAGATCGGTGCATGCCGGCTGCGATCCGACATGGCAGCAAGGTCGAGAGTGTCGATGACCGTGGCTCCATGCATGTCGATACCATGCTTGTCGG
>ENA-OQCT01000012-OQCT01000012.1-human-gut-metagenome-genome-assembly--contig:-NODE-12-length-15769-cov-0.761092_pt1 | contig 15769 bp, 17 predicted proteins | sample MGYA00242764_ERZ504591 | MGnify/ENA primary metagenome ERZ504591 (study PRJEB26092, sample SAMD00036299) | human gut metagenome | host: Homo sapiens | study: EMG produced TPA metagenomics assembly of...
CGGGAAAGTAATCTTCCAGAAGCGCTGCCAAGCATTGCAGCCATCCAACGCGGCGGCTTCATACAAGTCGCCATTGATGTTTTGCAAGCCCGAATACAGAATTACGAGGTTGAAAGGAATACCAAGCCAAATATTGGCAATGATAACCGCCCACAAGGAATGATCGGCTTGCAGCCACCAAACCGGGTCCAAACCAAATAGTTTGAGGAAATTATTAATAACACCGCTGTCGGCGTCCATCATCCATTGCCAGATCGTACCGGGAAATCATTGGCGGAAGTAGCATGGTACAAGGAATGCGCCGCGCAAAGCCGCGGAAAGTTTGAAATTCTGATTGAAGAAAACCGCCAATGCCAAGCCGATAGAGTATTGGAAAACGATAGAAGCGAAGACGAAAATCAAAGTCTGTCCGAGAATAGTCCAGAACTGTTGATTGCTTAATATTTCCTTATAGATATCGAATCCAGACCAAGGGGCATCGCCGGTCACAAAAGTGCGACGTGTGTAGCGGTGCATACTCATGGAAATATTCTGAATCAGAGGCCAAACGTAGAAGATAAGCATGTAAATAATCAGCGGGGCCGCGAAACCAATGGCGGCCAATGTGGTTGGCTTGATTCGCCTTGGTTTATCTGCGGTGATTGTTTGAGACATAGTTCACCTGCCTGTTGATGGAAAAGATGGAATGGGGCGTCTGAATATCGCAATGAATGGCGGGCAGATGCCCCGGAAAAATATGAGACCGCGAATCAGCCCTTATTCAAGGCAGCCTGTAGATCTTCAGAAAGCTGTGCAGAAATGTCTTCGTATTCCAGACCAACGTCAGTGGTACGGCCTCAGCATTTTCTACGGCGTCAACCCAAGGTGCCCAGGCACTGTTCTCTTCCACCTGCTGCTTGCGGACGTCACTTTTGGCGGCAAGATAAACCATCTCATCATTGGTCTTCTTGAGATTATCTCCGTCAATGAGGCACTGAATGACCTCCGCGGTTGCTTTCATCTTGTCACTGTCTTTGGTTTTCTGGGCTGGAATGGTAATGAACTCGCCACCGCTTGGACCGGGGCTACTCCGCCATCTTTGGCTGGGATGGAAATCATCTTGTAGCCTTTCTCGACGGCCGACTCCATCTGCCATGAACCATTTTCGGAGAAGCCGTAATCGCCGCCAAGGAACAGATCCCATGCAGCAGATTGGTTGTCCGTTGCGACCGATTTCGGAGCCCAACCTTTTTGGACCCAGCCGGATACCAGATCAAGCGCATCCTGCTCGGCACTGGAACCTGAAGCGTCCTTCAATTGACCGCCGGCTCCCCAGAACCAGGGAAGGAACTGGAATGTTCCTTCTTCGCCGGAAATGCCGGAGAACGTGATGCCCTTATATCCTGCGTTTACTACTTTTTCGATGGCACTGTTGAGTGAATCCCAATCGGTAATCGATTCCGGGTCGACGCCGGCCTTATTGAGGACATCGGGGTTGTAATACAAGCCCAATGCGTTAGTGCCGTAAGAAACCCCATATTGTACGCCGTCGATGATGCCGGGACCTTCGATATTCTTGTCGAATCCTGAAACGTCGACTCCCGCTGCCTCGATATCCGTAACAAGTCCTGCGTCGACAGCGGTAGGCATCTTTGGGTTATCGATCAGGGCGATCTGGGGGTGCGTTGCCGGCCTTGACAGCTGTTGTGAGATTGTTTAATAGGTCTGACTGCGCATAGCCGATGCGTTTTACGTTATATCCCTCAGGAGCACAATTGGTAACGTATTTCGCCCATGTGCTGCTATCGTTCTTCTGAGGGTATGGGTCCCAGAATTCGATTGTTTTGGAATCTTGACTCGAGTTGCTACCGCAAGCGGCGAGACTGACTGCCGCGGCACTTGCGGCGATTAAAGCTATCACGCGCTTCATATTTGAACCGATCATTTGGTATTTCCTTTCATTAACAGCGCACCTATGCGCTGAATGATTAATTTATTGCGTTTGGGAAGTTTTAATCCCAAACTGTTGAACCGGTTAAACAAGTTAAATAATAAACCCTGATCTTTGAAAAGTCAAATCGACGAACTTAACTAATGTAGAATCTCGTGGTTGTTTTCTGCGCGTAATCTACGTAGCTGCGATGTTACTCGGGCTCTTGGGTGAGTGGATAATCAAGATAGCGGGTGACCGTCGGGGCTTTCGGATTGTTTATTCGACGCAAAAGGGTTCCCACGGCGGCTTCTGATAGTTGCGTAATGTCCGGACGCACTGCAGGGAACGATATCTTCATTGATGTTGCTAGCTGTTTCGGGAAGACGGTTACGACCTGCAAGTTATCCGGTGTTCGGAGGTTCCTGCGTGCCAAGACCTGAGGGGCAACGATTGTTGCTGGCTCGTTGTGAAGTATCAGAGCGGTCGCTTTGGTGTGCGTATCTAGTGCATGCTCAATGAGGGGCGAAGGATCCGAATCGTCGTCTTTCGGATATTCGACATGCATTTTCAGGTCAAGACGTTTGGCGGTCTCTATCGCTGAATCCAGAAAGCGCCAAGCGTAGCCAAGACCCTGATCAAATATTGTGTGTGACCATGGAATAAGAATCACCTCTTTATGCCCTTCAGAGGCTAAGAAATTCAAGATTGATGATGCAGCCTTGGCGAAATCGGAATCCACTGTATCCAAACCGTGTGAGTTCTTTGGCGAGCCGAATGCAACGGTCGGAATGTGCTCTTTTGCGGCATAGCTGACTCGTGGATCCTCATCTTTGACGTCCATCAGGATGAACCCATCCACTTTCTTTGACGACCATGCTTCATGCATTGCCTCGAAGCCGTCGTTCTCGCCAATGAGTAGGGTGTCGTATCCTCTCTTTGTCGCTTCTTCGGATAGCAGGTACACGTACAGCCCAAAGAGGGCTGACAGATAGTTGCCGTGAAAGGCGGGGGAGACCACACCTATTGTTTTGGTTTTTCTTACGGATAGTGCGCGGGCTGCATGGTTCACCGTATAGCCTAATTCGTCAATCGCATGTTGCACCTTAAGTGTTGTAGCTTGGGTGATTCGAGGATCTCCCGATAGTACATACGAGACTGTTGCCTTGGAAACACCGGCTGCGTGCGCCACGTCAGAAATTGTTACCATATATCACCTGCTCTTGCTTCGTCGCTTCGCTAGGTTAAGCAAATAATCAACATGAGACAAGTTTAGCGTTATCTGTTTGCGCGCGTCGTCATGATGGTCGACAAAAGGCAATGACTCTATTCCGCGTTTCCTCTCGTCCAATGGAGGTGTGGACGGCTATGCGCGCGAGTATCTACCAAACTACTGATGTTGGCGGTTTGGGTTAAGTCGCGTTGCTGTCTTGGCGTATGCCGTTGACGGTGCGAACATTGGTGAGTTTGATTCGCATCGGTGCTTGAGGCGATTAAACGTACATGCGTGTGAAGAAAAGTACATCGAACGCCGTAAGAAAAGCACATTGAACGCCGGGGTAAGACGAAGAGGCTTGTCTGCGGCTCGCATCTCGTCTATGTATGGCAGATTCGGAGGCCTGACCGGAGACATCTCACTTACATATGGCAGACACATGCGGCGAAAACCTCAAAAACGTACCCCCGAAGTGGCTGTTTTCGCAGGCGACGTGCCATATATAAGCGAGATGTTTCCGTACGAAAAGCAAAATCTGCCATACATAACGCAGATAGACCGGTTGGTGTGGGGTATTACGCGAAGTGATTTCACGCGAGTACACGCTGCGGCCTACAGCAGGGGAGCGGTGCGTGGTTTTGCGGTTGAGTTTCGTACTTGCAACTGCACGGGGAATGTCTCGAATGGTTCCTCGATGGGTTGTCCTTCGATGAGCGCCAGAGCCTTTTGTGCCGCATCGACGGCCATGTCGTATGGGCGCTGTCGAACGGTGGTTAGCTCAGCTTCTTTGGCGAAGGTGCTGTCGTCAAATCCGGTTACGGAAATATCTCCAGGCACGGAAAGGCCGCTGCGTTGAAGGCGGAAGAACAATGGAATTGCCTGTGAGTCCTGATGGAAACACAATGCGGTGGGTGGGTTGTCTTGCGCCATGATTTCGGAAATTGCCGCATCTAGAATGCTGTCGCCTTTTTGCACTGCCAGTGTGCGGGCGGTCAGTCCGTCAACTGCATCGCAGGCTTCCTGGAATCCGGAAATACGGTTAAATGAGCTGAATCCCAATGTGGAGGAAAAGCTTTCATATAAATACAGCAGGTTACGATGTCCCAGCTTGGCGAGATGCCGAACGATGAGTTTGATGCCTTCTTTGTCGTTGATACCGACAGTTGCATCGAATCCTTCGCTGGTGGTATTGATACCGATAATCGGAATTTTTGCGGTTCCGAGACGTTTGACCTCGTCGGGGCTGATGCCAAATGAGGAAACGAATACGGCATCAGCGTTGCTGCGTACGGGAAGTTCCTCGAAGAATGCGTCACGCGCCTCCGACCCCTCGATGGGGTAGATGACCAGATCGTACCCGGCGTCACGCAAAACATCGTTAAGTCCGGCAATGATTTCGGCGGTGAACCATTCGATGACGCCGCTGCCGACCAATAATGCTATGCGATAGGTTCTACCGGATTTAAGAATTCCTGCCGATCTGGAAACGCTGAAATTCAACGCATCGGCTGCGGCCTGCACTTTCAACCGTGTTGCCTCTGACACCTGTTCAGGGTGTGCGAAAGTGCGTGAGACTGTAGCGTTCGATACGCCTGCCTTCAGTGCCACATCGCCGATGCTCGCTTTCATGGTGCCTCCGAAAGTTTTTCACTGTTTGTTTCAGCCTACCATCATTACCGTCCTCATGGCTACAGAGTTGAAAGATGAATGAAAAGGGTTGCGATACGACACGCCGTATGAAAAACAATGTGTGCACGCTCACAGCGGTGAGATGAAACGGGTTTCAAATGAAACCGTTTACATTTTAAAAAACCTTGAATTGCCAATATGAAACCCTTGTCGTATGCTATTGCTTGTCCGCAAGGGGCGGATGAAGGCTTACGAGGACGTAAGGAGAGATATGAAAATCAACAAAGGTATCGCAGTGGCAGTGGCGGCCCTGAGCATCGTCGGCTTGGCTGCGTGCGGGAACAGCAATGCCACCTCCGGCACAACCGATACGAAAGCCGACAAAGGGCTTGATGTTATCGGCAACACCATCACCTACGACCCCAATCATCTCGTGAACGACGGCAAGCCAATCCAGCTCGAGTACTGGAGCTGGGGCAGCAAGGGCACGGATCCTGTCTACAAGATGATTGAGTCCTACACGAAGACGTATCCGAACGTCACCATCAAAACGGTGAATGTTTCATGGGATGATTATTGGACCAAGCTGCCGTTGGCTCTGAAAGGCAAAAACGGTCCGGCTGTTTTCAACATCCACAACTCTCACGATGCGTTGATTCGTCCATACGCAGCGGATTACGATATCGACACCAAGTCTCTGGAATCCGACTACTCCACCGCATCCGTACATGAAGATGAGAACGGCAAAGTCAAGTACATCGACTCCGTGATCAACACCGGCAACATCTACTACAACAAGACATTGTGGAGCGAAGCGGGCCTCACCGACGCCGACATTCCGACCACATGGGACGAATTCATCCAGGTCGCCCAAAAGCTCACCAAAACCGACGGCAGCAAGATGACGCAGGCCGGCTTCAACTTCAACGGCGACGCCTACAGCGCCATCTATCAAGGTCTGAATTATCAGAAGGGTGAACTGCTCTTCAGCGAAGATGGCAAGAAAGCCAACTACAACAACGATGTGACCAAAGAAAACATGCAGTTCCTCAAGGATTTGTATGACAAGTACAAGGTCGGATCCGTTGACTTCGGCAACGATTACACCCAAAGCTTCGGTAACGGCCAGTCTGCGATGATCTACGCTTGGGGCCACATGGAAGGCACGCTGAAAGAAAAAGTATCCAGATATTGACTACGGCGTGTTCGCCACCCCCAACCTTCTCCGAAGACACTCCGTTTGCATACGACCGTTACAACGGCGAATCCACTCCGGGCGTCAACAAGAACCAGAGCAAAGAACAGCAGGCCGTTGCCCAGGACTTCATCAAGTACCTGCTCGCCAACGATGATTACATTCGTGAAGCGGTATCCGAACTGAACTCCTTCCCAGCCAAGACCTCGCTTCAGAACGACAAGGACATTCTCTCCAAGCCGGTCATGGCCGCCATCCAGCCACGCGTAGACCGACTGATCTGGCCGGGACCGGCACCATCCACCGTTGAATCCAGCGGCACCACTGCTTTCCAGAACGTCTTCCAGAACGGCATGTCCATCGATAAGGCTCTCAAGGAGGCCCAGAATCAGATGGATACCGACATGAAGAGCTCTGACTTCACGTCAATGGAAAGCAAGTACGCTTACTTCGACGAACATAAGTAATACCGATATATCCTTTCCAATCCCTTTTCCAATCCGGGCAGTCGCGGTACGATTCTTCTTCCGCGCCGCGACTGCCTTTTTATCTACGAGATACGTTCAATCTTCTTATTCGATTCGATCTGACATTCTGTATTGCGTAACAAAACGGTCGAATCGGCTCACAGAGAGGCGAGATTCAATGAAAAACAAAAATGGTGAATCTCTGGTATCGAGAATTTTCACCCTACGCAACATGGCTGTTGTCTTCTTGGTGGTCTATTTCGCCATTTTCCTGGCCTACCCAATTTTTAAAGCCTTCGCGGGCAGTTTGCATAACTGGAATCCTCTGATTGGCACTTATGATTGGGTCGGACTCGACAACTTCAAACAGATCCTCACAGACAAACTTTTCTGGACTTCCATGGGGAACACGGCGGTATTCGCAGGTGTTTCCACACTCTTCCGCATTGTGCTTGGTCTCGGCTTGGCCCTGCTGCTCAGCGCCAAACTCGTCAAATGCAAAGACACCCTCCGAGGTCTGTTCTACATGCCGACTATCACTCCGCTCGTGGCAGTCTCTTTCGTGTGGATGTGGATGTTCGACCCGCAGTTCGGCATGGTAAACAAAATCACAGGACTCGACATCAACTGGCTGCACGACACCAAATGGGCCATGCCGGCAGTCATCATCATGACCATTTGGAAGGATTTTGGCTACGCGACCGTTCTATATTTGGCCGGTCTCATGAATCTTCCTCGAGACGTGTACGAGGCGGCCGCCATCGACGGTGCCAACTCAGTGCAGATTTTCTTCAAAATCACCCTGCCGTTGCTTAAATCAACCACCTTGTTCATTGTCATCACGTCACTGATCAGCTACCTGCAGGCATACGTGCAGATTCTCGTCATGACCGAAGGCGGTCCGGGCACGTCAACCTACACCATCAGCTATCTCATCTTTGATCAGGCATTCCAGAAATACAACTTCGGCGTCGCGTCAGCTCAGGCAGTTGTGCTCTTCCTGTTCACTGGTGTGCTCACCCTCATCATGTTCAAGGTTTCTGGAGATTCGGAGGAACTGGCATGAAATCACGTAAAATTGGCGGCATCATTCTTACGATTCTGCTCTTCATCGCCGCCATCATCACCATTGTTCCATTTGTTTGGATGTTCATTTCATCATTCGCGCCAAATAGCGAAATCGTCAAAGTGACCGGAGGATTATTCCCTAAGCCATCCACGATTGACAATTATGTGAGCATCCAAGAAAAGTTCAATTTCTTGCGATTGTTCGCAAACTCGCTGATCGTAGCAGTACTGAAAACCGGTATTGCAATCTACACAAGTGCAGTGCTTGGTTACGTGTTCTCTAAAATGCGATTCCGTGGTCGCAACCTGCTTTTCGGCATCGTTATGAGCACCATGATGATTCCTTGGGCAGTGACCATCATTCCGCAATACGAAATGTTCACCAACTGGGGTCTGCAAGACACCTACACGTCGCTCGTGCTTCCTGGCATGATCAGCGCATTCGGTATCTTCCTGTTCCGCCAATCCATCTCGGGAATTTCTGACGAACTCATTGAAGCGGCGAAACTCGATGGCGCATCCGAAACCAGAATCTTCCATAGCATCATTCTGCCAATGAGCCATAACACCATCGCGGCGCTCGCCATCTTCACCTTCCTGTGGAATTGGGAAGACTACCTGTGGCCATTCTTGATGATCACTGACGAACACAAGCAGCTGCTCGCTGTCGGTCTGAAGGCCTTCAACGGACAATACGGCACCGATTACGGCGGATTGTTCGCAGCGACTTCGTTGGCAATTGTTCCAGTGATCATTGTGTATATGATTTTCCAGAAGCAGTTCATCGCAGGTATTGCGACGGGCAGTGGCAAGTAAGGCAGGAGTAGCATGGCAAACAACGCATTAGATAACGCAACCGGCACGGTATTCGTCGACTATGTGCGCAAGGCACGTCCGAAAATGCGAGAATCGTCGGTTTTACAAGGGGGATCATTGGAGGATTGGCATTCTAACGGAATCGCTGATCCGTTTCGAATGGTCTGATTCCGGCGAATTTGAGGACAATCTCACGCAGATGGTGGTCAACCGCGATTTCGGTGCCGATACGCAGTTCACGGTGTCGCATCGCGACGGACTGCTCATTGTTGACACCCCCGCGCTGTATGTGACGTACGATGGCAAGCCATTCAGCAAAGAAGGCTTGAGCGTAGTCGTCAAGGGCGTGGCCGACACCCAGTTCAATACGTGGCATTACGGCGACGAACCGAAGCATAATCTTAAAGGCACCGCGCGCACGCTCGACGAGGCGAACGGCGAAATTCCTCTGGACGATGGTGTGATTTCGCGAGACGGATGGGCGGTACTCGATGATTCCGCCGCGAACGTGATCGTGGAAGCATACGAAGTGAACGGCAAACCGAATCCGCTGGGGGCTTGGGTTATGCCACGCGATCACGCGGAAACCGACTTCTACTTCTTCGGCTATGGCCGCCGCTACACCGAAGCGGTGCAAGACTTCTACAAGCTGGCCGGACCAACGCCTCTGCTGCCGCGCTTCGCACTCGGCAACTGGTGGAGCCGCTACTACCGCTACACGCAAGACGAATACCTGCAGCTCATGGACCGGTTCAAGCGCGAAGGCATTCCATTCACCACATCCGTGATCGACATGGACTGGCACCGCGTGGACGATGTCGATCCGAAATACGGTTCCGGTTGGACCGGCTATTCGTGGGATAAGCAGCTGTTTCCCGATCATGAGGCGTTCTTGCGCGACTTGCACGAGCGCGGCCTGAAAGCCACGTTGAACGTGCATCCGCGAGACGGCGTGCGCGCGTTCGAAGACGACTATGAGGCGGTGGCCAAGCGCGTCGGCATTGATCCCGCAACCGAAGAGGCAGTGGAATTCGACCTCACGAATCCGGATTTCGTAAGCGCCTACTTCGACATGCATCATCGTATGGAAGCCGAAGGCGTTGACTTCTGGTGGCTCGACTGGCAGCAAGGCGGCGTGACCCGCCAGCCCGGACTTGACCCGCTGTGGGTGCTCAACCACTTGCACTACCTGGATTCCGGGCGCTACGAGACTTCTTCCGAACGCAATGTAAATGAGAACTGCGAATGCGAAAAGTGCGCCGAGCCGGGCGCTCGCGATGAGCATGAAATGCATGTCGAGCAATCCGAACGCAACGTGAGTTGCACGGAACGCAACAACCGTTGGCCGCTCACCTTCTCGCGGTATGCTGGCCCGGGTTCGCACCGCTATCCGGTCGGCTTCTCGGGAGACACCATTGTTACGTGGGAATCCTTGCAGTTCCAGCCGTATTTCACTGCTACCGCGTCGAATATCGGCTACGGATGGTGGAGTCACGATATTGGCGGTCATATGTGTGGCTATCGTAACGAGCATTTGGAAGCCCGTTGGTACCAGCTTGGCACGTTCAGCCCGATCAATCGCCTGCATTCCAGCAATTCGCAGTTCATGGGCAAGGAGCCGTGGAACTTCTCCGCGGAAGTGCGCGATTCCATGGTGGGTTCGCTGCGACTGCGCCATATGATGCTGCCGTACCTGTACACCATGAACTATCGCGCCGCGTTCGAGGGCATGCCATTGGTGGAGCCGATGTATTGGGCGGATCCGAACAATCCGCAGGCGTACGAGGTGCCGGATGAATTCCGTTTCGGCACTGAGCTGCTGGTTGCACCAATTGTTTCTGACAATGACGATTCCGCGCAGCTGGGTAGCACGGAAGCATGGCTGCCGCAAGGTGAATGGTATGACTTCTTCGATGGTCGCCGTTACGTTTCGGCAGGAGAGTCCGGGCGTCGTTTGGAAGTGTGGCGTGCGATCGACCGTATGCCGGTGTTTGCCAAGGCTGGCGGTATCGTGCCGTTGCAGCAGCTTGGCGAGGGCAATAAGGTGAATGATCTGGGCAATCCGGAGTCCCTGCAGGTGCTGGTGTTCCCCGGTGCGAACGGTTCGTTCACACTCAAGGAAGACGATGGTTCTGTGGCCTCTGCTGCTTCCGGTTCTGCATCTGCCGAGTCTTGCGATGGCAAATTCATGTTGCCGATACGCGCATGAGCCTTGACTGGAAGAATACGGACAAATGCCACGCAGTTCACCATCAGTCCGGTGGAAGGCTGTGCTGAAGCCATTCCGGCACAGCGTAACTGGGAGATTGTGTTCCGTGGAGTTGCGCAGCCAGATACGCAGAACGTTCGTATCGAAATTGGCGGTAAAGCTTGCAATACTGCAGAAATTACATACGATCAGCAGACGTTGAGTCTGTCGGTCGTTGTGCGCGACGTGCCGTCTACTGCATGCTTGAACGTTACGATTGCAGACGGACTGCAGATTGCTGAGAATTCAGTCGAACAGGACGTGCTTGACGTGCTCTTGCATGCGCAAATGCCGTACATTTCCAAAGAGCATGCGATGCAGGCGATTCGTGAGCAAGGAGTGCGTGCGCTCGGGGCTCTGCGCACCTTCGATACCGCGCCCCGTTTCAGCAACGAGCTGTTTGTCACCTCCGGCATGCCCGATGCGGTGATCGGCGCCCTGGAGGAAATCCTCCTCCGCAGCTGATGCGAAGTTGCGGGCCAGCCGGCTGAAGGCAAAAAATTTGGGCATGGAAAAGGGGTTGCAGCGAATCTTAACGATTTGCTGCAACCCTTTTCGGTTACTTAGACTGGTTTCCGACTCGCGATAGAGGGCGGAAACCCTGAAGCCCAGCAGCTTAGTTGTGCTTGGACTTCTTGCGGCTGTTCTTATGAGCGTGCTTGCTCTTCTTGCCATCCTCGTCGTAATAGTAGTAATAGTAGTAATTGCCGTTCGTGGAAGACTTGCGTTCCTTTTCGAGGTTGAATACGAAGCCCACCACCGGCACATTGAGGTTGTCAAGCTGCACGGCGATGTCTTTCAGATCGCGCTTCATGGTCACGTCGCGACCGGAAACGAGCACGATACCGTCGCTCTTCGAGCCGAAGACAGTGGCATCATTGGCCACCACCATCGGGGAAGTGTCGATGATCACGTAATCGTAGGTCTGCAAAGCCGCGTCGAGCAATTCGGTCATGGTCTTCGAGTTCAGCAGCATGGAAGCGTTCGGCGGCTTCGGACCAGCCGGCAGAATATGCAGGTTCGGCTTCCAATAGCGCTGCACCACATCCTTCACGGTGGCCTGGCCGGAAAGCACGTGCGTTAGGCCGGCGCCGCCTTCCAAGCTAAGTCGTTCGGCTACGGACGGGTGACGCAAATCGGCGTCGATCAGCAGCACTTTGGCGCCGTTTTCGGCAAGGGCGGCCGCCACGTTCACGGAAACAGTGTCTTACCTTCGGAAGGTCCGACGGAGGAGATGACGATCATGCGCGCATCGCTGCCTTCAACCTTCGATGTGAAGGAAAGGTTGGTGCGAATACGGCGGAATTCCTCAGCGATACGGCCGGCCGGGTTCGACACGATGATCGGCTTGTTGCTCTGCAGGCTTTCGTCGGTGGGGATGCGGCCCATGATCGGCGCGTTGATAATGTCTTGCAGATCGCTGGCTTCCTCCACGCGGGTTGCCATAAGATCGCGGATCAGGGTAGCGAACACGCCGAGAATCAGGCCTGCCACCAAGCCGACGGCCAAGTACAATGCCACCTTCGGGGAGCTGGGGGAGATCGGCTCCGCAGCGCGCTGCACCACGGAAAGCTTCACCGGCGACTCCTTGCCGGAGGCATACAGCGACTTCTCCACCACATTGCTCAGGGATTCCGCCACGCTGTTGGCAATGTCGGAAGCCTGCTTCGCGTCTCCCGTTTCGGCGGTGATGTTCACGAACGCGGTGTTCGTCGGGTTCGTGACGGTCAGCTGCCCGGCCAGATTCGCGACGGTGGTGTCGAGGCCAAGATCGTCGATAACCGGCTTCAGCACGGATTCCGTGGTGGCCAGCGTCGGATACGACTGAATCTGGTTGGTGATATACGTGCTGGCGCTGTTGATGTTGGAAATATTGTTGTCTTGCACCGACGAATCACTGTAGGTGGCGAACACCTGCGCGGTCGCGGAATACTTCGGGGGTGCCAGGAATGTGTATGCGCACACCGCTGCGAAAACCACCACGAACGTGATGATGCCCACCAGAAGATGCTTATGGACTATACGGAACAAATCCATCAAGGTGATGCCGTCTCTTCCGTATCATTGGATTCGACGACCACCTGATTGGTTGCTGGCACGTTGCTTTCTGCTGCAGCCATGTTTCCCCTCGACATTTGTCACATCATATTGATCAGGTTCCATACTAGCAAAGAGCACCCCCATGGAGGGAGGTGGGCACCCTTTCTAGCTTGGTTCGTTGATATTTCAACGTTTTCAGGCAGTGGCGCTTGCTATGGTCTGCAAAGCCTTGCAGATTTCGTTGTACGCTGCCTGATATACGGCGAAGTCCTTGCCGATCGGATCCTCCACATTGTTGGTATCGGGGATCATCGGTCGGATCATGCTTGCGTTGTCGATTACCGATTCGAGTTTTTCCTGCCGGGTATTACCCCCCATGCACCCCTGTTCCTTGCAGTAGACGCACATGTTGGCGAAATCGTTGATGAGGAAGGTTTTGCGGGCCGCGGTTGGTGCAATCACCGCGATTTCCTTGCGCTGCTCGTGTTCGAAGCAGAGGATGAGATCGCTGCCCTGCGCGATTTGCGGGGTGACTCGTTTCGCGCGGAAGCTGCTGGAATCGATGCCATGCTGGTCGAGCAGCCTTTTTGCTGTTCGGTGCGATTTCGTGCGAAACGAGCCCGCGTGTGCCCGCACTGTCGGATTCAAGATCGGGCATGAATTGGGGGAGGAGCAGTTCTCCCATAGGAGAGCGGCAGATATTACCGGTGCAGATAAACAGGACTTTCATGATCTCTTCCTGAAAAAAGAAAACAATCGGTTTTACGATGCTTGTTTTCGAATAAATGAAGGGACTTGGGAAAACCCAAGCCCCTTCATGAAACATAGATATGGTGTGTATCTACTTGGTTATTGTTCAGCGAGCAGAGCTCTTGCGAACGGCAACCAGGGAGATGCCAGCGGCAGCCAGCAGCACGACGGCCACAACGTACGGAGCGATAGCAGCACCGGTGGAAGCGGTCTCGTTCTTCTTGGCGGTGCCTTCGCCGGTAGCGGCGACGGTCACGGAGGCGGAAGCGAGAGCGGCGCCGGTCGGCTTGTCTGCCCCATCGACTGCATAGATGGAAGATGCGATGGTGCCAGCAAAGCCAGACTTGAAGGTGTAGGTGGCGGTCAGGGTGCCATCCTCATGGGCCGGGGCAGCGTTGGAGTACTTGGTGGCAGCCAGGGTGACGTTCTCGACGGTGGTGTCATCGTAGGACACACGTAGCGCTGGCCCGGAGTCAGTCCCGTAAACGTGAAGGTGGCGACGTTGCCGGAAACGGTGCCGGTCGCGCCATAAGCCATAGCGGTGTTAGCGGCGAAGCCAAAGCCGAACACGGCGGCGATGGTGGCGAGAATTGCGACGATCTTCTTCTTCATAATCGTGATTCCTCTCTAAATAAAACGTACATTTCAGCGGTTTTCCGTAGTGGTTTCCCGCTACGACCTTGACTATACGCCCCCGTTGAGAACCGCGCTCTCGGGGGATGTGAGGTGAATCGCACATATGTGACGGCGTTGTCACACCATGTGACGACGTTCGCACATGCCCCCGAATATGAAAAATGGCGATTTTTCGTTGGAAAATCGCCATTTTGATAAGAATTTACAAACGCAACACGCCGAAGCGTCACTCTTCGTCGTCAAAACTGAACAGGTCTTCAACCGTGGTATCAAGCGCTTTTGCAAGATCCATGGCAAGGCGTAGCGACGGGCAATACTGCCCCTGTTCGAGGCGCCCGATCGTCTCGCGGCGCACGTTCACCAAGTCGGCAAGATCGGCCTGTTTCAAGCCGCGTTCCATACGTTTGAACTTCAAACTAGTCTTCATCGGTGTTCCCGCCCTCATGCTCAAGCCACAGGTAGCGGGCGTCGGCGATGGCCAGCGCCAGCATGCCCAACGTCGGCAACGCCATGGCGGGAACGGTGAACGGCGCATGCCTGAACAGTGTGGCGATCATGCCCGCGAAGCCCAGCACCACCAGCGCCACCACAAGCACGAAGAACGTGAAACGGATGGCCGTCGCCTGATGCTCGTCGGACAGCTCGTCGCGGCGGGGTGCGCGCGGTTGTACACCGTGCTCAGCCAGATCTCGCCTATGGCCCACACCAGCGCGAACACGCCCATGGTGATGATGCCCGGCCACGTGTGATGCTGGAACATTTGGATGGCGCAGGCGATGGCTCCCACAAATTCAACGACCATGCGGAAGAGGATGTAGCGGTTGAAGGTCACGGGTCTGTCCTTTCCTACCGTGTTTCTTCGTGTTTTCCGACGATTTCGTATTGTACCCGTTGCCCTGAAGAGGGGTGAAGAAGCGGGGGAAAGGCTGTTGACGGGTGCATGCGGTGAAACGATTTTCAGAAACGTTTGCATGTGGCTGTTTCGAGGCATGTCGTATATCGGGGGTCGAAGGATGGGGGACAACCTTGCTGAAAGCGTTTGTAAAAAAGCAGAAAAAACCAATCATTTTTCATCGTCGATTTCATTAAAAATCACTCATTTTTTCACCAAAAAATTTGTGATATTTTTAAGGATTACGTTCGCTAAGGAGCAAACGTTTTCAAAGGAAAGATGCAAGGAAGCAGGAGGTCAAAGTGCGAATAAGTTCGCGTACGTTCGCAGGTATTGCGCACGTATTCACTAAGCAACAGCCCCCGCAAGACGGGGGTCCATCCGAACCGATGACCCGCGTCGAGCGCAGGCAGGGCGGCCCGCAAGGCCCGCACCATCAAAACGTGGAAGAAAGCCGCCGCCGGAGTCGCGGCCGTCGCCACCATGCTGGGCGGCATGGGCGTGGCCTCCACCGCACTCGCCTCGGACCGTGACAGCTACCAGGATACGGTCGGCAATGCCACGTTCGAGCAGGCCCGCGAACAGTACGGCCTGACCGAGAGCATGAAGAACGGCGCCATCCTGCATGCGTGGATGTGGTCGTTCAAAACCATCACCGAACATATGCCTGAAATCGCCGCGGCCGGCTACACCTCCGTGCAAACCGAGCCGATGAGCAAAATCAAGGAAGTCGCCGCCAACGGCAAGAAGTTCACCGAAAACTGGTATTACGTGTACCAGCCGGCGAACACCTCCATCGGCAACTTCGTGGTCGGCAGCGAAGACGATCTGAAGGAAATGACCGCCACTGCACACAAGTACGGCGTGCGCCGTAATCGTAGAGTGGGTACGCCAACCAACGTT
>ENA-OQCT01000014-OQCT01000014.1-human-gut-metagenome-genome-assembly--contig:-NODE-14-length-15339-cov-1.078556_pt1 | contig 15339 bp, 12 predicted proteins | sample MGYA00242764_ERZ504591 | MGnify/ENA primary metagenome ERZ504591 (study PRJEB26092, sample SAMD00036299) | human gut metagenome | host: Homo sapiens | study: EMG produced TPA metagenomics assembly of...
CACCCATTTCCCGCCGTTGGAGGAAACGTGTTTCATGCCCTTGGTCATTGCGCCGGTCGTTTGATCGAAGTAGTACCAGGCGCCATATCGGTAATCCTCGCCCTTGATCATATGACCGTTCTTGTCATACCTGACCCACTTGCTGCCCGCAGGGATATACACGTCCTTGTTCACAGCAAGGGAACCGTCTTTATCAAACCAGTACCACGCATCACTTGCAGGATCGTATACCTCTTTGGAGACAGCTTTCACACCATTGTCATACCAGTAATGCTTACCGCTTTCCGTTACCCAACCATTTGCTCCAGCTTATATTCGCCATAGCCTGCATGAATTCTTGCATTCCAGACGATTCTCTTCGCCACCGGATCAGTAACGGTTACCACTGTTCCATGACGATTAGGAATGCTGCGTCCATCAACGTTGGTCGTGGTAATACGGCGAGTACTATGCCATCCGCTGGCCAAACTCGACGACTGCGTAACGAAAGTGCCGGCAGTTCCATCAGCCTTACCATACGGATAGTCCTTGAGCTTATCAGTATAGAAGAAGTACTGCCCGTTGTAATACGTCAGGGACGGACCTTCATAACCGGTCACGACATTATCGTTCACCAAACGCCATGCCTTAGGATTCCCAGCCTGAGACAGATCGCCGATGGAATAAATCTGATTGGTGACACCATTCTTCTTGATGCTGAGGTAGTACACACCGTCCTTTTCGAACAATGACGGGTCAAGCCAGTTGCTGGTCTTCGTATCAGGAAGCTTGATCGGATTCAAACTGCCGTAGCTTAGCTTCGGTTGAGCTCCCGGATCGACTGCGGGATCCGCTCCAGGCTGCAACCCTGACACCTTGACGATGTAGGGATACATATAATCCTTCTGCGCATTGCCGTGAAAATCGCCATAGTATCCGAGGGTGGTCACGATCCACATATCGCCGTGGCTGTCAACGAACCCGTCGGTTCCCGCGGAATCGTACTGGCCGTCCTTAAGACCATTGGTATAAGGCATTACCGAAGGAGCAAGGTTCGTTGGACTGCCGCTGTTAGGGTAGCTCCAGTTCACCAAATCCTTGGAATATCCCATCATCGGGGTAAAACGCCATCCCAAGTTCTGCTGCTTCTGCACATAGCCGCCAAGAATCCAGAATGTACCATCTTTATAGGTAATACTCGGATCATGAATAGCGTTGACGTAGTTCGGCTTCCCCGAGACATGCGCACTGCCATTGCCGTCAGCCTTATACGCCGTACTGATCTGCTGGAAATCAGCGCCGTTATACGACATATACACCGTATCGGAGCGGTCTGAATCACTGTTCCAGAAAACGCCGACCTCCATATCCGGGTAGTCCGTTTCGGCAGCGGATGCCACCTGGACCCCGAGTGAAGCTGCCATAGACAAAGCGCCTAGCAACGCAATGCAACTCTGTATTTTTCTTCTCATTTGCTTGTCCATTCTTAAAGGACTATTACTTCCCTCAAAGTTCCTCGTAAATGCAACTTACGCAGAATTCATCCGATTTGCTTAATCATAAGCGCACGGTCGCTCAATAACGCATATTCACGGTTCCTGTCATCACGAATCACGAAGCTGCAAGCATTATCGTCAAGCGCAACGCCGACCGCATCGGTCGTATTGAGATTGTTCGGACTTGGCGTACGAAGCGATGTAATCAGACGGAATTCTCCATTATTAAACAAATTGAGCGGCATCTCGAAATGTACAGTCTGATGACCATGTTTGCCCATCTTCAGCACCTTTGAGCCGGTGTCATAAGTGATTCCGCCACGACGGATATCATGCAATGCAATAGCGAGATAGAAATCCCCTGGCTCATCATACTGATATTCCACGTCGAACTTAAAAGTATCCGCGCTGGTACACACTTTAGGAGAAACCGCAATGGTTTTCAGCAATGGGCACCGTTCATTCAAACCATTTGGATAGCCGCCACGTTCCTCTTGACGTTTTCGTTCAGCCTTTTCCTCAGCTTCAAGATTGGCCAAGGTATACTGTTGCGATACAGTTTCCGGATCACCAATAGCTTCCACTTTGCCATCGGCAATCATCATTGCTCTTGAACAATATTTCTTAACAGAATTCATATCGTGAGTAACGAGAATGACTGTTTTGGTCGGATCTTTCTTGATTTCCGTAAAGAAATCGTCGCATTTGCGTTGGAATGCCTCATCGCCAACAGCAAGGACCTCGTCAAGGACCAATATGTCTCCCTGTGCCTTAATCGCCACAGAAAAAGCAAGGCGGACCTGCATACCGGAAGAATAATTCTTCAGTTTCTGATCCATGAACTCTTCGAGTTCAGCGAATTCGACGATGTCGTCGTACATCGCATCGACTTCTTCATGCGTGAATCCCAGAAGAGAGCCATTTAGATACACATTCTCGCGACCAGTGAGTTCAGGATTGAATCCCACTCCCAGTTCGATAAAAGGAACCAGTTTGCCAGAAACAGTGATAGAACCATTTTCCGGATAGTAAATCTGCGAAATAAGTTTCAGCAGGGTGGATTTGCCTCCACCGTTACGGCCGACGATGCCGAAGAACTCACCTTGATGAACCTCAAAACTGATATCTTTGAGAACTTCCTGCTTCTTATACCCCTTGATGCCTCTGGCCCAATTGATAAAAGCCTGCTTAAGACCGGTAGCCTGCTCCGTCGGCAACTTAAAGCACTTGGAAACATGGCTCGCAGACAGAACTACCGGATTCTTAGAGTAATCAACCTTTTTGATGGTGTTTTCTTCAGACATTACATAACCTCCGCGAATTTGCGGCTATTACGACGAAATAGCGTTATGCCAAGCCACAGCAAGACAACGGTCAGAATAAGGGGAAGCAAACGAACACCCCAATTGTTGAATTGATTCCAAATAGTCGGCTGGGTGTCAGGAGCGATGAAATTATGACGAATGTCCTGGATTGCCTGCGCGAACGGATTGATGAGTTCCAGCCTGGCAATATCAGCCAACAATCCACCGCGATTGGTGACATATGTCAATGGGTAAATAATCGGCATACCATAGAAGATCAACTGCTGAAGGACATCCCAGATATGGGCAATATCACGGAAGTACACGTACATCGTTGCCATAAGTAATGTGATGGCAAGCGTCACCGCATAAAGCTCAATAATGCTTAGAGGAAGCAGCACAACTCTCCAAGTGAAATGGACCCTCGCGATAAGAGCAAAAATCAGCACGACGATAAGATTGATGGCGTAACTAATCAGCGCACCAACTGTCGCCGAAACCACCACTATGTAGTTAGGGAAATGAATCTTACGAAGCAAATCGCCTCGGTCGACCACGGATCGCAATCCAACGTTCGTCGATTCGGTAACAAACTGCCACGAGCTGATTCCCAGCAGCAGAACGACCGGATATGTAGACGTACCATCCGACATCCGCAGGAATTTGCCGAATACCACATACATCACGCAGAACATCATCAAAGGCTTAAGCACCGACCATGCGATGCCCAAGAAAGATCCCTGATAACGGAGCTTAAAATCCGTCTTCACCAAACCTTGCAGGACGGTCCATGCGTACCCGTATCTGTCCCGCATACTCTTCACCAACTGTTTCACAAGTTGTATCTTATCAGTGACTGTTCTTCAATTGTCCACAGCTGCCAAATACCTGAAATTCCATTACATCAGGCATCGCGCATGATGCTCAATGTTCGTTCAATACCTTCCCTGATGGAATATCTCATGTTCCATCCCAGAGATTGCAGCTTTCGGCCATCCATAAGCGCTATGGATGCAGTGGAGTACCCTTTCGTCTCCAGTGAATCGGGAAGTTCATATCTTAATCCAACTCCACACTGCGAAGCATCAAGGAAGCCAAATCCTTCAGCCGGTAGTCCGAAGCAGGTGCCGCGATATTGTAGGCTTCTCCCGTCTCACCTTCAAGCAGGCAGTACAATAGCCCAGCAACGGTATCGGCGACGTACGCGTATGAAAACAGTTGCTCACCCTTGCTTTTTAGGACAATATCTTCTTTCGAAAGCCCTTTATGAATGAACTGAGAAAGCGCTTTGCTGTCATCTTTATGCAGAGTCGGACCATATGAACGAGCTATGCGAGGAATAACAAAATCGATTCCATATTGCTCGAAATAAGCACGGCAAAGCGACTCCCCCAAACGCTTAGCTTCCGGATAGCCTGCACGAAGTGTATTCGAATCGATATATCCACAGTATTTTTCGTCAAAACGCTCTGTGTCCCCGCGATTCTGTCCGTAAATCTCCACAGACGAAGCGAAAATAAATCTGCTTCCCCTCTGCCCTAACTGAGACTCACGAGAATATTCAAGAAGATTCTGCAAACCAATCACATTGGACGTAATGGTCGAAACAGGTTCAGCAGCATACGCTCGGGGATGTGTTGTACTAGCAAGATGAATGACGATATCTGACGGATAAGATGGATGGGCCCCTGGCTCAGACACATCCATCTGTACAAAACTAAAATGCGACTCATCGAAATAAGGGAATCTGTTCTGAGCTCGACTCTTGTTACGCCCGATTGCAATGATCCTGCAATCAAAATGCGGATCTTCGTTCTTCTTCATCAGGACATCTATCAGGAAAGTACCGATCATTCCTGTTGCACCAGAAATAGCGATGGTTCTACCTGTCAACTTGTCCCAATGAATCGGAAGATTCGCACAATATGCCAGATCTTCTTGATAAAGAGGGGACTTAAAACGGTCGGGCACGATTGACTCCTCGTTTTATTTCAACCAAGTATCCTCGTCAGCAGTGATATAAGCTTTGAATAGCTCCAGATCGCCCTTGGTCGTCAACTTGATATTCTTATCGGATCCTTTAGCGAAGTGCAAGGTCTCTCCAAGATCCACCATCATCGTATTCGTATAGCTGGAGCCATAGATACCAATATGCTCATCAAAAGCCTTACGATATGCAGCACGCAATTTCCCATATCGATAAGCCTGCGGGGTAGAAACACGACGCAATTGTTCTCTTGGCACATACTGCTTCGTAGTTGATGTGTTTTCTTGGTTAATCACAAAAATCTGCTCGTTATACGGCAATGAAGTCACGGCATTACCATATTTATTGCAAACCGCTATCACATCAGTCAAAACATCAGCATCTATTAATGGACGAATGCCATCATGAATAATGACATTATCCTTCTCACTGATTTTATCGACGAGATGTTCAACACCATTCCTGATGGATTCCTGTACGCTTGAACCACCACGCACAATCCACTTGAGTTTATCGATATTAAATTGCTTAGCGTACGCTTCCACCATGGTTTCCCATCCTTCAATGCACACCACCTCAATGGCATCGATGTCGGGATGTCGCTGGAAACTTTCCAATGTGTAAATCAGAACGGGCTTATCAAATACATTAATGAACTGTTTTGGTATGTCCTGTCCCATCCTAGTGCCAGATCCACCCGCAACCACAATTGCAACGTTCTTAATGGATTTTACTTGGTCCATCCTAAAATTCCTTGAGACTTATCGCTTGATATATTCTTCAATAACCTGCTCATCAAGTTGGGCAAGCATTTTCCGATCCACGTGTTCAAAATGCAAACCGATGTCGTTCGGCAAGGCATATATATTACCGTAGGCCTGCGTCAGCAAGTACATATAATTTGCCGGTACCGGATATCTTCTACTTTCAAATTGCTGAGAATCTAACGGGTAGATTTCATCCAAGCCGCTTATCCACTCGAATCCACTCGGATGATCCATATTGTCATATGCTCGGATAATGCCAGCCGCCTTTTCCCGAGAACACACTATTCCAGTCTTCCGCATCTGATTAAGCTGAGCATCAAAAACATCAGTGATAAGTTTCCCAGCTTCTGTTTCCGCCGAAACATAGACGTTATTATCCCAAGCAGCACGAATATGCGAATTTGATTCAGCTTGTTCGATGGCAGTTTTCCGGTATTCCTGCACTTTGACGAACATATCATGACTGACATCAGCCACCCAATCGAATGGGAACAAATCAATAAAGCCCGGGACACGAGTATCACGTGGGGCAAAACGAATTTGTCTGCAATGCACAATACGGTCCCAAACAACGGTGATTCGATACTCTGAATCACCGGCGAGAACTTTTTGTAGTCGTTCCAAATCATCACGCATGATGCCCAAATCAAGGTCATCATCCCATGGGATAAATCCGTGATGCCTTACAGAGCCAAGCAAGGTTCCGCCGACCAGCCAGTACTGATTAATCCCATTTCGTCTACAGATTTCCGCAAAATCGCAAAGCATTCGATTGAGAACAGTTTGCAGTAGTTTGAGGTTGCCCTCAGGCTCAGGTAATCCAAGGAAAAACCTTTTGCGCGTTTCTAAATCAGTCTCGCTGGGAAGACGATATTGCGCCCAGAAACGGATATCATCCTTCGCACGCTCTGCAATCTGCGCACGCTGCATTTCATTGAGGCTCCTGCAAGAATCCTCGTTGATTCTCTGCATGCCAGATATGGCATCACGAATCTCATGCAAAATCATCTCTTGCGCCTGCAAAGCATCACGTAGACGATTATTCTCATTTTCCAAGGAGTCAATTCGTCCCATCAGCTTCTGCATAGAACGCTCAGACGGCCAGAAAAGCCTTTCACGCAGGCGCCTTGCCAGAGATACCATAATCTTCTTCCTTCATTCAGTATTAAAGCAAAATAATACCGCATATGCTCTTATGAGCATATGCGGCTAGGCTTAGCGGATTATCTCAAATTAATCCATCTTGAGATAATTCTTCCAATACTCAACCGATGTCAATTCCGCACGCGCAGCAGCATATTCTTTACGAAGTCGATTAATATTCGCCTTGTAATATTTGAGATCACGCATATAACGCTTCTTAATCTTCTGATAGCGCTGGACATCCTTAGTTCGAATGGTTCCTTTGCGGTTATACCAGTCCAAAACTACGAGCTTATGCTTGCCACGAATCGCTCCAGCAGGATATAGCCATCCCTGCAGCGGAATCACCGCGTATCCAGCACCGTCTTTCTTGATGTATCTCTGATTATTATCAGTAATCAGATCTTCAAGACGTTCCGCCAAACTACGCGACTTGTCTCCATCGATAAGCTGCCTGTCAACGTTCTTGATGCTGAAACCAGCGAGTTCAGGATCTTGGTCAGCTCGCGACTGGAGAGTTTCGAAATCTACAAGCTGTTCCTTGTTGCGGTTTGCCGCCATAAAGCTTTGTTCCGACTGCCCTGGCTTCTTGATGAAGGACGGGCCCTTCAAGAAATCTTCAAACGCATCCAAGCACAACTCCGCGTTTTCATAGCCGAATTTCTTCAACTCAAGACGGATATTATTGTGTAGTTCACGCATAAAGTCAGCGCCAGGAGCCATGCCACAAGTCGCTTGGGCAATCATAGTGTTACGGGTAGTCTGGTAACGTTCCACCGCCGCGTTATAACGCTCAAAGAACGACATATGCCACACGCAGAGGCTATTCATAGTAATGAAGCCAGTCTTGCAACGAATGCCATACTCAGCATCATCGCAACGGACAAACACCGGCAGAGGCAATCCGTTCTTCTCAATAACGGAAATCGGAATGCAGCAGTACCACCATGCAGCATACATATTGTTCCGCTGCCACTTGGTAGGCGTATACATCTCGTTGTAAATAAGATCTTCGAACAGCGTCAGACGCAACTGCGGCTTGCAACCGGCAAAAGTGCCCTGCTGGGTCATGTTGCCGATGTCTTCCCACTGATCCTCGCCAATCTCGTAGTTCAGCATTGCACCGCTAATCATATCTTCACGATGTTCAGGCTTGAGAATACGCAGCAGATTGTAAGTACGCTTGATGCTTTCGGGAGAAACTGCAACATCATCATCCATAAGCAAGATATTCGTAGCCTTTGGCGTCTGCTCCATCGCAGTAATCATGCCGCGGGTGAAACCTCCAGCTCCGCCAACATTATCGTTAGGAATGACCTGGACACGGTCTCCGTTCAGCTTTTCAGCATCCAGGGTACGCCCATTGTCCATCACATACATATGGAAATGTTCTGCAATTGAATCACCGGAATTGATGATCTGATCCTTGACCAAACCGATGTTACGTTCGATGAACGCTTCCTTCTTGAAAGTGGTGGTGGACAGCACCAACTCGACGTCATTCAGCTCTCCATCGATATCGAGCTCATAGTAACTATTCCTGATTGCAACAGAACCATCAGTCTTTACAATAAAGCCCACGACCACCATGTCGTCGCTGACCGTCAAAGGCAAATCCACAATCTGCCAGTCAGCCGAAGCCTCCAGTTTTCTTGAGGTTCCTTCGACTGGAATCGGATTGTGTGCGAAAGCATCGCCCATGGTCTGAATTACTTCACAAGATGCACCCTTAAGCTCAAGATGAAGAGAGAATCCTTTCGCACGCGTGTAGCGCTTCAATTTCATTACCGACAAGGAATTGAAGTATGTGCTGAAATCGAACATTCCAGCGTTATACATTTCCCATTCGCCAAGCTGCTCATCGAAGACAACAGGCTGATCTGAACGACAGTATAAAGCTGGATAGGTAACGGAGCGAGGATTCGTCTCCAACAAGATGTTCGCGAATTTCATTGAGATCATGGTCTCTAGGTTACCGCCATCCCTTGAAGAGAATCAAAACATGAACATTGTTCTCCAACAGATATGCACGTTTTTGTTTATCTCGTTTCAACAGCTAGATTCCACGCGTTGCGTTTAGCCAGCTGCGGATAGAACCATTCCCTAATTACCGGAACATAATAAAGCAAGAATGCACCACAGAGGTCGATCGGCAGACGGACGATGAAGCTCAGCAGAACCAACGGGACCTGGGGAAACGCCATACGCAGCGCCCCAAGATACATCTGCCAAGGCAATACGTTATCTTCAATCAAGTGCACGCACAAAATAGCAAGACTCGCCTGGCCAATACTGCTTAACACGCTTCCCAGCGCCGGAACTCGATCAATCAATTGCGAAATACCAATAACGCACAGTGTTCCCGCGATACTACCAATTACAGCCAGGACCGGTCGCGAACCATAGTTATTGATGGCCATGCTCATACCGCCGAAGAACATGATATCAACCGCCCAAACAACAAATGCGATGGCCCATATGCAGGGGAAACGCTTCACAAAGCCAAGTACATCATATTTCTTGGCAAGATATCCCAAATACAGGAATGCTGCCGCGCACATTCCCGGCTGGATACTCCAGGGCAGCAACACATAGTGCGAGGAAATATAGCCAATAGCAAAGCACAGCACCACCCAAACCGGGGTGTAAGGAAGTCTTGCGAGACAATGCAGCAACAATCGAGCCCAGAATAGTGCGAGCAAGAACCAGATCGCACCGATTCTCAGGTCTACTCGCCAGAGCGTCAGATTCGAAAATATCGCCGCTTCCATATATCGCGGCCATGCCCCATTGCCGAAGGGCAATCGCCCGACTCTCATGATCGAGCGTCGCCATGCAGGTCACGCCGACAAGCACGCATAATGCCGTCACCACGTAGGTGAGCAGCAGCTGTTTTGCTTCCTTCATCCAACGGAATCGTCTGTCTGGATGCATGAAATACCCGGACAGGATGAAGAAAAGCGGCATATGGAATGAAAAAACAGATGGACAGAACAACCTGGGCCGTGCGATGGGGCGCAAATAGGTTCGTTTCAATAGCACTGTGTCCCAGTATCACAGCCAAAATGGCTATGCCCTTGGCAATATCGAAAAATCTAATACGCTGCATACCCTCTCAAGTCTCCTATTGGCACGTTCTTCCTACCGCTTTCCAAACGTTTTATCGGATGTTTACAGGCCGAGCAATTGCTGCAATGCACGCCACACCGCAACCTGACCCATACGATTCGGGTGGATGCCATCCTTATACAACGCCTGCTGTGGTATTCCCGTCGAACGCCCTACCGTACGGAATGCCGAATACATTGAAGCGAAGTGCCAACCATGCTGCCGGCAAATATCCTGCAATACCGTATTTTCCTGCCCCATGGTGAGGGATCTGGGATCGGATAACGTATCGATGTTCGCGAACACATATACGTTATCGTCCCCGTATCGTACGGCAACGCGATTCAGATAGCTTTCCGCTTCACGCTTGAAATCATCGCTATTCGAAAGCCTCAATCGGTCGTTCGCTCCAAGCAGCACGATAGCGGCATCCTCATGTCCGAGGGTCGCATCGCCGATGGAGTTATAGCCCGAATAGGAGCCCTTGCCCGGCGCACTGGCATTGGTCATGAATACACCGCGCGACTCCAGATAACGCCTTAGGCTGTTGGCGGCCATATCCGTCTGATGGGACGGCTCATAATAGGTGACTCCCTCAAGCTGGAACAGCTCACGAGACGTACATGGATACGTGTTCGCCGCGCCCACTCCGGCAGCGATACTGTCTCCAAGAAGGCGAACGGAACGGTACCTGCCCGACTTGATTTTGTTACCAAATGCTCCAGCAGCGGCTCCGACGTAATCACTCGGTATGACAGACGAACGCCGCGTATCGAGAGCACCGGTGCGATTATCGAAATAGTAGGTGGGCGTTATTCACGTTCTGCTGGCCGTACAGCATCTTGCCGCTCGGCCAGCTGTAGCATACCGTTTTCCCACCTAGCCCCTGCCAACCGTACTGTACTGCGCCGGTATGAGCGTCCAACAGGTACCACGCGCCGTCAATGGGATGTTCCCCATATAACATCCAACCCATCCGGCGATCGTAGAATACCCACTTCTGAGATTTCGACAGGTATACAAAGCCATACTGCATAGCACCTGTCGATTCATCGAAGTCATACCAATGCCCATTGATCAGCTGTTCCCCGTACAGCATCTGGCCGGAGGCATGGTCGTAGTACACCCATTTATGTTGTGGCGAGTTGAAATAGAAGCCATAGGACATCGCGCCGATGTTCTCGTCGAAATGATACCAGCCGGCGTGGCTCTGGTCGTAGTTCACGTAGCGTTCCCCGTAGAGCATCTTCCCCGTGGTCAGGTCATAGTAGACCCATTTGCCGCCATTGGAGGGAACGTGCGTTATGTCCTTCGCCATCGCACCAGTGGTGGTGTCGAAATAGTACCAGGCACCATAGCGGTAATCCTCGCCCTTGACCATATGACCGGCAGCATCATAGCGAACCCATTTACCACCATTGGATTGAAGATATACGTCCTTGTTACGGGCTACGGAACCATTCGCATCTATCCAATACCAATTCTTATCTTTAGCATCGTATATTTCTTTGGAACAGACCTGTTGACTATTTTCGTAATAATGTTCCTTCTTCGAATCCCAACCATTGGCCGGATGAGCGTTGGCATCAGCTTCGGAGAAGGATCTGAATCGATGGCTCCTTCCTCTGCGTAAGCGTAAGACGTATTGTTGAAACCAGCGCCTAGCAAAAAAAATCAAGACCACGCAAAATCCGAAAAGCACTAGGATTTTCAACCAAAAATCCAGTTTTTTTTCTCATCGGAGTTCCTAGAAGCTCTTCTTCTCTTCCCACAGTTGCCCCTATCCGCGTATCTTCTGCTTCTTATTGCCGACAAAATCAATCATCTGCTGGACGCCATATGCCGCCATCGGAATAAGCAGCAGGAAAAAGGGCAAAGTGTAGATACTTTTTGCTTCCCAGAAAAGATAGCAGAGAAAACTCCCGATGAACGACGCACAAAGCAAAACCCTGGTAAAGACTTGAGCTGCATCATCTCCAATAAACTTTTCCTTGATCAACAAACGAAGAAGACCAATCAAGCCAATGAACGCCAATAAATATGTGACAGTTTGAGCAACATTTTCATATCGAAGTAACATATCCGAGCCATTGCCGATAAGGAAGAACGAGCTCAAACCGGCAAAATGCTTTGAGGATTCGCCCAACTCCGAATATAGTGATGTCATAAATGTTGGTTCAGCCCATTCTGACGCAAGCTTACCAGCAAAGAAATGCATCCCGTTTCCCGGATTATGCAGGAATTCTGAGAGTCGTCCTTGAACGAACTCTCTGGAAATCTGGGATTGAAGAGAATAATCATTACCTGTATTTTCAAATGCATCTAAGGCAAATCTGCTCCACCATCCAGGCGGCATATTATCGGGATGCCCTAATCCAAGAGCAATCCATGAAAGCATCGGCATGCCTTTGCCAAAGTCCTGGCCAGTCCAAGACTGCACTAACGCAACTGGAAGTTTGGAAATGATAAACGATGCCAAAACGGAAGGCAAAGAGACCAATAATTGCCAAATACGGCGATTATGCCAAACCGCAAAAACAACAGCAAGAAGCGCGGCAAGAACCACTATCTGATATGTCGATTTGAAAACAATGCCGATACCGCAGACAAGGAAACCACCAACAATCGCAAGAGCGCTGGACCATGTCTTCCTCATGCGGAAGCCTTCCGCGATAATCCAAGCACCACAAATCGTAATGAAGAACCCGACGGCATTGGGATACACGAAAGCCGCGAACATCATAAGAGGAACGCATGTTGCAATCAGAACGGTGAATGCGCCATGGCCCTTTTTATTCAACCCGAGCATGCCGCCTAAGCGCCACAAAACCGCGACCAATGCAGCAACCGCCAAGGCACTGACAATCTGAAAGGCGAGAATATTGTTCGATCCAAACAAGGCAAATACCAACAGATACCACAGCATCGGCCCACTTTGGAACGGATAATAGGAGAAATATGCGTGGGCGCTTGGAATACCTCGTGCAATACATTCCCTCTGCACGCTACCAGCCGAACAATAGTCAGCACCAAATTGGCTGATATCACCTTTAAGCAAGACATCCGCAGCATCCATCAGACTCCGCGAATCCGGATATGTATACGTTACCAAACTCAATGAAGTGAGCCAGATGATCTGCAGTACTATCGTATATACCAACAATGCAGCAAAAACCCAGCGGCGTGGCAACTTCGAAAAGCCTAGCGCAAGCAAGACAAACAGAGCACATAACATGACCGTGCCCAGCACAAATGCAATGGACGGCATGCCAAAGTGGTAGTCAACCTGCTCTGTGATACTTCCGAGCTGCGAATTGGCTCTCTTAAACGTAACTGTAAAGAGAATCGACAATACAAACAATACCGCGACAATGGCGGTCTGAAATCCCAAAGCAAGTACAACGAGCCATCTCGGTAGCACACGTTTGAAGAATGCCCATTTTTCAGGCACAATATCCGGCTTATTCACTCGGTAATAGTCCTTATCTTTCCCGAAAAGACAAACTACCCGCTCAGAGCGTCGTCTCGACAATATAGCGAGGACGAGCCTTGACCTCTAAATAAATTTTTGCTATGTACTCACCAATAATACCGAGTGCCAGCAAAATAAAGCCGCCCAGAATCCACAGGGAACACATCATTGATCCCCAACCCGCAACGGCATGCCCCGAGAAAACGGAAATAAGGGTATAAATCAACATGACGATTCCAACGAACACCGAGAACAGACCCAGACCGGTGATCATGGTCAGCGGCTTTGTCGAGAAGGAAGTCACGCCTTCAATCGCAAAGGAAACCATCTTTTTCAACGGGTACTTGGATTCCCCGGCCACTCGGGTTCCGCGTTTGTAATAAACCTTTGCTGTTTTAAATCCGAGAGAAGGAACCAGACCGCGTAGGAACAAATTCGATTCCTTGTATTGCGATAAAGCCTGCAATGCGGCACGGCTCATCAATCGGTAATCGGCATGATCTGGCACCGTTTCCGTTCCAAGCCATTTCATCAGGGAATAAAAAGCATGGGCGGTGCCACGCTTGAATGCAGTATCGGTTTCACGGTTATCGCGCACGCCATAGACGATTTCCGCGCCCCGAAGGTATTCCTGCACCATGTCATCGACCGCATTGGGATCGTCCTGCAAGTCAGCATCCATAGAAACAACAGCGTCGACATTCATACTCAATGCATGCATTAAGCCAGCAAAAAGAGCATTCTGGTGGCCTCTATTGTGAGCTAGTTTTACACCACGGAATAAGGAGGGATCTTTCTCATGCAGCGACGTAATCACATCCCAAGTCTTGTCATGGGACCCATCATCGACAAAAATAACAAAGCTATCTCGTGCAACAGCCTGCGAATTCTCAAGCTGAATCATCTTTTTCTTCAAAACATCCGCAGTCATATGCAATGCGGCTTCTTCGTTAAAACAAGGAATCACAAAAGCCAGTGTCGGTTCACGTCTCATCTGAACTCCACGCTTGTTCGTTTCCATATCATGAGTCATGTCTAACAGTGTATGTCATGCTATCAACGCAAATAGTCAAACCCTGCCCACAGCTTCATCACGTATCTTCAAAGGCCTCCTTGCATAGCGGTACTGCCACACCTCTAGACATACACCAAAAGCTCCAACGAGTGACTTGCAAAACAAGCTTTTGTCATGGCAATAGCTGTAATTGACCTCGAACAATGAGAAGAAAAAAGCAATAATGTTTCAACGGAGAAAAATCCTAATCGGTTTTCTAACCATTACAATGCTACAGGGGATTATTTAACCGGCAATCGCACTGGGCAGCGAGCCTGGCGCAATGCAAGCGCCTTCTAATAATCAAACTGCCGAACCGGTTCAGAATCCAAATAGTACCCAGAGGTATGATTCTAATGCAATCGATTCAGAGGCCAATGGTGCCGCGCAATCTTCTGATTCAGTGTACGAATCAACACAACTGAAAAAAAAAAATAATCCAATCCAGCCAACAGAACAGGAATGACAGCCAACCCGACTCTTCCGAATCGAACAGGAATAACGGCAGCGCTAGTTCCAACGAATCGACTAAAACAGGACACAACCTGAAAACGGTTGGGATCAGGATAAGGAGCACTACTACGAAAATGGCACTATGGCCATCAGCAAGGACGTGTTCATTCCAAGTTCTCCGACAAACCGCAAAGACGGAATCTGGGTCCGTTTTGATGAAACCGGTAATTTACGTTTCCGAATCATTCAGCGAATTCAAAGCACGAAAATCAGCCATGACAGGCAACACAGTCGCCATTGTGAAAGCGGCTGGAAAATTCACCATTTTCCAGCCGAATCAATCAAGCAGTATAACTGAGTCTGAAATGTAAATCAGGAATCAACCTCGGCCTGTGACACTATCGAAATAATGCCATGCTTGCCATTGTGGAACCCACGTGTTTCCGTGAGCCATAGCTCCTGTAACTGGATCGAAGTAGTACCATAGACCATTCTGTTTCTGCAAACCTTTTTACCATTTTGCCGGTTTTCTGATCATAACGGACCCATTTACCGCCATTCGAACGTATAAAAATA
>ENA-OQCT01000015-OQCT01000015.1-human-gut-metagenome-genome-assembly--contig:-NODE-15-length-15007-cov-0.891868_pt1 | contig 15007 bp, 14 predicted proteins | sample MGYA00242764_ERZ504591 | MGnify/ENA primary metagenome ERZ504591 (study PRJEB26092, sample SAMD00036299) | human gut metagenome | host: Homo sapiens | study: EMG produced TPA metagenomics assembly of...
CGAGACATCAGGCCATGCCGGCAGGAATCCGCCGTCAACGGTAAACCAGTTGGCGAACGACGCGCGAATGCCCGAAGCGGTCGGCACATTCGCGATGATCACATACAAACCGCCGAAAATCATGGCAAGCACGGCCACGATCTTGATGATGGCGAACCAGAATTCAAATTCGCCGAACTTGTTCACGCCCATAAGATTCAGCGCCGCGATGGCCACCAGGAACACCGCCGCCGACACCCACTTCGGAATGTTCGGGAACCAGTAATTCACGAACGAGCCAACCACGGCCAACTCCACCATGGCCACGAGCACGTAGTTGAACCAGTAATTCCAGCCGGAAATAAAGCCGGCTCGCTTCGACCAGTACTGCGTGGCGATAATAGCTGAACGCGCCCGCCTTCGGATCCTCGACCGCCATTTCGGACAGGGCGCGCACGATCAGGAAAATCGCCAGACCGCCGATCAGATAGGCGAGCAGAATGGCCGGGCCCGCCAGCTGAATCGACTCGCTGGAACCATAGAACAGGCCGGTGCCGATCGCGCCGCCCAATGCGATCAATTGAATATGACGATTCTTCAAAGACTTGCGCAGCGTCGGCGGAACCGGCACATCGTCGGTTTCGCGCGGTTTCTTCGCAACGGTTGCGTCGCTCATGAATGCTTCCTCTTCTTGGGTGCCTCGGCAATATTCGGCAAATTCGGCAAAAGTTTGCGATCTTGGCGATGTTGCGTTCGGCAGTAGTGGTAGGTGACGCGCCTATGGTTTTTGGCATGGACTCGTCTTCCCCGATTGTAGCTGTAGCGCGTGGATTCGGTTTCATAGTGTTCAATAGTTCGATAGTTCAATAAAATGAAGGTTTTGGGAGCAATGGTTGGTGCTGCTTGAGCGCTACGGGCTGGAGGTCGTCATGGCATTCATCAAAGACATGGTGCGTATGTGGTTGCATGCGTGGAAGCGATTCATCTCCATCGCACTGATCTCGTTGCTGGGCGTCGCCGTGCTTACGGGCATTTACGCGGGTTGCCGAGACGCTTTTCTTGCGACGGATCGTTTTTTCGATACCCAAGGATTGCACGACATTCAGGTGTTGTCGACGGCCGGATTGACCGATGACGATATTGCCGAGCTCCGTAAGATTTCCGGTGTTGCGAAAGTGCAGGGCGAACGTTCGCAAACCGTGACCGTCGATTTGAACGGCAAAAAAACCGTGACCATGCAGGAGATCGGCACGAACGGCATTGACCAGCCGTATCTGCAGAGCGGACGCATGCCGGAGAAGTCCGGTGAGATTGCGGTGACGCGCAAATTCATCAAGGATTCCGGATATAAAAAGGGCGACCATATTACGGTGACGCCGCAGGATTCGGCGTCTTCTTCTGTGTCCGATTCTGCAGAATCGGACAATCAAACGGGCGAAAAACGGGTCCCAGATGTCCGATTCTGCAGAATCGGACACGCAGGATGGCAAACGTGCCGCACGGGTGACCATTCTGGTGAATCGGACAATCAGGCACCGAGCTTCCCCACCGAACTGACTATTGTGGGCGTGGTGCTTGACCCGCAGGATCTCACCAATCCAGACGGCTATTCGGGTACGAACGCATTCCGTTCCTCCGCCACCAGCGACTACACGTTCTTTGCGCCGTCCGACGGTGTGACCGGCAGCATGTACACGGCCGTCACCATTCTCGTGAAAGGCGCCGCCGACAAGGACTCGTTCAGTGACGTGTACGACGACACCGTCAGCGAAGTAGCTGACCGCATCGACGGTACGGTGCGAACCAATCGCCAGAAAGCGCGTCATCAGGAACTACTCGACGCTGGAACCAAACAAATCGACGAGGCGAAAGCGCAAACCGACAAACAGTTCGCCCGCAGCGCAACAGCAGATCGACAGCAATCGCAGCCAGCTCAATCAGCAAATCGACCAAATCGTCAATATGCAGGCGGGCGCGGCTGCAGGATCCCTCGACGAAACAACCCGTGAAACACTACGTGAAACGGTAATTGCCGCAAGCCCGCAATTAGCGGAAGCCAAAGCGCAACTCGACCAGGCGCAATCGAAATTGGACCAGCAGAAAAAAGACACCGAACGGACACTGCAATCCAAGCAAAACGAGCTGGAAGACAGCATTCCGCAAGTGCGTTGGTATGTGCAGGACCGGTCGCAAATCGGCGGATTCAGCTCGCTGAAATCTGATCTGGAATCCATCCAATCGCTGGGCAACGCATTCCCGATCGTGTTCTTGCTCGTGGCGGTGATGATGAGTCTGACCGCCATGGCGCGCATGGTCGAAGAGGATCGCGGCTGATCGGCACATACACAGGGCTCGGCTACGGGCGTCTTGCGGTCGCCTCACGATACCTGTTGTTCGCGCTGTTCGCCTGCCTGATCGGCGGTGGACTCGGCCTGATCGCAGGCTTCCTTGGCATTCCGGCGTTCCTGCTCGTCGTATTGCGAGGCTTGTATGTGATGCCGGACGTACGCTTGGCATACGACTGGCTGTACGGAACGGCCGGAGTCGCGCTGTTCGTGGTCGGCGTGCTTGCCGCAACCGTGTATGCGTGCGCGCAGGAAATGCGACAGAAGCCGGCCAGTCTCATGCGTCCGAAAGCGCCGCGTGCAGGATCGCGCATTCTACTGGAGCGTATCAAGCCGTTGTGGAATCGCATGAGCTTTCTCGGCAAAGTCACGGCGCGCAACATTTTCCGTTTCAAATCGCGTCTGATCATGACGGTCGGCGGCGTGGCCGGCTGCACCGCGCTGATTGTGTGCGGACTTGCGATCAACGACACCGTTGCCGCATTGGGCGCGAAACAGTATCAGGACGTGTATCAGTACGATTTGATGGTGGTCGCGAACGATGATGACGCTGATGCGATGCGGCAGAAAGTCGCTTCGGATGGTCGCGTCACGTCGAGCATGGACGTGCGCGTTGAATCGGGTGATTTGACCGGCGATTCGGGGAGCGAAAGCATTCAGCTGGTTGCCGTGCCCGACAGTGAACGCAGCGAGTTCGGCAAGATGGTCACGTTGCAGCCGGTGCGCTCCAGTTGGGTGGACGCTGCGAAGTCGTTGTTCAGCGGGAAGTCCAGAGCGTCTTCCTCTGCGTCTTCGGTGTCCGATTCTGGAGAATCGGACAACCAGACGGGTAAAAACGGGTCCCAGATGTCCGATTCTGGAGAATCGGACGCGAATGGTACCTCCGGTACGAAGGGCGCGGTAAGTCTGGGCGATGACGGCGTGATCGTATCGCAGTCCGCGGCAAGCGCGATGGGCGTCAAAGCGGGCGGTATGGTAACGCTGACCAACGGTGACGATATGCAGGCCGAAGCGCATGTCAGCGCGGTGATCCGCAGTGTGATCGGATCGGACGTGTATGTGAGCGAAACCTATTATCGCCAGCTGTTCGATACTGCTGCATCCGGCACGTCTTCCGCATCTTCCGCGTCCGATTCTGGAGAATCGGACAATCAAAACGGCAAATCCGGTACCTCGAATGGCGCATCGTCAAACGACCAACAATTGGTGTGGAACGCCATGTATGCGAAGCTCAAAGGTTCAGGCGAATCCCAGGCCGCCTATGCGGAAAAGCTGGAAGACGACGATGCGGTCATGAAAGCCGTGAGCTGCGCGCACATGGCGGAAAGCTTCAAATTCGACCTGATGGGCGCGGTGGTCGCGCTGATCGTGGCGCTCGCGGGCGGGCTCGCGCTCGTGGTGTTGTTCACGCTCGCCAACACCAACGTGTCAGAACGTGAACGCGAGATGGCCACGCTCAAGGTGCTCGGATTCTTCGACAAAGAGGTTCACCACTATGTGAACCGTGAAATGATGGTGCTCACCATGATGGGCGTGGTGCTGGGCTTGCCTCTCGGCCGTTTCGTCGGCGGATTGCTGACGGCTGCGTTGAATATGCCCGCACTGTATTTCGAAGTGGAATGCACGCCGTTGAGTTATGTGATTGCGGCCGGCGCGACCATGGCTTTCGCGCTGCTCGTGCAGTTGTTCGTGAATCCGGTGTTGGATCGTATCGACCCGATTAGTTCGCTCAAATCCGTCGAATAGGCGCATGTCTGAATGTCCGATTCTCCAGAATCGGACATTCAGACGGGTAAAAGTGCGTTACGGTTGTCCGTTTCTCCAGAATCGGACACTTAGAGTGCCGGAAAGGCTCGGATTCGCGTTTCAGTTCTTCGGATAACGGTAGTTGTGTGGCAGTTGCGTGGTGAGCTGCGGGTCCAGGCCGAGTTCCTTCAACTGCCGGTCGATTTCGCGGCGCGCACGTTTCACAAGTTCGGCTCGATATTCATCGCCATGTCCCATCGTTCCCATCTTCTCCAGTGCGTCCAATGTTTCCGCCATACGCTTGAGCCGGTCCTGATGGTGCAGCAGCGCACGCACCTGCGCATGTTCGTGCACGATCGTCCGCCAATCGGATGGTGTGTGTGCAATCTCCCGAACCGCGGTGACCGGATGTACGTCGGCCACCTGATATGTGATCGAGCCAAGCAGCGGCATCAGGAACACCGTAATCGCGCCGGCTGCGACCAGTGTTGACGCGGTGTCGCCTTGCATGGTGCCGACCTTCACCGCCAGTGACGTGACGGCGACGATGATCGGCAGCGCGGTCGTGCAATACAGCGCTACGGTGACGCGATGATGCGATGACAGCGGATTCTCGCGTTTGTCGAGCGATAGCGCAACATATACGGGCACCGCGCGAATCAGCATGAGCATTACGATGAACGACGACGAGCAGCGCGGGTCGGCCTGCCACGGCGCGCACGTTGATTCGCGGCTCCTGACACCACGAAAAACACAGGAATAAGGAATCCGTAGCCGACGCCTTCCAGTTTCATTTCCAGCGACTTGCTGCCGTCGGGGATGATGTAACGCAGGATGAAGCCTGCGGCGAACGCGCCGAGCACCGCGTCAAGTTCGAACAGTGCAGAAATGGTGACAAGGAAGATGAGCAGGAATGTGGTCAGTCGCATGAGCGTTTGCGATGACGTGTTCGCGTTTTCCGTAAGGAAACGGTACAGGCGATGGCCGGTTTTCAGTGCTTTCGTGGGTAGCATTGCGCACAGTAGACAGATGGTAAGGAACGCGCCGAGCACGAGCATGGTCTGCCAGCCGGTTCGGGTGGATAGCAGGATGGCCATGGCAAGGATTGGGCCGAGTTCGCCCCACGTTCCGTACGAGATGATGGCGTCGCCGATGGGGGTGCCTTCGAGGTTGCGTTCCTTGAGAATCGGCATGAGTGTGCCGAGAGCGGTGGTGGTAAGTGCTATTACCGTGGCGATGCCGTTGATGCCTTGCTTTGCGAAGAATGGAAGCAGGGTCACGACGAGTCCGGCGAGCCCCAAGGTGATGATCCATGTGACAAGGCCGACTTTGCCTTGATGTCCGGCGAGTCGTTTCGGGTCGATTTCATAGCCGGCGAGCAGGAATAGGAACGCCATGCCGAGCTCGCTCAAGAGTTTCACGGCGTCGTTCACCTCGATTACGCCCAGTCCGTACGGACCGAGTGCGGCTCCGGTGACGAGCAGCAGCACAGTTTGTGGAATGAACCTTCCTGGAATCAGCTGCGCCACAATCGGGCTGACGGCCGCCACCGCCATGATGATAGTCAATGAAACGAGCTCTTGCGTCATGTTTCTAGCCTAGTGAGTCTGCATGACGGTGTTCAAGGACGTGATGCCCCATGATGAGCCAAAGGGCACTCTGGGGCAAGGTTAAGTTTTTGTAAATTTTATGGGGGGGGGGGGGTAATTCTATGAGCGTTACTATCTGTGCAAAATGGCGGAACTGTTTTGTTTTGAAGATGGAACTCCTTCTTTTCATTGGGGGAAGGGTGGGCTTTATTCGAGGGTTTTAACGAGGGTGCCAATGGGAAAGCTCCGATACGATTCTGAACCAAGCTGTTTAGGCAATATAGGGGGAGGGAAGAATGGTTGATGGAAAATTCACCGCAAAGGAGCGCGCGTATTTGGCCAGCCTTCCCGCAGTGGAAAGCGTGAGCGCGTCGCATATCCGGTATGCCGACAGTTTCCGCATCGAAGTCATGTGCAGATACAATGCGGGCGAATCGCCGGCCGCCATCTTCCGCGAGGCGGGTCTCGACCCGAAACTCATCGGATACAAACGCATTGAGCGGTGCATTGCACGCTGGAAAAAGCAGGAGGAACGAGACCGCCGCAACAGCAAGCGGGTGGACCGCGACGACCTGCGCGTCATTCGGCATCATGATCTTATGCGCGATGATGCGCAATCGTCGGCAACGGAATCGCAGGATGCGCTTTCGAAGCTCGCCCAAGCGCAACTCATCATCAACCAATGCGACGAATTGATCGCGAAACAGGCGTTGCGCATCGACGAACTGGAACGTGTGCTGCGAAAGCTTGTCGGGTGACGGCACGGTTGCGTGAGATGGAGGAAACGGCGGAATGGCATGACGGTCGTTGGCCGTCACCCGAAGAGGCTCCGATGGGTGGTCGACTTTCGTTGGAAAGTCGCTTTCCGTCGTTCGAAGAGGCGATTGATGTTGCCGACGAAATGCGTCAACGACGTCACGCTCGCGGCAAAACGCTGGCGATGCGTGCGATTGCGGCGCTGTTGATTGTCGCTGCGATCTGTATTGGCGGTTTTCCGGCGATGTTGCAGTATCGGTCGGCGCGTGATCTGTCGGGAACGTCGGTAAGATCCGCGCAGACGGTTGCGGGCTGGCCGTATCCGCAGGCGGATGACGCGTTCGCCGCGGCCCAGGACTATAACAAGCGGCTTGCGGAATCCGGACAGCCGATTTTGGGTGAGGCGAAGGATCCGTTCGCTGATGTGCGTGGAGGATCGCGTGCCAGTGTGTCCGATTCTGGTGAATCGGACAATGAAGCGGGTGAAAGTGGACCACAGTTGTCCGATTCTGGTGAATCGGACAATCAGAGTGGTGCGGGTACAGGCGCGGACGCCGGTTCCGCAAGCGCCAGTTCGGCGGACGCGGAGTACCGGAGTCTGTTGGATTCCGGCGGTGGCGTGATGGGTACGATTCGCATTCCGAAAATTTCCGTGAGACTGCCGATCTACCATGGCACCTCCGAATCGGCGCTCGCTTCGGGCGCGGGCCACCTGTACGGCAGCAGCCTGCCAGTCGGCGGCAAGAGCACGCATGCGGTGCTCACCGGGCATCGCGGACTGGTCGAGGCGGCCATGTTCACGCGGCTCGATGAAATGCGTGTCGGCGACTACTTCTACATCGAAGTGATGGGTCGAACGCTCGGCTATCAGGTGGACCGTATCACGGTGATCGAGCCGAACGACACGTCGCAGCTGAAAATCGTGCCCGGTGAGGATCGCGTGACCCTGATGACCTGCACGCCATATGGCGTCAACACGCACCGTCTGCTGGTTTCGGCCACACGTTCCGCCATTCCAGATGAGATTCCCGCCGAAAACGACGCGGTGAAGGATGCCCGCGCGATTGGTGCGATCACAGGTATTGCGACTCTCGTAGTGGGCGCGTTGTTGGTTTGGTTGCGACGCAAGCCGTGGCATATTCGCAGGCATGCTGCTTGGTGGCCGAAGCGCGGCTGATTCGGTTACTGCATGAAGGCGTGTCTGACATGCAATTTGAATATAAAAGTTGTGGTTGGCGAATAGAGCATGCGTGATTGCCATTATTGACTAATGGTTACGAAAGTGTGAAGAAGCGTCATTGCAGTGATTATCCCATCGTTTCTTCGCGATAACGTCGGGTGCTCTTCGTGGGTGACTTGTGTTGCGATTCAGCAATTTCCATCGATTGTGCGATACCCGACTTTCCCGCACTTAGGGTGTACGCATGGCAGTCCCTTTTCCTCTAGCTTCCAGAGTTGAAGTACTGTCAGGATTTTCCGGGCACGTAGAAGATGTTGCGAATCTTGGCATGAAGAGAGGTTGCGCGTCGTGAGACGTGTGATTGCACAGGATTTAAGGGGATGCTCATGAGGCATGCACATGAATATGAGGCGAAGCCCAGGGGAGGACTTGCAAAACGTATAGTGGCTGTGCTCGCATCGGTCGCCATGCTGGGCGGCATGGGTTATGCCACCACCTCCGCCGCGCTTGCGGAAGATACGCCGACCACTGTGGAAACCACCACGGACCAGAGCGTGACCACTGCTAACGAAACGACCGGTGACGGTAACGCCACGGATAACGCGGGCACTGACAATGCGGGCGATACTTCCGTCGACCTACGGGCACTGAATCCGATACCAACACTGGTACGGATACCGGCGTAAACACGGCGAATGCGGCAAATGCCGGAGATGCTACATCTTCGGATACGAACTCGCAGACTGATACCGCTTCGCAGCCCGATCCGCAAACTGTCAACGCCGAGCAAAATAGCCCTTCCGTAGTGGCGGATGCTACTGGTTCCGACTGTATTTACGCTGGAACGAATGCTTTGCAGCGCGTGTGCTGGCTTGATATGTCCAAGTTCAGCTCAGAGACCGCCAAAGAAAAAGCCGGCCAAAAAAATGACCGTGAATCTCGGCGGCGGCCTGACCATGTCATTTACCGCGCATTATTCCGGCGGGCGTACGGTCGTCGCCAGTGAAGTGCCAACGTGGGATAATCGTGCAGCGCACCGAGGTGAAGCTGGATATCACGCAATCTTCGGTGTTGAGGGATATTCTGATTTCCCGACCGGAAGCAAGCCCGCGCTGTATCAAGGCACTGGATATCAGAACGATTCGAAGATACAGCTTTCAGATATCACCATTACTAAAAACGGTCAGAACGTAGCTGATCTGCAGTATTCGTTCGTTATGGCGGATGCGGAAAGCACTAACGAAGACGAGCAAATGGTGTACAAATCCAGTTCCGCGATTAGGCAACTGGGATCTTATCCAACAAGCGATAGCAATTACCGTTTCTGTGATCCGCAATTTTCGAATAACAATCAAACCATAACTTGCACGGGTAAGGATGGAGACAGCGTGCCTCAAGGCATTCGTCTGTATACAACGTCCGCTCCAACTCAGGTTTCCATTGAGATGAAGAACAGTGATCTTGGCTCTAGGCAGGGTGCGGCGTTCGGCGTTATTTTCTCGCAGGCTGTTGCGAAGATCACTGTAAACGGTTTGGCCAGTGGTGATACGAACACAACATTTAAGGCTGGTGTTTCGAATAATGAAACCGAAAGTCTTGAATCGGATTCGATCTCGTCGAATACGGCAGAGAGCGGTACCTTACCGATCCTCGCTAGCGCAGATGTATCGAAAACAGTTCGCTTCTACTTGGAAGGTAGTCCAAGTGACTGGTCTAAGTATGACGTGACATTTGAAGGCACTGACAATGGCAATGTCGTTTCCAATCTTGCTATCAAGACAGATGAAAACGGTCTGCGTTATGTCGACATGTCTGTTGCGGCCGATCATACGGTGCAAGGTCACTTCACGGTGACTGCCAAGCCTGAGCCGCTTGGAGTGCCGGAACATCATAAAACCATCGCCAAGAAGAATGGTGCCAACGATACATACACGCTGAACCTCAACGTGACGGGCAAGCGGTCCAGCACTTCGCAAACCGTCTCCCAGCCAGTCGACATCGCACTAGTGCTCGATAACAGCGGCTCGATGAACTACTGCATGAATGGTGATCAGCCCTCCTACTCCCCGTGCAGAGGCGATAATGCTGTTCGCTCTGCAGCGCTGAAGGCGGCAGTGACCACTTTCTTAAATGGCGTTGATATGCAGAATGAGACAATCGCAAACGCTGATAACAAAGTACAGGTTTCGTTGGTGAGCTTTGCTAAAACTGCATCTACGCTAAGCGAACTTACGTCTGACGTAATGACACTGAAAACTAGGGTCAAAAGCTTAAAACCCCAGGGTGCCACTAATACTGCGGCTGGTTTCCGCGAAGCTAAGTCCACCTTGGATAAGGACAAGCGAACTAATGCAATCAAGTATGTAGTGTTCTTTACCGATGGTGTGCCGACTACGAGTAGTGCATTCGACAATACTGTTGCGAACAATACATTGACGATCGCTAAGCAACTGAAAGATGCGAATGTTGGTGTGTACAGCGTAGGCATCTTCTCTGGTGCTGACACGAGCGTAACTTCGTGCAATTGGCTGTCAGATGAGACGCGCAAAGCCAATGTGTTTATGAATGCGGTGTCCAGCAATTATCCGAATTATGGAAGTGTTGCTTGGGATGCTTGGTCTGGTGTAACGCTTAGTGGCGGCTCGGACAAGGGCTACTACAAGACCGCCAGTACGGCTTCTGAGCTGTCGAAGGTTTTCGAAGACATTCAGCAAACCATTACGACCACCAACGGATATACCGGCGTGACCATTCAGGATACGCTGTCGGGATATGCGAAGTTTGCTGATGCCGATCCTGAAAAAACCGCGAAAGTGGTTACCAATGATGGCACTGATGTAACTGCGCAATGGAATATCAAGGTGCATGATAAGACGATTGCCGCATCGCCGAAGAGCTCTGATCCACTTCCTGACGGTGTGACTTACACGCTGCAGTTCGACATTAAGCCTACGCAGAAGGCGTATGACGATTATGCGGCGAACAAGAACGCTGAAAAAGATGGCTACGACGGTGTGACTGGTAGTGCTGGTTCTGATGCTGCCGGTAATGCCACGTCTGTGGACAAGCCCGGTTTCTACACCAACGACAGCGCATGCTTGGCCTACTCGGGTGACGGCGAAACACATGCCTGCAGTGATACGCCTTATACGGAGCAGCCGGTCGATCAGGTCAAGACCGGTGCCATCACAGTGCAGAAGAAGTGGGCTGATGCTGATGGCAAAGCGAGCTCAGAAGGCAATCCTGAATCGGTGACGTTCACATTGCAGATCGATGAAAAGGACTCGCGCGAAGCTGCGGCGACGGCTGATACGAATTGGACTGCAACTTTCGAAAACCTAGCTCCCGGTCACACGTATAAGGTGGTCGAAAAAGGCTGTTGAAGGTTACGAAACTTCTTACAAGAGCCAAGACGTGACAATCACTGCCGACGAGCTGTGGAACGCCAATTTCAACGCGAATACGGCTGACAATGTGGAGGAGTGGAACGTCGCTGTCACCAACACTCACAAGAAGTCGACGTTGGCTGAAGGTTCGATCAAGGTGTCCAAGAGCATCAGCGGTCGTGAATGGAAGAAAGGTGACTCCTTCAACTTCACCATTGCCGGCTCTGACCCAGCCCAGAACGCTCCATTGCCCGATTCAGCTTCCGTCACGATCAATGCGAATACCGCAAATCACGAGGCGAGCTTCGGCAAGATCGTATACAAGACCGATGGCACCTACACCTACACGGTGAAGGAAACCAAGCCCACCAACGCCATTGCCGGCCTGCACTATTCCCAGGCGGAATACACGGTAACCGTGACGGTTCCTGCCGATATGGGCACGCCAACAGTGAGCATCAAGCAAGTCAAGGACGACAACGGCAAGACTGTTGATAATCAGTCTGCGAATGTCGCCAAATTCACCAATACGTATGTGGCGGTGTCGGCGTTGCCGTTGACGGGCGGAACCACGGATCGTCAATGGCTGCTGGTTGGCGGCTCGATCGGCGGACTCGCAGTACTGCTGGTTGGCGCGGCTGGCGTCTGGAACAGCAAGAAGCGTCTCGTCTGAGACGGTTCCTCGGGCTGGACTGCCCTACCAACCTTCACGGGGCGGTCCAGCCGCACATCACAAATTTGTGGATCCGGAGCATGTTGGGCTTCAGATCCCGTTAGCAAAAACAAACACAACATCAACAACACAATGAGAGGGGATTCTCATGAAGATGAGGAAACTTTTCGCCGGTATCGCCGCCGCTGCGACGTTGCTGGGCGGCATGGCCCTGAGCGCGGCAAGCGCACAGGCTGACGGCAGCGGCACTGTCGTCACTAGTAAGGTGAATTTCACATTCACTGCTCAGGACGCCAAGCAGCTGACCAATCGTAAGCTGGACGCTACAAGATCGCTGACTACGTGCAGTACGGCACTGGTAGCAATGCAACGTACGGTGTGCAGACTGCCGGCACGGTGACGGATAACTCCGGCATCAAGGCTGCGCTCGAAGCTGCTGTTGCAGGCACTAATAAGACGGTTCCGACCGATGGCGGCGATCTGATGGCTTGGGCGCTCGCCGAAGGCGTGCTGTCTGTGGACAATTCTGCAGATGGTGCATGGAATAATAGCGCTTCCCGTAAGTTTGTGGAATCGCTGAAGACCACGACTGACAAGCTTGGTACCGCAGAAGAGGTTGATTTGGGTGCTGCCGCTAATGGCACTTCCGCTACTGTGACGCTCCCTGCAGGCCTGTACCTGTTTGTGGACGCGGATTACTCGGTTGGCACCAATGGAGCTGCCACTCCGTCTATCGCAATCCTCGTTGGCTCCGGTAACGTTAAGGATGGCGTGCTGAATCCGCTCACTGAGGCAACTGTGGCCATTAAGAACCAGACCACTGCCGTGACCAAGAAGGTGAATGGAGAGGACGTCATCACCGCTTCCGTTGGCCAGAAAGTGACATACACCATTACGAGCAAGGTGCCGCAGAACACGCAGTACTACAGCGATTACGGCTACACCTACACGGATACCCCGTCTGCTGGCCAGACTGTGGATTTCGATTCCCTTAAGGTGACGGTCGGCGATAAGAGCCTGAACAAGGGTACGGATTACACCGTGGCCCAAAACAAGAATGGCACCTTCACCGTCACCATCAGTTCCATCCAGAAGCAGACCGCAGGTGCACTCATTACTGTGACCTATGCTGCCAAGGTTACTGAATCGGGAGCCTCCGGCAGCAAGGCCGTGACTAACGCGGTCGTGCTCTCCGACAATGGTGCTGAAGCTACTGACAGCACTACCATCACCAATAGCGGGTTCTCCTTTACCAAGACCGACGCTCAAGGCAATCCGCTGGCCGGTGCTACGTTCACGATCCGCGTTCCGGGTGTGGATGGTTCGTTCACCGCCACCTCTGACAAGACCGGCACAGTGACCTTCAAGGGTCTTGCAGATGGCACCTACGAAGTCAACGAAACCACGGTTCCGAATGGCTTCCAGCAGAGCCTCAAGGCCAAGTTCAATGTCATCATTGAGAATGGTGAGGTCAAGTTCAAGGGTACGGATGTGTGGGGCCTGGCTCCGAAGGAGTCTTCCGATAAATACCAGGTCAAGAACGTGAAGAACGTCACCCAGCTGCCGCTTACCGGTGCTGCGGGCACGACCCTCTTCACCGTGGTGGCGCTGCTCGTGGCAGGTGCCGGCGTTACCGTCGCACTCAAGTCGCGCCAGCGCGTGCGCTGATACGCGCTCAATCGCTGAAACAATAAGCGCATAAGCAGCCGTAAGCGGGCATTCGCGGAAACCATCCGTGGATGCCCGCTTTTCATGTCTTTTCGTGCCTTTCCATACTTTTTAGGGGTGAAGGTTTTGCACGGGGCAATACGGGGATCGAAACGGGTGAAATCCGGTACCAAACGGCGAAATCCGGCATGAAAAAGGTATCCGCAAGTGGCAGTTAGGTGGCAAAACAGTCGTTAAAAAGCAATCATGCAGGGGTTGCAGGTGGGGGCATCTCACGACAATGGCACCCTACAATCGCAAGCACATTCATGCAAACAGTGGAAAGGCGGGTGTCATGGCACGAGGTGGGGGAGCATTCAGCGACGAGGAAATCCAACTATTGCGCGGACTGCCAGCGGTCGCCAACGTAACGCGCAATCGCATCACCTACGCCGATTCGTTCAAGCAAGTGTGCACCATCCGCTACTTGACAGGCGAATCGCCAACCAAAATCTTCCGGGAAGCGGGACTTCCGCCGGATCTCATCGGATACAAGCGCATCGAACGGTGTGTGGATCGTTGGAAAACGTCGGCCATCAAATCCGTGACCGGCAGCGGCAACATGAGCGACAGCGAGATCATCGCGCAACTCGTCAACCGGTATGAGCATGCGTTCGTGATGAGGCGCAACCTCGATAGCATCACCAACAGGACGATGGAACATATTCCCGTCAAAGCGCAAGGCGACGACGGCATCGACGTGGGAACCGCGAGCATCATCATCAAACAGCAGGCACGCCGTATCGACGAACTGGAGCGCGCGAACGCCGAACTGCGCGGGCAAATCGCCGCCACCGCCTGACCCAGACCATCGTTATGCCATACGCAAGCGAGAAAGTAGCGGTCAACCTCGTGAATCTGCCATATATAGGCGAGATAGGGCGGCAGGGGGTATGGCGAGGCGAAAATACGGGAATAAGGTGGTCAGCTGGGCACGGTTGACCACAAACGGGATGCGCCAGTGCCGCAAAATCTGTGTACGTGCCCAAAAACAAAGCTTCGGCGGGCGCAATGTGCGGTTCGCGGGGTAGGGTAGTGAACATTATGACTTCCGAGAACACCAATTCCGCGGGCTCAAGCGCCGCGCACATCAAATCCGTCGAAAGCCTCGACCAAAGCAATGAAATGGAGCGAGGCCTGAAAAACCGCCATGTCCAGTTCATCGCCATCGGCGGCACCATCGGCACCGGCCTGTTCCTAGGCTCCGGCAAGTCGATCGCACTGACCGGCCCGAGCATCATTTTCGTGTATATCGGCGTTGGCCTGATTATGTTCCTGCTGATGCGTGCCATCGGCGAAATGATGTACAGCGATCCTAGCCAGCACACGTTCATCAACTTCATCACGCGCTATCTCGGCCGCGGGTGGGGCAAGTTCGCCGGCTGGACGTATTGGATCGTGCTCATTCTGACCGGCATGACCGAAATCACCGCCGTAAGCACATATTTCGTAACGTTCTTCGGCACATTCGGCATAGACCTGAACTCGTGGAAGTGGTTGATCGAACTGTGCTTCCTCGTAGCGCTCACCGGCATCAATCTGATTGCGGTGAAAGTGTTCGGCGAGGCGGAATTCTGGTTCTCCATGATCAAGATCACGCTGATCGTCGGTCTGATCGTCACCGCCATCGTGATGCTGATCATCGG
>ENA-OQCT01000017-OQCT01000017.1-human-gut-metagenome-genome-assembly--contig:-NODE-17-length-14526-cov-0.640808_pt1 | contig 14526 bp, 30 predicted proteins | sample MGYA00242764_ERZ504591 | MGnify/ENA primary metagenome ERZ504591 (study PRJEB26092, sample SAMD00036299) | human gut metagenome | host: Homo sapiens | study: EMG produced TPA metagenomics assembly of...
TGGGGTGGTGGGTGAAGGACGTGCTTCAGGAGGACACCCGAGATCTCGTAAGGGATTGTACGCTAAGGGTCTTAAGACAAGAGCTCCGAAGAAACAATCGTCTAAGTATATTATTGAGAGAAGAAAGAAGTAATCTGATTAATTGAGTAAATTATGAGTCGTTCATTAAAAAAAGGTCCGTATATTAACGTTAAGCTTGAGAAGAAAGTGCTTGCCATGAATGAATCGGGCAAGAAAGTGGTAGTTAAGACCTGGGCCAGAGCTTCAATGATTTCGCCTGATTTCGTAGGCCATACTGTTGCAGTTCACAACGGAAATAAATTTATTCCTGTTTATGTTACCGAAAATATGGTAGGACACAAGTTGGGCGAATTTGCTCCAACTCGTACTTTCAGAGGACACGCTGGTAACAAGAAAAAATAAAACAGGATTTATCTGAAATAATAAAGTAATAATATAATGGGAGCAAGAAAAAAAATATCGGCTGAAAAAAGAAAAGAAGCCCTTAAGACCATGTATTTTGCGAAATTGCAAAAATCGTTCCTACTTCCCCCCGTAAAATGCGTCTCGTGGCTGACATGATTCGCGGGATGGAGGTGAACAGAGCACTCGGCGTTTTTGAAGTTCTCTTCAAAAGAGGCTGCCGCAAGAGTGGAAAAGTTGCTGCGCTCTGCAATTGCTAACTGGGAGCAGAAAAACGAACGTAAAGCTGAAAGTGGCGAGCTGTTCGTAACCAAGATTTTTGTTGATGGTGGTGCTACACTCAAAAGAATGAGACCGGCTCCGCAGGGTAGAGGTTACAGAATTCGTAAACGTTCAAACCACGTAACGTTGTTCGTTGGTTCTAAAAGTAATAACGAAGATCAAAATTAAGGTAAATGGGACAAAAAGTTAATCCAATAAGCAACCGTTTAGGAATTATCAGAGGATGGGATTCCAATTGGTATGGTGGAAAGAATTACGGCGATTCTCTGCTGGAAGATAGCAAGATTCGTAAATATTTGAACGCTCGTCTGGCAAAGGCTAGTGTGTCAAGAATTGTAATTGAACGTACACTGAAACTCGTGACTATTACCGTTTGTACTGCACGTCCGGGTATCATTATCGGCAAAGGTGGCCAAGAAGTTGACAAGTTGAAAGAGGAGTTGAAGAAGGTTACTGATAAGGATATTCAGATTAATATCTTCGAAGTTAAGAGACCAGAGTTGGATGCTGTTATCGTGGCTAACAACATTGCCCGTCAGGTTGAAGGCAAAATAGCCTACCGTCGTGCCATCAAGATGGCTATTGCCAATACAATGCGTATGGGTGCGGAAGGTATCAAGATTCAGATTTCAGGACGTTTGAATGGTGCAGAAATGGCCCGTTCTGAAATGTATAAGGAAGGAAGAACTCCGTTGCACACTTTCAGAGCAGATATCGACTATTGTCATGCAGAAGCATTGACTAAGGTAGGTCTTCTCGGTATTAAAGTTTGGATTTGTAGAGGTGAAGTTTATGGTAAGAAGGAATTGGCTCCGAACTTTACGCAAAGCAAGGAAAGTGGTCGTGGAAGCAATAGCGGAAACAATGGCGGAAAGAACTTCAAAAGAAAGAAAAATAATCGCTAACGAATTTGATTTTTAGGAATTATGTTACAACCGAAAAAAACAAAATTCAGAAGACAACAAAAAGGCCGTCAAAAGGGTAATGCCCAAAGAGGAAACCAGTTGGCTTTCGGATCTTTTGGTATTAAGGCCTTGGAAACGAAATGGATTACAGGCCGTCAGATTGAAGCTGCGCGTATTGCAGTGACAAGATATATGCAACGTCAAGGACAGATTTGGATTCGTATTTTCCCCGACAAACTATCACCAGAAAGCCTGCTGATGTGCGTATGGGTAAGGGTAAGGGTGCGCCGGAAGGATTCGTAGCGCCTGTTACACCGGGTAGAATTATTATCGAAGCCGAAGGAGTATCTTATGAAATCGCTAAAGAAGCTTTGCGCTTGGCTGCACAGAAGCTTCCTATCACAACTAAGTTTGTGGTTAGACGTGATTATGATATTCAAAATCAAAATGCGTAAGAAGTATGAAAACAGCAGAAATTAAAGAGATGCCTACCAGTGACTTGGTAGAAAGAGTTGAAGCAGAAGTAGCTAATTACAACCAAGTGATTTTTAAATCATTCTATTTCTCCTTTGGATAATCCTGCTCAGATCAAACAATTACGCAGGACTATTGCGCGTATGAAGACTGAATTACGCCAAAGAGAACTTAACAATAAATGATGAGCTTGATGGAAGCAAGAAATTTAAGAAAAGAAAGAACTGGGGGTTGTGCTGAGCAACAAGATGGATAAGACCATTACAGTAGCAGCTAAGTTTAAGGAGAAACACCCCATATATGGTAAGTTCGTTAGCAAGACGAAGAAGTACCATGCTCATGATGAAAAGAATGAGTGCAATATCGGCGATACTGTACACATCATGGAAACTCGTCCTTTGAGCAAGACTAAGAGATGGAGATTGGTAGAAATAATTGAAAGAGCTAAGTAATTATGATACAAGTAGAATCCAGACTTACAGTATGTGATAATAGTGGGGCAAAAGAGGCTCTCTGTATCCGCGTTTTTGGGTGGTACAGGTCGTCGCTATGCTTCAGTAGGGGACGTGATTGTCGTTTCTGTTAAGAGCGTTATCCCTTCAAGTGATATTAAAAAAAGGTGCAGTGTCTAAAGCTTTGATCGTACGTACTAAGAAAGAAATCCGTCGTGCTGATGGCTCTTACATACGTTTTGATGATAATGCTTGCGTGTTGTTGAACAATGCAGGTGAAATTAGAGGTAGTCGTATTTTCGGTCCGGTAGCTCGTGAACTTCGTGCTACTAACATGAAAGTTGTGTCACTCGCTCCTGAAGTACTTTAATATTGTAAAAGATTTGAGTAATGAGTAAATTACATATTAAAAAAGGCGATACAGTTTATGTAAACTCCGGTGAAGACAAGGGTAAGACTGGTCGTGTATTGAAGGTTCTTGTTGATAAAAACCGCGCAATCGTTGAAGGTATCAACATGGTGTCTAAGAGCACAAAACCGAATGCTAAGAACCCGCAAGGTGGTATTGTGAAGCAAGAAGCTTCTATCCACTTGTCAAACTTGAACCCCGTTGATCCAAAGACTGGCAAAGCAACGCGTGTTGGTAGAAAAGTAAGTGCTGAAGGCACTTTAGTGCGTTATTCTAAAAAATCAGGAGAGGAGATTAAGTAATGAGTAATACTGCTAGCCTTAAGAAAGAATATGCAGAGCGTATTGCGCCTGCATTGAAATCACAGTTCCAGTATTCTTCTTCTATGCAGATACCCGTACTTAAGAAGATTGTTATCAATCAGGGTCTGGGTATGGCTGTTGCCGACAAGAAGATTATTGAAGTGGCAATTAATGAAATGACTACTATCACTGGCCAGAAAGCCGTGGCAACCATTTCTCGTAAGGATATTGCAAACTTTAAGTTGCGTAAGAAAATGCCGATTGGCGTTATGGTAACTCTGCGTCGTGAGAGAATGTACGAATTCCTTGAAAAGTTGGTTCGTGTAGCTCTGCCTCGTATCCGCGACTTCAAGGGTATTGAAAGTAAGTTCGATGGTAAGGGTAACTATACCCTTGGTATTCAGGAACAAATCATTTTCCCTGAATTAATATCGATAGTATACTAGAATTCTCGGAATGAATATTTACCTTTGTAACCTCTGCGCAAACAGATGAAGAAGGGTATGCCTTGTTGAAAGAATTCGGTTTACCGTTTAAAAACGCTAAAAAAAGATTGATAATATGGCAAAGGAATCAATGAAAGCACGCGAAGTAAAGCGTGCTAAATTAGTAGCCAGATATGCCGAGAAAAGAGCTGCGTTGAAGCAAATCGTTAGAACCGGTGATCCTGCTGAAGCTTTTGAAGCTGCACAGAAATTGCAGGATTTGCCTAAAAAATTCTAACCCGATTCGCATGCACAACCGTTGCAAGCTGACAGGTCGTCCCAAAGGATATATCCGTCAGTTTGGCATCTCCAGAATCCAGTTCCGTGAGATGGCTTCTAACGGTCTTATTCCCGGTGTAAAGAAAGCAAGCTGGTAATTATTGTTTTTTAAATATTGTCAGGGTAGGCCTGATTAATTTAATTTATTTTTTATATGACTGATCCAATAGCAGATTATTTGACGAGGTTGCGGAACGCTATTCAAGCGAAGCACAGAGTTGTGGAAGTTCCGGCTTCTAATTTGAAAAAAGAAATCACTAAGATTCTTTTTGAAAAGGGCTACATTCTTAATTATAAGTTTGTAGAAGATGGTCCTCAAGGTACAATCAAAGTTGCCTTGAAGTATGATCCGGTAAACAAGGTTAACGCAATCAAGAAGCTGGAGAGAATCTCTTCTCCGGGTTTGCGTCAATATACCGGTTATAAAGACATGCCGCGTGTTATTAATGGTTTGGGTATTGCTATAATATCTACTTCCAAGGGTGTAATGACCAACAAAGAAGCCGCTGAACTGAAGATTGGTGGTGAAGTTTTGTGTTATGTATATTAATAGGAGGAATTAGCAATGTCAAGAATAGGAAAATTACCCATTAGTGTTCCCGCTGGAGTAACAGTTACTCTGAAAGATGACGTGGTTACCGTTAAGGGACCCAAAGGCGAAATGAGCAATATGTAAATCCTGCTATCAATGTTACCATCGAAGACGGTCATGTTGTTTTGGCTGAGAATGAAAATGCAATGCTGGATAACCCCAAGCAAAAGCATGCATTCCATGGATTATACCGTTCATTGGTGCACAACATGGTTGTTGGTGTATCAGAAGGATATAAGAAAGAATTGGAACTTGTCGGTGTAGGTTACCGTGCCTCTAACCAGGGAAATATCATTGAACTGGCTTTAGGTTATACTCACAGTATCTTTATACAGTTGCCTCCTGAAGTTAAAGTTGAGACTAAGTCTGAAAGAAACAAGAATCCTTTTGATTATATTGGAATCTTGCGACAAGCAGTTACTTGGTCAAGTTTGCTCTAAAATACGTTCTTTCCGTAAGCCTGAACCGTATAAGGGTAAGGGTATTAAGTTTGTTGGCGAAGAAATTCGTAGAAAGTCTGGTAAATCAGCTGGTGCTAAATAATCATTTAAATTGATATTATTATGACAACAAAAATAGAAAGACGAATTAAGATCAAATATAGAGTACGCAACAAAATTTCAGGTACTACTGAATGCCCGCGTATGAGTGTATTTAGAAGTAACAAGCAAATCTATGTTCAGATTATCGATGACTTGTCCGGTAAGACATTGGCTGCCGCTTCTTCGTTGGGTATGACTGAAAAAATGCCTAAGAAGGAACAAGCTGCTAAAGTAGGTGAACTGATTGCGAAAAAAAGCTCAGGAAGCAGGTATTACTACTGTTGTTTTCGACCGTAATGGTTACTTGTATCATGGGAGAGTAAAAGAGGTGGCTGATGCTGCCCGTAACGGTGGACTTAAATTTTAATCATTATGGCAGGACTTAATAATAGAGTTAAGATTACAAACGATATAGAGCTGAAAGACAGATTGGTTGCTATTAATCGTGTAACCAAAGTAACCAAAGGTGGTAGAACTTTTAGTTTCTCTGCTATTGTGGTAGTAGGAAACGAAGAAGGCATCATCGGTTGGGGCCTTGGTAAAGCTGGTGAAGTAACCGCTGCTATTGCCAAAGGTGTTGAATCTGCAAAGAAAAACCTGACAAGAGTGCCTGTACTGAAAGGTACAGTTCCTCACGAACAGTCTGCAAAGTTCGGTGGCGCTGAAGTATTTATTAAACCGGCTTCTCACGGTACTGGTGTTGTTGCTGGCGGTGCAATGCGTGCCGTATTGGAAAGTGTTGGTGTAACAGACGTTTTGGCTAAGTCAAAAGGTTCTTCCAACCCGCACAACTTGGTAAAGGCTACTATCTTGGCATTGAGTGAAATGCGCGATGCTCGTATGGTTGCCCAGAACAGAGGAGTTAGTATGGAAAAAGTATTTAGAGGATAAGGAGGAAGAATATGTCGACTATAAAGATTAAACAAGTTAAAAGTAGAATTGGTGCTCCTGCTGATCAGAAGAGAACTCTCGATGCACTGGGACTTCATAAGTTGAATCGTGTGGTTGAACACGAATGCACTCCTTCAATTCTTGGAATGGTGGATAAGGTTAAACACTTGGTTACCATTGTTAAGTAATTATTTGTTGAATATAAAACGAATTACAATATGAACTTAAGTAATTTAAAACCTGCAGAGGGATCTACTAAAACAAGAAAGAGAATTGGACGTGGTCCGGGTTCTGGCTTGGGAGGTACTTCTACTAGAGGTCATAAAGGAGCTAAATCAAGATCTGGATACTCTAAGAAAATCGGTTTTGAAGGTGGTCAGATGCCTCTTCAACGTCGTGTACCTAAGTTTGGCTTTAAAAATATCAATCGTGTAGAGTATAAGGCTATCAACTTGGATACAATTCAGAAATTGGCTGAAGCAAAGAACTTGCAGACTGTAGGTATCAGTGACTTCATTGCTGCTGGTTTCATTTCTGCAAGCCAGTTGGTAAAAGTATTAGGTAACGGAACTTTGACTGCTAAGTTGGATGTACAAGCACATGCATTTTTCTAAGACTGCTGTTGCTGCCATCGAGCTGCTGGTGGACAAGTAGTAAAACTCTAATTCAATGAGAAAAGCTATTGAAACATTAAAGAATATATGGAAAAATTGAGGATCTGAGACAACGGATCCTCATTACCATATTGTTTTGTGGCAATCTACCGTTTTGGTTCGTATGTCGTTTTGCCGGGTATCAATCCGTCAATGCTGACACAATTGCATCAACAGACAAGCGAAGGTCTTTTAGCCTTGTTAAATATGTTTCCGGAGGAGCATTTTCCAATGCCTCTATTTTTGCATTGGGTATCATGCCGTACATCTCTGCCTCCATTGTGATTCAGTTGCTGGGTATTGCGGTTCCGTATTTCCAGAAATTGCAGCGCGAAGGTGAGAGTGGTAGAAGAAAAATGAATCAATATACTCGTTATCTGACGATTCTTATTCTTTTGGTTCAGGCTCCTTCTTATTTGCTCAATCTTAAGATGCAGGCTGGTCCTTCTTTAAATGCTTCATTAGATTGGACTCTGTTTATGTTTACTTCTACCATTATTTTAGCGGCTGGAAGTATGTTTATTTTGTGGCTTGGTGAGAGAATTACGGATAAGGGTATCGGTAATGGTATTTCGCTGATTATCATGATTGGTATCATCGCCCGTCTGCCACAGTCCTTATTCCAGGAATTGATTTCCCGTATGACGGACAAGACTGGTGGTCTGGTAATGTTCTTGATTGAGCTTGTTGTTCTGCTGGTTGTTATTGCATTCGCTATTCTTTTGGTGCAGGGAACTAGAAAGATTCCTGTACAATATGCGAAGAAGATCGTGGGTAACAAGCAATATGGCGGTGCTAGACAGTATATTCCTTTGAAGGTGAATGCTGCTAACGTGATGCCTATCATTTTTGCTCAGGCTATCATGTTTATTCCTATCACTCTTGTTGGGTTCTCAAATGTAAATGATGCAAGTGGTTTCGTACGTGCATTGACTGATCATACAAGCTTTTGGTATAATTTGATTTTTGCAGTGTTGATTATATTGTTTACGTATTTCTATACTGCAATTACTATTAACCCGACTCAGATGGCTGAAGATATGAAGAGAAACAATGGTTTTATTCCGGGTATCAAGCCAGGAAAGCAAACTGCTGAGTATATTGACGTGATTATGTCGCGTATTACTTTGCCTGGTTCTTTCTTCTTGGCCTTGGTTGCCATTATGCCTGCGTTTGCCGGTATATTCGGTGTGAAAGCTGAGTTTGCTCAATTCTTTGGCGGTACATCTTTTGTTAATCCTTGGTGGGTGTGGTGCTTGATACTCTCCAGCAGGTAGAAAGTCATTTGTTGATGAGACACTATGACGGTTTGCTGAAATCCGGACGTATTAAAGGCCGCAGTGGTAATGTAGCTGCATATTAATCTTTTTTGAAGAATGATATTTCTTAAAACAGAAGATGAAATAGAGCTGCTCCGCAAGAGTAATTTGCTTGTTGGAAAGACGTTGGCTGAGATAGCTAAGGTTATAAAGCCCGGAGTGACAACAAAAGAGCTGGATAGGGTGGCGGAAGAGTTCATCAGAGACAATGGTGCTGTTCCAACCTTTAAAGGTTTCCTAATCAATATGGCGATCCGTTTCCAGCTTCTATTTGCACATCTGTAAATGACCAGGTGGTACATGGTATTCCGGGAGATGATGTGGTACTGAAAGATGGTGATATCGTGTCTGTTGATTGTGGTACTTACATGAATGGCTTTTGTGGCGACTCAGCCTATACGTTTTGTGTAGGTGAAGTTGACGAAGAAGTCCGCAAATTACTGAAGGTTACTAAAGAAGCATTGTACATAGGGATACAGAATGCCGTTCACGGCAAGCGGTTGGGTGATATCGGTTATGCGATACAGCAGCACTGCGAATCTAATTCTTATGGTGTGGTGCGTGAGTTTGTGGGTCACGGAATAGGCAAGGAAATGCATGAAGATCCTCAGGTTCCCAATTACGGAAAGCGTGGTTATGGGACAATGCTGAAGAAAGGCTTGTGCATTGCCATTGAACCGATGATAACTTTAGGTAACCGACAAATACTCATGGAGCGTGATGGCTGGACGGTGAGGACAAAAGACCGCAAGTGTGCAGCTCATTTTGAACATACGATAGCAGTCGGCACTGGTGAAGCTGATATATTGTCATCATTCGAGTTCATTGAAGAAGTATTAGGAGATAAAGCAATTTAAGAAATTAATATGGCAAAGCAATCTGCAATAGAACAAGATGGAGTTATAGTTGAAGCATTGTCTAATGCAATGTTTCGTGTTGAATTAGAAAACGGACATGAGATTACTGCACATATTTCCGGTAAGATGCGGATGCATTACATCAAAATCCTGCCAGGGGATAAAGTAAGAGTCGAAATGTCTCCTTACGATTTATCGAAAGGAAGAATTGTATTTAGATATAAATAAAATTAAGATATGAAAGTAAGAGCATCCTTAAAGAAACGTACGCCAGAGTGTAAGATCGTTAGACGTAATGGCCGTTTGTATGTTATTAACAAGAAAAATCCTAAGTATAAACAACGTCAAGGATAATATTATTATTTTTGCAAAAAAAATAATTTAGTATATGGCTATAAGAATAGTTGGTGTCGATTTGCCTCAAAACAAGAGAGGTGAAGTTGCGTTGACCTATGTATATGGTATAGGTCGTAGTAGTTCAGCAAAAATTTTGGATAAAGCAGGTGTTGACAGAGACCTGAAAGTAAAAGACTGGACGGATGATCAGGCTGCCAAGATTCGTGAGATCATTGGTGCAGAGTATAAGGTTGAAGGTGATCTCGTTCTGAAGTTCAATTGAACATTAAGCGTTTAATGGATATCGGTTGTTATCGTGGTGTTCGTCATCGTATTGGTCTTCCAGTAAGAGGTCAGAGCACAAAGAACAATGCCCGTACTCGTAAGGGTAGAAAGAAAACCGTTGCTAATAAGAAAAAAGCTACTAAATAATAATTGTTGATATGGCAAAAAAAACAGTTGCAGCAAAAAAGAGAAATGTGAAGGTTGATGCTAATGGACAGTTGCATGTTCATTCATCTTTTAACAACATTATTGTTTCTCTGGCAAACAGCGAAGGTCAGATCATTTCTTGGTCTTCTGCCGGAAAGATGGGTTTTAGAGGTTCAAAGAAGAACACTCCCTACGCAGCACAGATGGCTGCTCAAGATTGTGCTAAGATAGCATACGATCTTGGCTTGAGAAAGGTAAAAGCATATGTGAAGGGCCCGGGTAACGGACGTGAGTCTGCTATTAGAACTATCCACGGTGCAGGTATCGAGGTTACTGAAATCATTGACGTAACTCCGCTTCCGCACAACGGTTGTCGTCCTCCGAAAAGACGTAGAGTTTAAAATTTACCTTTAATAGAAGTGAGACTTGATTTTGTTATTGGATTGTAAACTTTCTCTCTGCAATCGCGGCTGCAACAAACCCAAGTTCATGAATAAACAATTAAATATTTAAAAGAAATGGCTAGATATACTGGACCAAAATCAAGAATAGCCCGTAAATTCGGTGAAGGTATCTTTGGAGCAGATAAAGTATTGTCAAAGAAGAACTATCCTCCCGGACAGCACGGTAATTCCAGAAAGAGAAAGACTTCTGAATACGGTGTTCAACTTCGTGAGAAACAGAAAGCCAAATATACTTATGGCGTTTTGGAAAAACAATTCCGCAACTTGTTTGAGAAGGCAGCTACCGCTAAAGGTATTACCGGTGAGGTACTTCTTCAATTATTGGAAGGTCGTCTCGACAATGTAGTATTCCGTTTGGGTATTGCTCCTACTCGCGCAGCTGCTCGTCAGTTGGTGAGCCACAAGCACATTACTGTAGACGGTGAGGTTGTGAATATTCCTTCTTATGCAGTGAAACCGGGTCAGGTGATCGGTGTTCGTGAAAGATCCAAATCATTGGAAGTTATCGCTAATTCACTGGCTGGCTTTAACCATAGCAAATATCCTTGGTTGGAATGGGATGATAACTCTAAGGTAGGCAAATTGCTGCATGTACCTGAAAGAGCAGACATTCCTGAAAACATTAAAGAGCATTTGATCGTAGAATTGTATTCTAAATAATAATTAATTTCATGGCGATATTAGCATTTCAAAAACCTGATAAAGTATTAATGTTGGAAGCGGACTCTAGATTCGGAAAATTCGAATTTCGTCCGTTGGAGCCCGGTTTCGGTATTACCGTGGGTAATGCACTGCGCCGCATCCTGCTTTCTTCATTGGAAGGTTTTGCTATCACTACTATCAAGATAGACGGTGTTGAGCATGAATTTTCCAGTGTTCCGGGGGCAAAAGAGGATGTTACTAACATTATCTTGAATCTGAAACAAGTGAGATTCAAGCAAGTAGTTGAAGAATTCGAGAGTGAGAAAGTAAGTATTACAGTCGAGAATTCAAGTGAATTTAAAGCAGGTGACATAGGTAAGTATTTGACTGGATTTGAAGTGTTAAATCCTGAATTAGTTATTTGTCATTTAGATTCAAAGTCGACTATGCAGATAGATATTACGATCAACAAAGGTCGTGGTTATGTTCCTGCTGACGAAAACCGCGAATATTGCACCGATGTGAACGTAATTCCTATCGATTCTATTTATACTCCGATACGTAATGTGAAGTATCAGGTAGAGAACTTCCGTGTAGAGCAGAAGACCGACTACGAGAAACTGGTACTTGAGATTACTACCGACGGTTCCATTCATCCGAAAGAAGCCCTGAAAGAAGCTGCAAAGATTCTGATTTATCACTTCATGCTTTTCTCTGACGAGAAGATCACGCTGGAAACAAATGATGTTGACGGCAATGAAGAGTTTGATGAAGAAGTATTGCACATGCGTCAGTTGCTGAAGACCAAGCTCGTTGATATGGATCTCTCTGTACGTGCCCTCAACTGTCTGAGGCTGCAGATGTAGAGACTCTTGGTGACTTGGTACAATTCAACAAGACGGATTTGCTGAAATTCAGAAACTTCGGAAAGAAATCGCTTACCGAGCTTGATGATTTGCTGGAAAGTCTGAATCTGTCGTTTGGAACTGATATTTCTAAATATAAATTAGATAAAGAATAAAAAAATGAGACATAATAAGAAATTCAACCATTTGGGTCGTACTGCCTCTCATAGAAACGCTATGTTGGCTAATATGGCGTGTTCTTTGATTAAGCACAAAAGAATCACTACGACCGTTGCAAAGGCTAAAGCTTTGAAGAAGTTTGTTGAGCCTTTGATTACAAAGGCTAAAGACGATACGACTAATTCCCGTCGTGTTGTATTTAGCAATTTGCAAGACAAGTATGCTGTAACTGAATTGTTTAAAGAAATCTCTGTGAAGATTGCTGATCGTCCGGGTGGTTACACTCGTATTATCAAGACTGGTAACCGTTTGGGTGACAACGCTGAAATGTGCTTCATTGAACTCGTTGACTACAACGAAAACATGGCTAAGGAAAAGGTTGCCAAGAAGGCTACTCGTACCCGCCGTTCAAAGAAAGCTGCTGCTACTGAAGCTACTCCTGCTGCAGAAACTGCTGCACCAGTTGCAGAAGCTCCTGCTGCTGAGGAAGCTAAAGCTGAATAATTCAACTATTCTTTTTATATATAGAAGCCGTTCCAATTTGTTTGGAGCGGCTTTTTATTTCCTATAAATCATCCAAGAAACATTAAAAGATGTGTGCATTAAACAAATTCCTGAAAGAAACTGTTATATTTGCACATAGATATGGCTAAATTCTTAAGATTCATAGGATTCATGGTGCTTGCATTGGCTTTATGGCAGACTGTAAGCGATACATTTGCCAATAAAGCGGCGAGTGGTGGGAATGTTGTGAGTGAGAATACTATTGCCGTACATGAGCAGACTGATGCCTATATTGCGATGCCTCAATTGCCTTATCTGCCGGATGCAGAGCTGGCGGGCATGGGTGGACAATTACATTCGCTGACGTACTCCCGTATACAGCGTATTTCTACCACGGAATATATATTTTCTTTTAAAGGACTGGATTGACAAACTGGCCCAGCGAGCGGCTGTTTTGTCTCTGCATCGTGAGAAACTCTATGATGCCACTGCCTATTATCGTTGCCAGCCGGTGTGCGAATATTACATTTTCACACTAAGGCGTATTCTCATTTAGTGTTTTATTGAATTTTCCTTTTTCCCTTGTGTATGGTCAGACTATGTGTTTTTGCAGGGAAATACTGTATTTTCTATTTCTAATAAATTCATTAAAACATATTATAATTATGGCAACTCAAACTATTGACGCAACTCTTTTTGCGTCTTCACATCCCGATATTGTAAAGCGTACCAGTGTTTCAGGACTTATCTTTTCAGTAGCTATGGCTGCTGGTCGGTGTTTTTATTTTTTGCATCCATTTTTGAGATGAGTGATAAATCTTCCACTCTCAGCATGGCTTTGATGGTGCTGGGTACGGCATTCGTCTTGCTTGGCGTGTTCCGTCTGTTTTGGAAATCGAAGGAAGTGGTCTATTTGCCGACGGGCAGTGTGACCAAGGAACGCAGTGTTTTCTTCGATTTGAAATATTTGGGCAAACTTACAGATATGATTGAGAATGAACAGCTGAATGGCGAGACTGAAATAAAAAGTAGCGGCAGTGGAAATGTGCGCATGGATGTCATGATTTCGCAGGACAATAAATTTGCGGCTGTACAGTTGTATCAGTTTGTGCCTTACACGTATACTCCGGTAACTTCCGTACGCTATTATACGGGTAGCGATGCGGTTGCAGTATCTACTTTCCTGGAGAAATGTAAAACAGCATAATCAGTCAAAGAGTTAGACTTGACTTTAACTGTGGTGGGGATTAGTCGGCAACGGCAATCCCCATTTTTTTTCATCAGGAAGCAGGCGTTCATATTCTGGGCGATGCCTGGGCGCAAGCGGTAGGAGAAGGTCAGTTCATTGTCTGTAATGTCTGCTTCGAAGCGATAGTTGCGGATGTCATCGGGGAAGAGGTCGATGAGTGTTCCCAGCAGCAGGTCGTGGGTGGCAATGATGCCATTGGCCTGCAAAGTCATGAATTGCTTGATAAGGGCAAAGGAGCCTTTCTGCTTGTCCATGGAGTTGGTACCTTTCAGAATTTTCGTCGAGGATGATGAAAAGCTCCTCACCAGCCTGCAGCTTGTCTATGATGAGTTTCAGACGTTTGAGTTCGGCAAAGAAGTTAGGACTCGTTGTCGTTCAGTGAATCCGAGGTACGCAGGCTAGTGATGAGCCGGGCCGGGCATATTTCCATTTGGCGGGCACAGACGGGGGCGCCGATGCAGGCAAGGAGGTAATTGATGCCCACCGTACGCAGATAGGTGCTTTTCCCTGCCATGTTGGCGCCGGTGACGATGATGAAAAACGGTCGTTTCACCATGTCGATGTCATTGCGGACACAGCGGTCACGGTTCATCAGCGGATGGCCCAGGGCTTCGGCACGGAGACGGAAGGAGGAAGGGGCATTGATGGGTGCTTCCGTTTCAGAATTGCTTTCTTCTTCTTTATTTAGGTTTCCTTTCCCCTTTCTTTCCGCTTGAACTATCTTTGGGTAAATATAGTCCGGATGATTATAGGTAAATGTTGCCAGTGAGTTGAGCGCATCCATTTGTCCGATGGCATCGAGCCACCCGGGCAGTTCAGCGGCATATTGCTCTTTCCAGGCTTCAATGCGCATGATTTGACGCAGTTCCCAGAAGAAGAGGCCGTTCAGAATGACGTACATAAAGACATTGTTGCGTTGGTCGAGTTCATCCATGAGCTTGTTCAGCCTGCTGATGGAGTGGGAGGCTTTCCGTTTTTCTCCGCCAATCTGTTGTCTTATCTCTTTGAG
>ENA-OQCT01000018-OQCT01000018.1-human-gut-metagenome-genome-assembly--contig:-NODE-18-length-14475-cov-0.876359_pt1 | contig 14475 bp, 11 predicted proteins | sample MGYA00242764_ERZ504591 | MGnify/ENA primary metagenome ERZ504591 (study PRJEB26092, sample SAMD00036299) | human gut metagenome | host: Homo sapiens | study: EMG produced TPA metagenomics assembly of...
TCGTCGAGGACGAGGAATCGTATCGAGAGCCGCTGGTCTACCAGCTCACCCGCGAAGGCTACGACGTGTCCGCCGCGGCCACCGGCGAGGAAGGGCTGGAACTGTTCACCAAAGGCGGCATCGATCTGGTGCTGCTCGATCTGATGCTGCCCGGGCTTGACGGCACCGCGCTATGTCGCAGAATTCGTGAGCAAAGCCGCGTACCGATCATCATGCTCACCGCGAAAAGCGCGGAAATCGACAAGGTGGTCGGTTTGGAAATCGGCGCGGACGACTACATCACCAAGCCGTACTCGTTCCGCGAGCTGCTGGCGCGGGTGCGTGCGGTGCTGCGACGCAACCAGATGGTGGCCGACGCGACGGAATCCTCCGATGACGATATTCCGCTGATCTGCGGCGACATTTCCATGAAGATCGGCCAGCACGAGGTGATGGTGCGCGGAGAGAACGTGTTCTTCCCGCTGAAGGAATTCGAGCTTCTCGAATATCTCATGCAGAACAAGGGCCGTGTGATGACCCGCCACCAGCTGATCGACCGCATTTGGGGGTCCGATTACGTTGGCGACACCAAAACGTTGGATGTGCACGTCAAGCGTGTCCGCTCCAAAATCGAGGAGGATCCGGCGCATCCGAAATATCTGACCACCCGTGCGCGGTTTGGGCTACAAAATCGACGTTCCTGCGGAATAAAGCGGAAATATCGCGATAGCTGGAAATATATAAGATAAAACACTGCGATTCTAGTACTCATCGTAAGTTGCCGAATAATTGATTATTAATTGATAACTGAATGTAAGACCGTGGTATCACGGTAGTCGCCGAAGATCGGTGAATGGAAATGACGAAAACGTCCGAAGTGTCGTAGAGTGTTCATCTTCCGTTCACCGATTTTGGTTTTGCGGGACCCAAACCACCAATAGGCTTGACAGTGTCATGAAGAACGATGGCGACAACAGCATATGAAATGTCAGAAACATACGCCATCAGAATGTTGACAGAGGGAAAAGAATAATGCGTAATTCCATTCTCGTACGCTCCATTGCAGCTGTGTCCGGCATTGTGATGCTGGCTTCTGTCGCGGCTTGCGGCGACAACACTGCTTCCAACACTGATTCTTCGGCTAGCACCGACACCAAGACCACCGAAGCCGTGTCCGGCAACTTCTCCGGCGCTGGCGCTTCCTCCCAGCAGACTGCTGTGGAAGCCTGGATCGCCGGCTTCCAGGGCACCAACCCGGATGCCAAGGTCGCCTACAACCCGTCTGGTTCCGGCGCTGGCGTTTCCACCTTCCTGACCGGCGCCACCGCATGGGCCGGCTCCGATGCCGCCCTGTCCAATGACGAGGTCGAGCAGTCCAAGAGCGTGTGCGCTTCCGGCAACGCCTTCGACATCCCGGTCTACGTCTCCCCGATCGCCGTGGTCTTCAACCTCAACGGCATCTCCGGCAAGGGTAAGACCCTGAACATGGACGCCGACACCATCGCCAAGATCTTCGACGGCAAGATCACCAAGTGGAACGATGACGCCATCAAGCAGCAGAACCCGAAGGTCGACCTGCCTGATCTCGACATCACCGTGGTGCACCGCTCCGACAAGTCCGGTACCACCAAGAACTTCCTGAGCTACGTCAAGGATGCCGCTGGCGACGCTTGGAGCTACGAGCTCGGCGAGAACTGGCCGAACGAGGTTGGCCAGGGCGCTAAGGGTACTTCCGGCGTGATCTCCACCGTGCAGCAGGCTGACGGCACCATCGGCTACGCCGATGCTTCCCAGGCTGGCGAGCTCGGCACCGTTGCAGTGAAGGTCGGCGACGATTACGTGCCGTTCTCCGCTGAAGCCGCTGCCAAGGTTGTGGACGCTTCCCCGCTCGACGAATCCGCCACTGGCGACAACCGCGTGGTCGTCAAGCTCGACCACAACACCACCGAGGCTGGCGCCTATCCGATCGTGCTCGTCTCCTACGACATCGCCTGCCCGGCATACAAGGATGCCGACACCGCCAAGTTCGTCAAGTCCTGGCTCACCTACGTGGTCAGCGACGAAGGCCAGCAGACCGCTGCCTCCGCAGCAGGCTCCGCTCCGCTGTCCGACACCATGCGCCAGAAGGTCCTCAAGTCCATCGACGCCATCGAAACCAAGTGAGCTTTGATACAGTAAGCGATAGGCTCTCGGTGAACGGCAACTGACCGTCTGCTTCAGGCCGCAGCCGCAACATGAAAGCGGGTGCGGCCTGAAACGGTACCTGCAGGTAAAACAAAAAACGCAGTCATCGCAAGTAATCGCAGATCTGTTTCAAACAATCGCAAGTTAAGGAGAACCCGTGAGTTCGCAAAGCAAAACGGCACAGCAGCCGGTGAGCGGCAAAAACGCGGATAAGGTGTTCAAGGGCGTGGCCTACGCCTGCGGCATCCTGATCCTCGTAGTGCTCGCCGCCGTCGCGCTGTTCCTGCTGTTCCGCGCATGGCCGTTGATCGGCGGCGATCAGCAGGCCAACAGCGACACCATCAGCAACTTCACCGGCGGCAAGGCCTCCAGCTTCTGGGGCTACGTCGGACCGCTGCTGTTCGGCACCGTGCTGATCTCCGCGCTGGCACTGTTGATTTCCTTCTTCGTGTCGGTCGGCATCGCACTGTTCATCTCGCACTACGCGCCGAAGAAGCTCGCCACTGTCTTGAGCTATGTGGTCGATCTGCTCGCCGCAATTCCGTCCGTTATCTACGGTCTGTGGGGCGGCCTGGTGCTGGTGCCCGCCATCTACCCGTTCTGGAATTGGGTGGCCAAGTATCTTGCTGGATTCCGCTGTTCGCAGGTCCTGCCGCCAACCTTCCCGTACCGTCGCCACCGTGGCCGTGGTGCTCGCAGTCATGATCCTGCCGATCATCACCTCCATGTCCCGCGATATCTTCCTGCAGACTCCGCGCCTTCAGGAAGAGGCCGCGCTTGCTCTTGGCGCCACCAAGTGGGAAATGGTCAAGCTTGCGGTGCTGCCGTTCGGCAAGTCCGGTGTGGTGTCCGCTTCCATGCTTGGCTTGGGTCGTGCGCTTGGCGAAACCATGGCCGTGCTCATGATCCTGTCTCCCAGGTCTCAACTACTCCATCAAGCTGCTGCAGGCTTCGCAGAACCAGACGATCGCAGCCAACATCGCCGCGCAGTATCCTGAAGCCAACGATCTCGGCGTGTCCGTGCTGATCGGCACCGGTCTGGTGCTGTTCCTCATTACTTTCGTGGTGAATTTCATCGCCCGTAAGCTTACCGAGAAAGCGAGTGCGTGATGACCGCAGTGAATAACAACGCTTCTCCGATGGACGGTGCCCCCGTCATCGATTTCGACAAGTTCAAGCCGACGCGTTCCTTTACCGCTGCACGTAAGCGCAAGGATCTTGCGATGCGCGTACTGATCGCTCTTGCGTTCATTGTGGCGCTGATTCCGCTGTTCTCGGTGCTGCTCACCACCATCGTCAACGGTGTCAAGAGGCTGAACCTCAACTTCCTGAGCTATAACATGACCGGTGTGGTCGGCGGCAATCCGACGCCGTCCGGTGGCTACGGCGGTATTCAGCACGCCATCATCGGTACGCTGGAAATCACGTTCGGCGCCATGATCATCTCCATTCCGATCGGTCTGATGTGCGCCGTGTACTTGGTGGAATATTCCAACCGTGGCAAGCTGGCTCGCGTCATCACCCTGCTGGTCGACGTGATGAGCGGTATTCCGTCCATCGTCGCAGGTTTGTTCGCATTCTCGATGTTCACGATTCTGATTGGACCTGGCACCATCAACGGTTTCGAAGGTTCCGTGGCACTGTCGCTGCTGATGCTGCCGACCGTGGTCAAGTCCTCTGAAGAAATGTTGAAGATCGTGCCTCACGACTTGCGTGAAGCGTCGTATGCTTTGGGTGTTACCAAGCAGCGCACGATTACGAAGATTGTGTTGCGTACCGCTTTGCCGGGCATTGTTTCGGGTGCGATTCTCGCCGTCGCCCGTGTGATTGGTGAGACCGCTCCGTTGCTGATGACCGCAGGCTACATCGCCTCCACGAACGTCAACCTCTTCTCCGGCCAGATGACCACCCTTCCGGTGTACGTCTACCAGGAGTACTCCAAGCTCAACGCGAATTGCCCGGCTTCCGCCGACGCTTCCTGCGTGACCACCATCCCGATGGAACGCGCATGGGCCGCGGCTCTCGTGCTGATCCTCATCGTGCTTATCCTCAACCTTATCGGTCGACTCGTGGCGAAGGTCTTCGCCGTCAAGTCGGAACGATGAGCGGTAGTCTTACATACAGAAACAACATATAAGGAACCAAAATGGGACAACGTATTGATGTCAATCATCTGAACATCTACTACGGCGACTTCCTGGCCGTTGAAGATGTGAACATCAACATCGAAGCCAACAAGGTCACCGCTTTCATCGGACCTTCCGGCTGTGGCAAGTCCACGGTGCTGCGCACGCTCGACCGCATGCACGAGATCATTCCGGGCGCTCACTGCGAAGGCGAGGTGTTGCTGGAAGGCAAGAACCTGTACGGACAAGGACATCGACCGGTTGCCGTGCGTCGCGATGTCGGCATGGTGTTCCAGCGTGCGAACCCGTTCCCGACCATGTCCATCCGCGAGAATGTGCTCGCTGGCGTGAGGCTCAACAACCGCAAGATCTCGAAGTCCGATGCGGACGATCTGGTCGAATGGGCTCTGCGTGGCGCCAACCTGTGGAACGAAGTCAAGGATCGTCTTGACAATCCTGGCATTGGTCTTTCCGGTGGTCAGCAGCAGCGTCTGTGCATCGCCCGCGCTGTGGCCGTGCACCCGCAGGTGCTGCTGATGGACGAGCCGTGCTCCGCTCTTGACCCGATTTCGACGTTGGCTGTCGAGGATCTGATCAACGAGCTCAAGAACGACTACACCATCGTGATCGTGACGCACAACATGCAGCAGGCCGCCCGTATCGCCGACTACACCGCGTTCTTCAACCTGAAGGCAGTCGGCCAGCCGGGTCACCTCGAGTACTTCACCGACACGACCACCATGTTCAACAACCCCCAGAACGAAGAAGCCGAGCGCTACGTATCGGGACGCTTTGGCTGATCGGCAAGGCTGATCTGCCAAAGCGTAGCGTTGACCCAGTGGGTCAACGCAAGCGAGCTTTAGCGAGCCAGCAAATTGTGCTTCGCTTTGCGAAGCTCCTTAATTGCACGCGGCTGATCGGCAAAGCCGATCAGCCAAAGCGTAGCGTCGGTCCGGTGCGACGCCGTTAAGCAAACGGTCCAGTGGACTGTTTGTAGGCGGCGCCGAGGTGCGACAGCATCGAGGCAGGAAATAGTGTCTTGCCTTGGCAAGGCTCCTTTTCCTACGAGCTTGCACGCGGCTGATCGGCAAATCATCTCTTACTCCCGCTTGCGGGGGATTGTCGCACGGATGTGCGGTCGAAAGTGGTTGCTTCGCTAACCATTTCGATCCCATTCGTGGCGGCCGTTCCCCTGAGCGGGAGTTTTTTTGTATGTGATACCTGATCGCGACACGCTCTATTGATAATGATTCTCAATTAAGTTATGATGGCGTTATATCACGTTAGGGAGGATCTATCATGTACCGTATTGTGAGAATTGCGATTGCCGCACTTGCTTCTGTAGGAATGCTTGCGTCGGTTGCTGCGTGTGGAAGCGGCCGATCGTCGTCCGAAAAAAACGGAACCATCGAAGTGGTCGCTTCCGTGAATCAGTGGGGTACCGTGGCGAAAACCTTGGGCGGTGGCAACGTCAACGTAACCAGCATCATCAATTCCACCAATGTGGATGCGCATGATTACGAGCCAACGACGTCGGATATCGCCAAACTGCAGAAAGCGCAAGTCATCATCGTCAATGGAGCCGGCTACGACGCATGGGCGGTCAAAGCGGCGCAATCCGCCAACGCAACCATCGTCAATGCCGCTGCAGTCGGCGGGGTGAATGACGGCGAAAATCCGCATGTTTGGTTCTCCGCCGATGTGCGCAAGGCAGTGGCACAGGCGATCACCGAAGCGTACGAACGGGCCGACGCCGCGAAAAAAGAGTGATTTCGACAAGCTGCACGATCAGTGGAAATCTGAAGAAAACAACGTCGAAAGCAAAATCGCCGAAGTGAAACAGAAATCGGATGGATTGGCGTACGCGGCAACGGAATCCGTGGCAAGCTATCTGGCGGAAGACATGGGTTTGACCGACGCAACGCCAAGCGGGTACGCGCGAGCCACAGCGAACGAAAGCGAGCCGACACCAACGGATATCAAACAGTTCACCGATGCGCTGAAGGCGGGTGAAATCAAGCTTTTGGTCGTCAATACGCAGGAGGAAAGCGAGCTGACGGGCAAAATCACGAATGCCGCGAAATCCGCAAACGTGCCCATGGTTGAACTGACCGAACAGATGCCGGAACAATACGATTCCTTGACGGCCTGGATGGAAAGTCTGGTTGACGCCTTCTCGCAAGTCATCGCGTAAGTCAGTTCAATAAAAAAGTAATACAACAAACAAGCGATACAACAATAGGGGCGACTCCGCAGTGAGAGCGGAATCGCCCCTATTCCATTTGCCGAATTTAAATTTATTTACTGAACCAGTAATTTCGGCTGGTGGTCAGGTTGAACCTGACGTTCAGAACTACAGGATCGCGGTGATGATGAAGTCCAGAATGAACAGCAGCGACACAACCCAGATCACCGGGTGCACTTCCTTGGCCTTGCCCTTGCAGGTCTTGATCAGGCAGTAGGTGATGAAGCCGCCGGCGATGCCGTAGGAGATGGAGTAGCTGAACGCCATGAATACGGAAGCGAAGAACGCCGGCACGGCCTCGGAGATATCGCCCCAGTCGATTTCCTTCAGCGAGGACGCCATCATGCAGCCCACCACCACGAGCACGCCTGCGGTTGCGGCGGACGGAATGGCGGAGATGACCGGGGAGAGGAAGGCGGACAGGGCGAAGCAGATGGCCACGACCACGGAGGTCAGGCCGGTGCGGCCGCCAGCGGCGATACCTGCGGAGGATTCCACATACGTGGTGGTGTTGGAGGTGCCGCAGATGGCGCCGATGGAAGTTGCGATCGAATCGGCGAACAGGGCCTTGTCCATCTTGGAGGAGAAGCCGGAACCGTTTTCGAGGGCTTCCTCGTCTTCCGCGGAGAAGATGCCGGTGCGGCGGCCGGTGCCGATGAACGTGCCGATGGTGTCGAAGGTATCGGACATGGAGAATGCGAAGATCGTCAGCAGAATGATCGGCAGCTTCGACATGTCGGAGAACAGCGATGGGAAGCCTTCAGCGCTGAAGATAGCGCCAAAGGTCTGCGGCAGCTGGGCGAAAGTGTCGCCGATGGAGATGGAGTTGGCCATGGTGGTCTGACCCATCGGAATGCCGGCGATGGCGGTGACCGCGATGGCGATCAGCATGCCGCCGCGCACCTTGAGCACGGTGAGGATGATGGCGAGGAACAGGCCGATGATGAACAGCCAGATGGTCGGATTATTCATGACGGCCAGACCTGGGGTGGCCTGCACGGTGTCGCCGTTCTTGGCGTCGGCCTTGGTGGTGAAGGTGAAGAAGCCGACGTTCAGGAAGCCGACGTAGGCCACGAACAGGCCGATGCCGCCGCCGATGGCGTTCTGCAGCACTTCCGGAATGGCTTGGATGATGATCTTACGAATCTTGGTGACGGTGATGAGAATGTTGATCAGGCCACACAGGAACACCATGCACAGGGTCTGCTGCCAGGTGAAGCCGAGGCCGAAGCAAACGGTGTAGGTGAAGAATGCGTTGAGGCCCATGCCGGCGGCCTGAGCATACGGAACGTTGGCGAACAAGCCCATGACGAGCGTGCCCGCGATGGCTGCGATGATGGTTGCAAGGAACACGCCGCCCCACGGCATTCCCGTTTGCGACAGTATCTGTGGGTTGACGATGATGATGTACGACATTGCGAAGAACGTGGTCAGACCGGCCATGACCTCAGTGGACACGGTGGTGCCGTTCTCCTTAAGATGGAAGAACTTTTCCATTTTTCCCTATCTCTATTTCTCTTGGGTTGGTAGGAACGTTCCGACTATTGGGCGGCGCGTTCCGGCGAGAATTGCGACTCGCCTTGTGGAATCGTGGGATTCCGAACAAGGCTTAACCGTAACACTTGAGTGAGTCATGAAGATTTCGTAAAGCGCGACACGCCCGGATGACGGCAAGTCCAAGCATGACCGTAAGTTGTTCACCTGTAAACCACAGACCGTTGGTTGGAGCGTGCAAGCGCTCACGAAGTTTGGTTCGCCAAGCCAACGCAGGTTGAAGAACATACGCCCACCAAGGGCTTTCCGCTTAGCGGTCGAATGTTGCTCTGCCTGCGTGCAGGGCTTTTTTATTGTCCGGCGAAACGTTCCTGCTTCACAGTCAATGGTTGACTAAGGAAGGAACGCCATGAAGAGGCCCGAAAAGGAAGCGGTGGTCGCCCAGCTTACGGATAAGTTCCGTGAAGCTGACGCTATCTACCTGACCGAGTACCGCGGGCTTACCGTTCCGCAGATCTCTGAACTGCGCGAAAAGCTAGGCCGCGATACTTCCTACACTGTGGCTAAGAACACGCTGATTCGCATCGCAGCCAAGGAAGCTGGCATCGAAGGTCTCGATGAGATCCTCGCCGGTCCGACCGCTGTGACCTTCGTGAAGGGTGACTTCATCGAAGCTGCGAAGACCCTGCGTGACTTCGCCAAGACCAATAAGGCACTGATCATCAAGGGCGGCTTCGCTGATGGCACCGTCTACGATGCTGAAGGTGCCCAGAAGCTGGCAGACCTCAAGTCTCGCCCGCAGCTGCTCGCCGAGTTCGCCGGCGACATCAAGGCTACGATGTCCAAGGCCGCGTACCTGTTCAACGCTCTGCCGACCAAGGCCGTGCGTACGATCGATGCGCTCCGCGAGAAGCAGGAAAAGGCTGCCTGATTTCATTGCGGTTAGCCGCGTGAATGATAGTGACCATAAAAGAAAAAATAATTGTTTTAGGTGACGGTCACCTCTTCAATCAAACCGTCGCCAAGAATGAAAGGAAGCCATTATGCTAAGTACACCAACGATGAGCTGCTCGAAGCTTTCGGTGAGATGACCCTGGTTGAGCTCTCCGAGTTCGTCAAGGCTTTCGAAGAGAAGTTCGACGTCGAGGCTGCCGCTCCGGCTGCTGTCGCCGTTGCCGCTCCGGGCGCTGCTGCTCCGGCTGAGGAAGAGAAGGACGAGTTCGACGTCATCCTCTCCGCCGTTGGCGACAAGAAGATCCAGGTCATCAAGGCCGTCCGCGCTATCACCTCCCTGGGTCTGGCTGAGGCCAAGGCTCTGGTCGACGGCGCTCCGAAGGCTGTCCTGGAGAAGGCCAAGAAGGAAGACGCTGAGAAGGCTAAGTCCCAGCTCGAAGAAGCCGGCGCTACCGTCGAGCTCAAGTGATTCGCGCGGCTTGAAGCCGCATATCACAATCTTGAGTGGAAACCCCGTTCGCCACAAGGCGGCGGGGTTTTCCGCATATTGCGGGATTTTCTTTCGCTGACGATCCAATAAAATCCGATTTAGGCATGAATGCTTCCATATCGTGCCATACAATGGGGGAATTAGGCGAAAGTTGTCAATTAATCGCGTCATAATCCTGAAATACGTGGCAAGGCATGACACAATGACAAGTAGTGGTATGTGTGAAAGGAAGGCCGACAACGGTGAGCGAAGATCAACGAACGGCACAGCAGTGGACCGTCAAGGTTGATGGAAACGAACTGAAGAAGCTGGGCAGCGGCGAAAGCGTGGAAATCGGCCGCAAGCCGTTACGTCCTCTGGCGGATGACGGATTCGCGCGCCTTGACATTATGGATACGAACAAATCCATGTCGAAACGGCATGCCATTGTTTCAGTCGACGCGCAGGGCAACGCTTCCGTACGTGATCTCAAGTCGACCAATGGTTCGTTTGTAGTGGCCGACAACGGCCAATTGATGCGTCTGCCCGCGGATGAGGATTTCAAACTGCCATCCACGCCAATGACCTTGCAATTCGGCGACGTACGCGTCACTTTTGAACGTGACAGCGTGAGCGCCATGCCCGAATCCGAGAGTACCACGTCAGCTCCGGTATCTAATCTGTTCTCCTATGCAGTGTCCGATGAGGCGTCGCAGGAGCCCGACGCCGCCGATATGTCGGTCGACGACATTCTCAATCTGCGTGCCGGAGAGCCGACCGCATTGTTCAACGCGCGCAACGTCGCCAATCGTGTGAATCTCATGCAACGCTCCGAACGTCAGTCTTTCGCGCCAGTTCGATCCAACGAGCCGGATTATGGGGATCTCCCATCCGTTTCGCTGGTGCAGCATAACGACGTCGTGGATAACGCGCCACGTGACCTCTTCGCCGACGCCGCAGCCGAGGCAGATGCCGTGGCGGAACAGCAGGCGGCGGAAGAAGGGGCCAAGAAGAACGCCGCCGAAAAGGAAAAGCCGGCTATGCTGCCCGAATCCCAATCGCGGACGCAAGTCATCGCAGGCAACGACGTCGAACACGACACGATTCCCGTGAGCAAACTATTCAGCGCAAGACCAAGCAAGCCGATTATCGTGCATTGCCGGATAGCAGCGACATGCCTGAACAACAAGCGGAAAAAACGCACGAGCAGCGCAATGAAATTGCAGAACAATCCGGTACCAATCCGATTCAACCGGAAGAAGCGGCGCAACGGGCCGACGACGAGCGTTTCAGGCCGCATAACACGGAGCAGCCACAGATTGTGAGCGAGCCGACACCGGACGAAACCAGCGTATTCAAACCGGCTTTTGAACCCGGATCGGTGTTCGATCGAGTCGCCAAGGGAGAGCTTGCCAAGCAGGAACAGACCATTGAAGTCGACGGACTGACGTCGGATGATGCCAAACGCACCGACGATTTCACCGTGCAGTTCGAGATGGCACGTCATCCGGAGCTGCTGCCGTTCCTTGCCATGAACCCGTCGCTGTACGACGATTTGTACGCATGGCTGGGAGCTTTGGGCAATGCAGACATCGACGCGGCCCTGTCACATAATCCGGGGTATGCGGAATACCGCAAAGCGGTAGGGAAGTGAGTCAATACATGAGCGAAAGCAACGAGACCGTCACCGCGCTGGATCGTATTCGGGGGTGGCGTGAGAAGTACCGTCTTGGTCTATCGCCGTCGCCGCTGGAGGACGTGACGCAGCTGAGCGCCCAGCTTGACATGACGCATGCGCATCCGTCCGGCATCGCGCAGCTGTTCGCCAGCGGGCATGTGCAACTTGATTCCTTGTTCCGCGACAACGGCATGTTGCGTGCTGCCGGGCGTCGTGTGGAGCGTGTGCTCGACGATCGTGAGGCGAAAAGCCGTGTCAGCGGCGTGGGCGAACTGTCTTTGGTGGTTGGCGTGGCCATCTGGAAAGGCAACCAGATGCCGGTACTCATGTATCCGGTCGAGGTGCGCAAAGAAGGACGCAATATTGAAAACGGTACGGTGATCGCGTTCACAGGGCGCGTACGCTTGAATGCGGCTTTCGCCGCCGTGCTGCGCGAGAACAACGTCGTATTGGACGAGTCCAAGCTGTTCGACGGTTCGAATTACGAAAGCGGCACGCCGGAAACATCCGCGGTGTTCGCTGCCATCACACGCCTTGCGGCCAACGCGTTCCCTGATTTTGAGATCGAACGGCACATTATTCTCGGATGCTTTATGGATCCGGCATCGCAGATGCTGGTGGAAAGCCGGAAGATCATCGACCAGTTGGCGCAAGGTCCGACCGGCAATACCGCCTTGGACGCTTTGGCGGGAGACAAGTCCGCCGCCGAAGCGTTGGAAGGTGCCGAAATTCCGGAGTACAGTCCGTTTGATGCCGATCCTCATGGCGAGTATGAGGTCGGCGATGCGGACAATACCGTCCGATACGCCTCGCAGCTTGCTTCCGCGGGCCATTCGCTGTTTGTGGATAGTGCGATCGCCAACAATACCGCCGAGCAGGCCGCGGCGATTGCGTCGCGTTGCGTGATGAACGGACGGTCTGTGCTCTATGTGCCGTGTGTGACCGATCAGAAGCGTCGTTTTGTACAGGCCGTTGCCGCAAACGAAATGAGCGGACAGCTGCTGGATATCGCCGATGATGGTGCCAACGCTGCGATTGACCGTCAGCTGATTGCAGCCGTCGGCTTCCAATCGGGGGTTGCTTCCTCCCGTTTTGATCAGATTGCCGATGAGCTGGTTGGCGTGCGTTCGCGTTTGACCCGTTATCTGGGCGATCTTCACGGCGTGAGTCAGGAGTGGGGTGTATCCGCCTACCAGACGATTCAGAATCTCGCGCAGATTGCGGCATTGCCCACCCATCCGACCACGCATGTGCGTTTGAACAAGCAGACCGCGCATTCCATCGCGGACAAGATCGAGGATTGGGCTGCGAAACTGCAGCGTGCGGGCGAGCTTGGCGAATACACCATTACGGAGAACGACACCGCATGGTATAAGGCATCGCTGTATTCCGAAGAGGAGGCGGTGAGCGCATACCAGCGTGTGGTTGAGCTGTTGCGCAAGGTGTTGCCCGCCACCCGCGAGCAGGTGGCCAGTACGGTACAGACCTGCGGATTCCCGATTCCCACGACCGCGCAGGAGTGGAGCCGTCAGGTCATGGTGCTGAAGAACCTGCGCCGTGTGCTTGACGTATTCCAGCCGGAGATTTTCGAACGTGACATTGCATCCATGATCGAGGCGACCAAGCCGAAGGCCGAGCGCAAGGCCGAAGGTACGTCCATGGGCTTTTGGGAGCGTCGCCGCCACAATCAAGGAAGCCAAGGGTTTGCTGCGCGTCGGTGCCCAAGTGGAGAACCTGCATGAGGCGTTGCTGGTGGTGTCCAAGCAGGCCGATCAGTGGCATATGTTCGTGCCTCATGGCGGCTGGCCGGTATTGCCCGCCAAGCTGGATGACATTATCGAAACGCAGGAGAATCTCAATCGGGATATGACCGCGTTGAATGCGGTGCTTGCCACAACTCCGCAGGGCGGCAATCTTGAAACCGTTGATTTCAATCAGGTCGAAGAGCGTTTGAAGGCCCTGTATGACGATAAGCAGTCGCTTGATATTCTGCCTGAGCGCGCCCGTCTGGAACGTGAATTCCATTCGGTCGGCCTCGACGAGCTGGTCGAAGATCTGAACAATCGTGCGTTGCCAACGATGCCGTTGCAGGGGAACTGCAGCTGGCATGGTGGACCACGGCGTTCGAAGACATCGTGAAATCCTCCGCGATCATTTCCAATCAGGATGGGTCGGCATTGCAGGGCGCTGCGGAGCGGTTCGCCCAGGTCGATGTGGAACATGTGCGTTCGGTCGGTCCGATGGTGGCGCAGGAATCCATGCGCCGTCTGTGCGACATGCTGTTCTCGCGTACGCAGGAGGCCAATCTGCTGCATACCACGCTTGCCGGCGCCCGTAATGTTTCGCTGAACTGCCTGCATAAGGAGCATCCGCAGATTTCTCGCCGCGGCGAAGCCTATTCTCGTTGCGACTCCTGCCACGCTTGCGGCCATCACCGATCCGGCGCCATTGGCCGACGTCGTGATCATCGATGCCGCAGCGCATATTCAATCCATCGAACTGCTCAGCATCATCAGCCGAGCCAAGCAGGTGGTGGTGATCGCGCATCGCGAAACCGTCACTTCCGACGGTCTGAAGCGTCTCATCGCATTGCTGCCGAGCGTGAAAATCGCCAATCGTCCTGTTCGCCGCGCGCCGAAGCTCAACGCGTTCCTGGAATCGGAAGGCTACGGTTCCGTGCCCTTCGACGTGGCCAGGGAAGGCGCGCAGGGCGAGGTCGCCTACCATTTTGTGGCCGATGCCAATGGCGTGCCGGTCATCACGTCCGGACTGGTGGAAAGCAGCCAGCAGGAAATCGACGAGGTGGTCAGGCTGATCACCAAGCGTGCCGCCGGTTTCACGATCGTGCCTGCATCGTACATGCTTACCGTGGTGACGCTGACCCATACGTTCCGCACCCGACTGGGAGCCGAGCTTAAGGCGATCGCCAATAAGAACAAGGCCATGGGCATGTTCTTGCGTCATGTGCGCATCGTGGACATTTCCGATGTGGCCGGCGCGCATGCCACCGATGCGATTCTTGCGATGTGCTACGCGAAGACTTCTCATGGAAGGCTGCTGCAACAGTTTGGAGCGTTGGAATCCGAAGGCGGACGGGGTATGTTGCTGGATGCGTTGGCCGTGCCGGATCGTCATCTTGACATCGTGTCCGCATTCTCGTCAGCTGACATGGATGACGAGCGCCTGCACCAAGCTGGTCCGAAGATGCTGAAAACGGTGCTTCGCTGGGTGGAACAGCTCGATGACAGCGTGGTGCGCCCAGTCGTCAAGACGAACGGTTCGAACGTATTGCTCAACGATCTTGCCGACCGTATTCGTGCCCGCGGTTTGAATGTGGCCGTCGTAC
>ENA-OQCT01000021-OQCT01000021.1-human-gut-metagenome-genome-assembly--contig:-NODE-21-length-13635-cov-0.698327_pt1 | contig 13635 bp, 17 predicted proteins | sample MGYA00242764_ERZ504591 | MGnify/ENA primary metagenome ERZ504591 (study PRJEB26092, sample SAMD00036299) | human gut metagenome | host: Homo sapiens | study: EMG produced TPA metagenomics assembly of...
CGATGGCTTTTTATGGGGCCGGGAACTGGTACGTTTCTGCTTATTTTATATACAGGAGTAGCAAAACTTCCCGTAGCGAAAGCTCCGGAACTATGAAACTTGCAAATCTTTCTTCTAATATAATGGCATTAGTTGTTTTTTATTTAGTGGAAAGATTGTCATATATCTTGGACTTGCAGCTTCTGTTTTTTCCATTGCAGGGCATTATGTAGGATCTGGAATGGTAATGAAAAATGGAAATAAAATCGTAAGACCGATTATTCTGATAGTTCTGGTTTTACTGTTTATCAAAATTATAACGGGGATGTAAAAAAGAATAAGACAAAGATTAAAAAGACCACCATATCATAGAATGATTCGGGAAAGGAACATTTCTGTGATATGGTGGCCTTTTTAGTTGTTTAACCAAACTGCGAAGCAGTTATTTGGTTATGAGCAAGTAGCGAAGCGGATGCTTTTATCCGCTTGATAGAGAGAAAGGAGGATGATTATGTCAGCTCAGTTATTACAGATTAAAGATTTATCCGTAAAGTAGAAGATAAGGAAATTCTCCACAATGTGGATTTAAATTTAAATAAAGGGGAAACCCATCGTGACTGATGGGACCCAACGGTGCCGGAAAATCAACGCTTGGATATGCGTTAATGGGAAATCCGAGATATGAGATCACAGATGGACATATCTTTTTTAACGGTAAGGATATTACAGAAGAATCTCCGGCAGAAAGAGCCAGAGATGGAATCTTCCTTTCTTTCCAGAACCCGATCGAAGTTCCGGGTATTACGCTTGGAAATTTTATCCGTACAGCACTGGAGCAGAGAACCGGAAGCCGTATCAGACTCTGGAACTTTCGTAAGGAGCTGAAAAAAGCGATGGATATCCTTCAGATGGATGAGGAATATGCAGACCGTGACCTGAATGTAGGATTCTCCGGCGGTGAAAAAAAGAAAGCAGAAATTCTCCAGCTTCTTATGTTAAAACCATCCCTTGCCATTCTGGATGAGACAGATTCCGGTCTGGATGTGGATGCGGTCCGCACAGTATCCAGAGGTGTGGAAGAATATCAGAAAAATAAAAACGGAGCACTTCTGATCATTACCCACAGCACCAGGATTCTGGAGGCACTTCATGTGGATGCAACCCATATCCTTGCAGACGGAAAGATGGTTGCTTCCGGTGACAGTTCCCTTGTGGATGAGATCAACACCAATGGTTTTGAGAAATATATCCAGCAGTAAAGAGGGCATGGAAGAGGAAATGCCATCTGAAAAAGCGTCTGCTTCTGTTTCAGAAGTTTCTTCTGTAACATTTACTTCTTCTGCATCTGTCTGTGTGGCAACAGCCGGAGCTGTATCAGGTGAAGTAAATGCAGCAGCACCTGCTTCACTGACAGTTGCCATTGTCATAATAAGACTCAATGTAACCGCAACTAATCTTCTTTTCACAATAAGTTCCTCCTCTTTTATTCATGTTACTTTATGGTTACTGTTCACTCTGTTTGTGCACAGCAGCTTTCTACTCGCCAAGGCCGCTATCAATAGCAGCAACAAGATGATCCAGGGCTTCCTGTTCATCAACACCTTCACAGGTAAGTTCTATCTCATTTCCGCATTTTACGCATGCACCAAGTACACTCAGTACACTCTTTGCATTTGCCATGCCCCCATCGTAGACAAATGTTATCTGTGACTGGTATTTCATTGCCTCATTGCACAAAATCCCCGCAGGTCTCAGATGAAGACCTGTGGGATTTTTAACTGTCACTTTTTTACTGACCATTTCACTGTTCCTCTTATATTGTTACTACCCCTTCTGTAAGTGGAGAATTCTTTTATTCCTTGTTTTCCTTACTGTCATCAACAGCAGTCCCTGATGAAATCACTACTTCCGTAGTCACATCTTCCACTGTCTCATAACCATCCGGCAAGACTATCTCAACCGGGACTTCATAACTTCCTTCTTTTTTGCCATCCAGATCTATAGATGCCTTAATGTCTTTGTCATTATTCAGATCATCCAGATCTTTGTTATCTGATTTGATTCTCACTTCTATCTGCGCAGTCTCAAATGTTACCTGCAGATCTTTCGGTTTATTCTTAACCTCTATATTCTTAGTCGGAAATTCAAACTCTCTGCTTCCGCCGGAAGAATACTTACAGTCACCCATACATCTTCACTGGAGTCACTGGTAAGTTTCACATTGTCCGGCAGAAGATTCGTAAGACTGATTTTTTTTCTCCACATCTTCGGATTCACCGGAAATATCAATACTGTCTTCCGGTATAGTGATCACATTATTATTATCCGCAAGACTTTCAAGACCTTCTGCACTGCCTGCTACACTGATCGTATCCGGCACTGTTCTCACAGCCCCAACCTGATATCCTTCAGCCGGTGTCCCTACATAATCTGCAGATATCTGCACTCCCTGACGGATTTTCCATAATTTTGCAGTCACTGTTACTTTTGCATTATTCTCAATCCGCAATGAATTCATTTCAGAATCGGTAAGTACCTCCTGATTCTTATCAATGATCGTAAGGTTTACATCCTGTGTAAAATCCTCTGTATTCCCATCCAGTTCAATGGAAGCATTTACCTTATCTATTTTATTGATCAGCGTCTTCGGGCCTGTAATCCTTACTTTCTCCGGACTGGCAGTCAGACTTCCTACTTCATAATCTTTGCCCGGTTTCGTATCACCTCTGCTGACATTTACCACAAACTCCTGTGTCTCTTTTTCATCAAGATTTACACTGAGATTCTGAGGAGTAACTTTGATATCACTGGGAGATACCCCCGGTACAGAACAGGTAACGGTAATAGGAACCATAACCGGATTTGTATCCAGGCTTACCGCCTGCTGAAGATCAGCTACCGCAGAGATGTCTGTGACTTTGATCTTGTCTCTGATCTTCTTGGTTGCAGTGATCGCAACTTTTATGGAATCCTGGTTCTGTTCCGGCATACACATCTTACCGATGGTATCTGAAGATTCCACATATTCCTTGTTGATCAGTTCCACATCATTGAGCGTATAGTAATTGGTTCCTGTCGGATTATCTATGTTTACAACGATCAGCCATAGCACAACAGCTATTGCGACAGACATGATTTTCAGAGGTATATTATCCGTTATTTTTCGCTTCTTCATGCTTCACTCTTCCTTTCAGTAAATGGCGAAGTTTGCTGTTGTCTACAACCTGCTTATTCTGCGCTCTGACCAGGATTTCTCTGAGTTTTGCACTGTTTACACTTCTGGTCAGCTTTCCTCCCTGCGCTACAGATACCTGACCGGTTTCCTCTGATACAATGATCGTAACAGAATCTGTCTGCTCACTGATCCCCACACCTGCCCTGTGCCGCGTTCCAAGCTGTTTGCTCAGTTCCATATTATCAGACAGTGGAAGATAGCATGTTGCAGCCACAATCCTGTTCTCTCTTACAATAACAGCTCCGTCATGAAGTGGTGTGTTATGTTCAAATATATTGATCAGAAGCTGACTGGTAAGGATTGCATCCAGATTAATACCTGTTCTTATATAATCGGTCAGCAGCTCATTCTGCTCAATTACGATCAGTGCTCCGGTCTTAACTTCTCCCATATCAAAACATGCTTTGACCAGCTCACTGATGGTTTTATCCGTAAATCTTTCCTTCACCTCTTTACCTGCATCAAAAGGTATCAGTGAAGCCATGATTCGCTTTTGTCCAAGCTGTTCCAGAACTTTTCTGAGCTCCGGCTGAAAAATAACGATCACACCTACGATCAGTGTACTTGCCAGATTTGAAAAAATCCACAGAATCGTATTCATCCTGAAAATATACGCGATCAGAATGAAGAGGAGAACGACCAGTATTCCTTTCAGAAGTGTATATGCATGAGTATATTTGATCCATACCATGAACTGATATACAAAAAAAAGCGATCAGTGCAATCTGTATGATATCTATAATCCCAATCTTAGGAAATGCCAGTCTTGATAATGTTTCTATCAAATTTCCTGAAAAATCCTGCATATGGCTCTCCTTTCCTTATCATTTTTATATATCTTATCGTTGAAAATGTTTTCAGTGGATTTTGTGTTACTGTTCACTCCGTTCACAGTAACGTAGCCAAAATTCATTCCAGATTGCCTGCGGCAATGGAATTTTGGCTCGTATGTCTCATCGTTACCGGAAACTGCTTTTTACAGATTTTTTTAATGATTCTTCCAGTTTCTTCTCAAAAATCCACGCTGTCAATATCTTTCTTTCTCTCTACAGGTGCTGCAGCCTCATCTGTCGTCACTGCTTTCTCATCACCATGAAAAATAGGATTCGCATAAGAAACAACGTTATCCTGTGCCGGTCTTTCATCCTTTGCAGAACTTCCGTTAATCTTCTTTATACTTCTTTCAGATGTTGTGACACAGGCTTTCGGCACTGCTTTTACATAATAATAATATTCATCATCCTCATATTCCAGTCTCTCGGTACGGGTATAGTCACCACCAAATACAAAGAATTCAAGAAGTAATCCTATCACCACAGAGATCACTGTATAAATGATCAGCGTAACAACATCAATATCCAGTCTAAAATAAAAATCCACCTGCAATAATCATCAGAACATACACAACTCCACCTGCAATAATGGCAATTCTCCATGCATAGTCAAAAGAGCGGGTACGTATCAGATTCACCAGCAGAATCACTGCGATAAAGGCAATCACTGTGATCCACATTCCCCAGTTCTGCACGATTCCATCTGTCAGAAGTTTTAATTTGTCAGCTATGGCAACATCCGGGTTTTCCAGAAGTTTATGCTGTACACGTATAAAACGGATAAAATAGTAAATAATCACTCCGCAGCCTGCAGGAAGTGCAGAAAACGCATTGCACAAAAGTCCGCTTCCGATAGGAAGAAGCGTCGGAACACTGAACCCAAAGGAAAGCGGTGTAAATACAAGTACTAAATTATTGTCTGAACTGAATCTCAGGAAGAGAATTGCCATAAACAGGATCAGCACAAGCATAAAAACCTGCAACTTCTATCCCCAGTGCATAACCATGTGCGACCATCAGGGCAAATCCTACAAAAATCATTACACCTGAAGGAAGAATGGAACAGATCAGTGCAAGGATCAGAACAATAAATATATTATCGATCTGCTTCATATATCCCATATTGGTATTGATCCATATGAAATAAACCATTGCCAGAACGAAACGTAAGACAGGCAGGATATAAATCTCATACTGGCTGTATAAATTCTTTATTCGCTGTTTTAATTCGAGTAATGCTGTCATTTTTTATATCCTCCTGTAACTCCTCTGGCTGAAGATTTTTTATCTTCGCGACCGTAGATTTTACTTAATTGTGTAAGTTCTTCATAATAATTTTTCACACTTTTCTTTGCTTTGTGGTATTTCACCGTATATTGGATATATGTCAGGACAGAAAACAGTACCAGCACTGCCACATACCCCAGAATAACTTCCACGCCCAGTGAAACAAGGTTCATCTTATGAACATTATCTATCAGATATTCAGCAAAATATGCTGCGATACCGGCCAGAATCAGGCAATACCCAATCGTAACAAGGAAAAAATTCTTAATCATGGCAAGTCCGATATAATCACTACGGTAGTACCTGCTGACCGGAAGATATTTCTTTCCTTCCCCCTGTTCATACATGGCAAGTTTATTCATGATTTTTTATCTTCTCTTCATTTAACATAAATTACTCCTTACTGTATGCTTTTCCTTTTGCTATAATCCGCTATTACTGTTCACTCTGTTCTCAGCAACAACCTGATATCATTCATATAATCATACAGATTAATTGTAACATATATCATTATGTATGAAAAGTGTTTTTTCTTATCTCCTGCCTATGCAAACCGTAAGAAAATAAACATTTCCGGCACCTTTTCTCTTCAGGCATCCGGCCATTGCATCGATCGTACTTCCTGTTGTATACACATCATCTATCACCAGGATATTCTTTCCCCTGACATCTCCGGTCACGCAGAACGCTTTTTCCAGGTTTTTTCTTCTCTGCAAAGCATTCAGTTTTTTCTGCGACTTTGTCTTTAAAACTTTCTGCACAATATTGACATCTGTGGAAATCCCGGTATAATGACCGAGTTTCTCCGCCAGATATGCAGCCTGATTAAAACCTCTCTGCCGCTCCTTCGACCTGTGTACCGGAACCGGCACGATCAGATCCGGCTTCCATTCCCGCAATTCTTTCTGTGCATATCGATACATTGCTCTGGCGTAAAAATCACCGTATTCTCTGCATCCATAGTACTTATATCTGGTAACAGATCTTCTCATTATGCCATCATAAACAAAAATACCTCTTCCCTGTTCATACATATGCCCTGTGTTTCTGACAGTCTCTGCAGTATTCCCCTGTTTCTATGGGTTTTCCACATTTATAACATCTGGGATGACCAATCGGACGAAGTTCTTTCTCGCATTCCGGACAGATCATCCTTCGCTGATCTGCCAGTATTTTCTGACAGACCGGACAGCATCTCGGGTAAAAAATATCAGCAACCATGTTCAGAAACCGTTTCATTTCCATTTCCTTCCACTATTTTACTCTTTGTTTTGCTATCCTCTGTATTTCTGTTTTTTTCATATTATCGGAATAAATTTTTTTCTCTGTTATTATTCAGTCATCAGATCACAGTCTGCAATATCATTCTTCACCATCTGTATTATTATCCCCTGTAGTCTCACTCAGTTCTCTGATCCGTTCATCCAGTGCACTGTATCTCTTCTGCTGTTTTTCATTGCGTATCATCTCTGCAAAGGTCTCCTCTTTTCCCACAACCGTCACACATTTTCTTGCTCTGGTAACTGCGGTATAAAGAAGGTTCCTGTTTAAAAGCATCTGTGGTCCGGAAAGCAATGGAAGTATGACTGCCGGATACTCAGATCCCTGAGACTTGTGGATTGTAATAGCATATGCAAGTTCCAGTTCCTCCAGCTGTTTGAACGAGTACATTGCAAAACGTCCATCCTCAAATTCCACTTCTGCTGTCTCAGCAAATTCATTGATTTCCCTGAGGATTCCGGTGTCTCCGTTAAATACTCCCACGCCTTTTCTCAATGACAACCCCCATATCGTCCCCGGATTTCCCATTCCATCTGATAATTATTTCTGATCTGCATGACCTTGTCCCCTGTGCGGAACAGCCGGTCTCCAACCGCCCTCTCGGATTTCCCGTCTTCCGGCGGATTCAGGTATCTCTGCAGGATCTGGTTCAGCCGCTCTACTCCCAGAAGTCCCTTTCTCATAGGTGTCAGTACCTGTATCTCAAAGGGTTTGGCATCTACATAGCGCGGCAGTTTCTCCTGGATCAGCGCGATCACTACTCTTATAATGATATCTGCATCATATCTCTTCAGAAAAAAAGAAATCTCTGCTCTTATTATTGATCTGAACCTGTTCTCCCTTATTTATCTTATGAGCATTTACAACAATATCACTCTCTGATGCCTGTCTGAATATCTTAGTCAGTTCCACTACATGGAAACATCTGCTTCGGATAATATCTCTCAGCACATTGCCCGGGCCTACACTCGGAAGCTGATTCTCATCCCCCACAAGGATCAGTCTGGTTCCTGCTACCACTGCAAGAAGAAGAGAATGCATCAGATGAATATCCACCATAGACATTTCATCAATAATGATCACATCTGCCTCCAGCGGATTCTGTGCATTCCTCTCGAATTTAGCTGAATGCCCGTCCCTCTCTTCCTCCGGCATTCCATTCAGTTCCAGCAGACGGTGAATTGTCTGCGCCTCATATCCGGTAGTCTCTGTCATTCTCTTTGCAGCACGTCCGGTAGGTGCAGCCAGCCGAATCTCTGCACCTTCTCCCTCAAAAAAGCGGATGATCGCATTGATCGTTGTCGTTTTACCTGTACCGGGGCCTCCTGTAAGAATAAAGAGTCCATGATCCGCTGCTTCAGTGATTGCTTTCTTCTGCATTTCATCCAGAACAGTTCCTGTCTCTTTCTCGATCAGCTCAATTCTGTGCCTGACAAGCTCTTTATCCTCAGGACACACAATATTCAGTTCATTAAGCATCCTGGCAGTGTTCAGTTCCAGATAATAATACTGTGCCGGATAAACGATAGTTTCTCCGCTTTTTTCTTTCAGCACCAGCTTCCTGTCAATAACCATATCCATAAGATGTTTCTCCATATAGGATTCATCTACTCCCAGAAGTCTGGCACATCTTGTAAATAACTGTTCCCTCGGAAGATAAGTATGTCCTTCTCCCGAAGCCTGCAGAAGAGTATACAGCATTCCGCTGCGGATTCTGTAATCTGAGTCTGCGTGAATACCGACTCTGGCAGCAATCTCATCAGCAATCTTAAATCCCACACCGGAAATATCTTCCGCAAGTCTGTAAGGATTCTCCTGAAGGATCGTATAGACAGATTCCTTATATTTCTGATAAATCTTTGCGCCCAGGTTCAGGGAAATCCCATATTTCTGCAGAAAGATCATTACTTTTCGCATCTCTGCCTTCTCACTTACCTGCGCAGCGACTCTCCCGGGCTTTTTTTCTCACTGATCCCCTTTACCTCTGCAAGCCGCTCTGGCTCTTCTTCTACGATACGGAGTGTGTCATCTCCAAACTTCCGCACGATCCTGGCAGCCAGTGCAGCACCGATTCCCCTGATGGCGCCCGAACCCAGATAACGTTCTATTCCATATGTATCCTCCGGCATCTTCTCTGTAAAAGAACTGATCTGAAACTGTTTGCCATATACCGGATGATGGATATATACTCCGGTTGCTTCAATAGATGCCCCCTGTGTGATCGCAGGGAAACTTCCCACGCAGGTCAGCTCTTCCTCTTTTTTTGTACCTTTCAGTACCATAACTGTATATCCGTTATCTTCATTTCTGAAAATAACATGATCTATGTATCCTGTGACAGTTTCACTCATGTGCTTTTCTCCACACCTCCTGCTTCTTTGACCCTCTGACAACGCAAAAAGGCACTGCACTGCGCAGTACCTCCTGCTTTATCCGTCAAAACGTGCCATTACCTCTGCATACTTACCGGTTCCCACTGCGACCACGCTCATTGCATCCTGCACAGTCAGTGTACTTACTCCGGTTCTCTGCTCGATCAGTGTATCCATCCCATGAAGAAGGGCACCGCCGCCTGTAAGTACGATTCCTCTGTCTACAATATCCGCAGCCAGTTCCGGCGGTGTCTTTTCCAGAATTCCATGAACAGTCTCCACAATCTGGCTTGTAGCATCCTTTAACGCCACACGTATTTCTTCTGAGGTAAGTGTCACTGTCTTCGGCAGACCGGTGATCACATTTCTCCCCTTTACTTCCATTGTTCTCGGATTTGATTCCTCTATAGCCGTACCAATCTGAATTTTGATCTTCTCTGCCATATCTTCTCCGATAAAAAAGTCCATGATTCTTTCTCACATAGTTCAGTATAGCCTGATTAAAAGTGTCCCCTGCAACTTTCACAGAAGCGGAAACCACAACCCCCGCAAGAGAGATAACCGCAACATCCGAAGTTCCGGCTCCAATGTCTACGACCAGATTTCCAAAGGGCTTGGTCACATCCACCCCGGCTCCGATTGCCGCAGCTATAGGTTCCTCCACCATATAGACATCTCTGGCACCAGCCTGATAGGTTGCTTCCTCCACTGCCTTTTTCTCAATCTCTGTAATTCCACTGGGAACACAGATACTGATCCTGGGCTTGCGGAAAGCTCTTCTTCCTATTGCTCTGGATATAAAGTATTTCAACATCTTCTCTGTAACTGTATAATCAACGATCACGCCCTGTCTGATGGGACGGATGATCTCCATATCTGAAGTAATGCGCCCTTCCATCAGACGGGCTTCTTCACCGATCGCACGTATCTTCTCTGTATTTTTATCATAAACTACGATCGAAGGCTCATTTAGCACAAGCCCCTTTCCTGTAGAATAAGCCAGACTGTTCCTGGTTCCCAGGTCAATTCCAATATCACTTGTCGGCATGGAAATCCCCTTTCTGTTCTTACGTTCTCCTCATCCCCTTCAACTGATCATTACTTTTTACAGTCTCTACCGGGGACTTATCCGGTTTAGTTATAACAACTCCATAAAATAATGCGATCAAAACAGTCCAACAGGGCTTCACATCCTGATAAGCCGGATCAAATATATTATTTACGAGAATTGCTATAAATAATCTCTTCTATTATATACAACTTCCATTTAAAAAGAAAGTCCTGCAATATGATTTCAAGATTATTTCAGATATTTCTTTACATATTTTCCGGTATAGGAAACCGGTGACTGTGCCACCTCCTCAGGAGTTCCCTGAGCAACTACGGTACCTCCTTTGTCTCCGCCCTCCGGTCCGATATCAATGATATAATCTGCGGTCTTAATCACATCCAGATTATGCTCGATCACAACTACTGTATTACCGCCCTCCGATAATCGTTTCAGAATCTCCACCAGCTTATGCACATCCGCAAAATGCAGACCTGTGGTAGGCTCATCCAGAATGTAGATAGTCTTACCTGTGCTGCGCTTGCTCAGCTCTGTGGCAAGCTTGATCCTCTGTGCCTCCTCCTCCGGAAAGCTCTGTGGACGGCTGTCCCAGCCGGATATAGGAAAGTCCTACATCATAAAGAGTCTGTATCTTTCTTTTAATAGAAGGAACATTCTCAAAAAAAAGTCAGTGCTTCCTCCACCGTCATATTCAGCACATCGTAAATATTCTTATCCTTATACTTTACTTCCAGGGTTTCTCTGTTATATCTCTTACCTTTGCAGACCTCGCATGGTACATATACGTCCGGAAGGAAATGCATCTCAATTTTGATAATACCGTCACCGCTGCATGCCTCACATCTTCCGCCCTTTACATTAAAACTGAATCGTCCTTTCTTATATCCTTTTGCTTGGCATCTGCTGTTGCTGCAAAAAGATCTCTGATCTGGTCAAATACCCCGGTATAAGTCGCAGGATTGGAACGTGGAGTACGGCCAATAGGTGACTGGTCAATATTGATAACCTTATCCAGTTGGTTTGTTCCCAGAATATCCTTATGTTTTCCCGGAATCACTCTTGCCCGGTTCAGATCTCTTGCCAGACGTTTATAAAGAATCTCATTGATCAGAGAGCTCTTTCCGGAACCGGAAACTCCTGTGATACAGGTCATGATCCCAAGGGGAATTTTCACATCAATATTCTTGAGATTATTCTCTGCCGCTCCCTTGATAGTAAGAAAACCAGTTGGCTTCCGTCTCTCCAAAGGTACCGGAATTTTTAATTTTCCGCTCAGATAAGCTCCTGTGATGGAATCCTCGTTCTTCATCAGATCCTCTGCAGTTCCCATGGCAACCAGTTGTCCGCCATGCTCCCCTGCACCGGGACCTATATCTACAATACAGTCTGCGGCACGCATGGTATCTTCATCATGCTCCACAACGATCAGGCTGTTTCCAAGATCACGCAGTTTCATCAGAGAACCAAGAAGTCTGTCATTATCCCTCTGGTGAAGTCCGATACTCGGTTCATCCAGAATATAGGCAACTCCTACCAGCCCGGAACCAATCTGGGTAGCCAGACGGATTCTCTGCGCCTCGCCGCCGGAAAGAGTTCCTGTCGCACGTCCCAATGAAAGATAATCCAGTCCTACATCTGACAGGAAACTTACCCTTGCCCTGATTTCTTTCAGAATCTGTCTGCCGATAAGCTGCTGTTGCTCGGAGAGCTGCATATCCGCCAGAAAGGCTTTCAGCTTCTCTATGGAAAGATTGGTGACCTCATAAATATTCTTATCCGCCACAGTCACAGCCAGTGATTCCTTCTTCAGTCTCTGACCTTTACAGGTTTTACATGGAGTAATGCGCATGAAAGATTCATACTCCTGCTTCATGGCATCAGAGCCTGTCTCTCTGTAACGCTGCTCCACATTTCGGATCAGCCCCGGAAACGCCACATCGTAAACGCCCTCTCCGCGCTGCCCTTTATAGTAAACCTTTACAGAATGTCCATTAGTTCCGTTGATCAGAATGTCCTGTATCTTCTCCGGATACTCCTCAAAAGGTGTTGCCAGGCTGAAATCATATTCTCTGGCAAGAGCATCCAGGATTGCCCTGGAAAAGCTTCCCTCATTTGTGCAGGACTGCCATCCTGTGACCACAATGGCACCATCCAGGATACTCAGAGATCTATCCGGGATCATCAGATCAATATCAAATTCCATTTTTATACCCAAGTCCCAGACAGTCCGGACAGGCGCCAAAAGGATTATTGAAAGAAAAGCTTCTCGGTTCGATCTCATCTACACTGATACCACAGTCAGGACAGGAGAAACTCTGGCTGAAATTGTGAATATTTCCATCCATAGTATCTACCATCAGAAGGCCCTCTGCCAGATCCAGCACTGTCTCAATGGAATCTGAGAGTCTTTTCTCAATCCCGGGCTTCACGATCAGACGGTCTACCACAATCTCTATATTATGCTTGATATTCTTGTCCAGACTGATCTCCTCGGAAAGCTCATACAGGTTTCCGTCAATCTGCACACGTACATATCCGCTTCTCTTTGCCTGCTCCAGAAGCTTTGCATGAGTTCCCTTGCGCCCCCGCACAACAGGCGCCAGAAGTTGGATCTTCGTTCTCTCCGGAAAGACATGATACTGTCCACCATCTGGTCAACTGTCTGCTTCTTAATCTCTCTTCCGCACTTCGGACAATGAGGGATTCCCACTCTGGCATACAGAAGTCGGAAATAATCATAGATTTCTGTCACTGTTCCTACTGTGGAACGTGGATTGCGGTTGGTAGATTTCTGATCAATGGAAATGGCCGGCGGCAGACCTTCGATGCTCTCCACATCCGGCTTCTCCATCTGTCCCAGGAACTGTCTTGCATAGGAAGAGAGAGATTCCATATAACGGCGCTGTCCCTCTGCATAGATGGTATCAAAAGCCAGTGAAGATTTACCGGAGCCACTCAGTCCTGTAAATACCACAAACTTGTCTCTGGGAATATCCACACTTAAATTCTTAAGATTATTAACATTGGCACCTCTGATCCTGATAAAGTGCTTCTTCGTTGTATCTGCTGCCATTGTGGGCCTCCTGTTTCTCATTTATAAATAATAACTGTTTCTTACCTTGACAGTTACACCTTTTTCGTATGTTATGATATTCATGGATTGTGCGCAGTTTCGCTGCCCCGCAATCCTCATGGCATCAGTATAATACAGGAACATTTGTTCGTCAAGGCGTTTACGGCAAAAAAATCCGCCATAACGGAATTGCTTACATGAATTCCCTCTCTGCTCAGAAAAATCCTTCCGTTTTCTTCCAAAAGCAGTCTCATTGACTTATATTTTCTCAGAACATCCCCGTATATTGCATCTATTTCACTGCCAAACTGCCGCTCAAACTCAGCTTTTGAGATTCCTCTGGTCATACGAAGTCCCAGAAACATGAATTCCGCCATCTCATCCTCCCTGGTGAGGGGCGGCTCTTTTTCTCTTATTTTTTCCGGAGTTCTGCTGTTTTCCAGATATTTTTTCATATCCTGTGTATTGGCAAAACGTTCCTTTCCATAAAGAGAGGAAGCTCCCAG
>ENA-OQCT01000022-OQCT01000022.1-human-gut-metagenome-genome-assembly--contig:-NODE-22-length-13249-cov-0.578037_pt1 | contig 13249 bp, 14 predicted proteins | sample MGYA00242764_ERZ504591 | MGnify/ENA primary metagenome ERZ504591 (study PRJEB26092, sample SAMD00036299) | human gut metagenome | host: Homo sapiens | study: EMG produced TPA metagenomics assembly of...
GGTTTTGCAGGGGAGCTGCGGCAGGTGTATCTGTCATCCGTTCTTCCGGTGACCCCGGAAGGAGGTTTCTCCATCCGTATCCGCGGTGTGGCAACCGTGAATGGTTCTGCCGACCCACTCTATGTAGTGGACGGTGTGCAGGTAGGAACTTCCATCGATTTCTTGAATCCTAATGATGTAGAGTCCATCGAAATTCTGAAGGATGCTTCGGCTACGGCAATCTATGGTACTCGCGGTGCCAATGGCGTCATTATGATTACTACCAAGAACGGTGGTAAGGGGAAGGCAAAGGTGAACTTTTCGGCCAACTATGCCCTCCAGTTCAATTCGAATAAGATTGATGTGGCTGATGCGGGCTTGTTTGCAAGTGCTGTACGTTCCGCCGTCAAGAATGACGGTATTGCCATGACCAATCTGGCATATGGCGAGGATTACATAGGCAGACTGAACAGCATTGACTGGCAGGATGAAATGTCACGCACGGCATTACAGCAGAACTATAACCTTTCTGCTTCGGGAGGCAGCGAAAATACCCAAGCCAACTTATCTCTGGGTTATTTGAACAACCAGGGTATCGTGATTGAGTCGAATTTTAAACGCTTGACGGCACGCGCTAATATCACTCACAAAGTGAAAGACTTTCTGCATGTAGGCTTGAACTTGAACTATGCACATTCGGAAAAGATGGGAGGAGGCAACCTGAGAAACTATGCACAAGCCATTCCAACCATGGATTATGTAGAGGACGGTGTTTTCTATTCCATGCCTATTGTGTTGCCCGACGGTACTTGGGGACATTACAAGAAAGAAGGTAATGGGGATGTGAACAAGGGAGCTGACAATCTGGTTGCTGCTGCCAAGACTGCCGACAGCATCAATAAATGGGACCGTCTGCTCGCCAGTGCTTTCCTACAACTCGATTTGTACAAAGGGTTGACCTTCAAAACTATTGCCAGTTATAATTATTATACAAAAGGTTATAATGGCTATACAGCCTATAATGATAGAACCTTTGGAACTCAAGACCGTAAGGACTCGTTCTCGCTGAACCAGAGCCAGTCCACTTCACTCGGTCTGGAAGCGTTCTTGAACTATGACTGGTCCAATGAGCATCACCGCGTAAGTGCAATGGCCGGTTTCTCTACCAGCGATACGAACGGTGCCTGGCTGAATTCCAGTGCCAACGATTTCCCGGCAGACAACATCCGCAAAATTTCATTGACCAATGACCCATCGTCTAAGCAAACGGATGGTGGGCTGGATTTGAAGACAAGATTCCTTTCTTACTTCGGCCGTCTGACTTATACTTTGAACGACCGCTATATTGTGACTGCAACGGTACGCCGCGACGGTTCTTCGAACTTTGGTGCCGGCAATCGTTATGGTACATTCCCTTCCGCTTCTGTAGCTTGGCGTCTTTCCGAGGAAAAGTTCATTAAGGATTTAGAACTGTTCAGTAACTTGAAGTTGCGTGCCGGATGGGGACAGACCGGTAATGCGGGCAATGGTACCAACTTGTCCATAGCACAGTTGTCTTCGGCAAATGCAATGTACTGGTTCTTTAATGGTTCGAGTGTGATTAACGGTGCCGGTATTGCCCAGCAGAAAGAAATTGATACCAACCTGAAATGGGAAACCAATGAGCAGACAAATATCGGTATTGACTTTGCCTTTATGAACAATGAGCTTTCTTTCTCTGCCGATTACTTTATCCGTGACGCAAAGGATCTGCTTCTGTATCGCCAGATTCGTCCTTCCACCGGTTTCTCCAATGTCTATACTAATGCGGGACATATCCGTAACTCAGGTTTCGAGTTTACTGCTGCGTGGAACAAGAGCTTCAGCGATTGGAATATCGGCATAAGACTGAATGGGTCTACCCTGAAGAACGAGGCTATTGAAGTCGGCGATCCGATATTCAGCAAGTCAGGTTCAGCACAAGATGGCGACAACTGGGACAACCACTCCATTACACAGAACGGCTATCCTGTAGGTCCTACTATGGCTGGAAGGTAGAAGGCATTTTCAGAACCCAGGCCGAAATTGATGAAATGAATAGGCTGGCGGTTGAAAAGGGAGTTGAAAGTGGTGTATATCAGGACAAGACTACCCAGCCCGGCGACTATAAGTTTGTTGATTTGAATGGTGACGGGCAGATTACCGATGCCGACCGTACTGTTATAGGCAATGGATATCCCAAGTTCACTTACGGAATGAACCTTACCGCTTCCTGGAAAAACTTTGATTTCTCGATGAACTTGTACGGTGTAGCCGGTATGGATATCCTTTCTTATTCTTCGGCCCGCTTGACCTCAGTCTATGCACCCGACGGCGGTTATCAGAATGTACTGAAGGAATATATCAATAATGCATGGTCATCTTCGAATACCGGCGCCAAATATCCGCGTATCACCAAGACAGACTATAATAAGAACATGCGTGTGTCCGACGCCTACATCCAGAAGGGGGATTATCTGAAGATTTCAAATATCAGATAGGATATACATTCCCGAAGAATGTGCTGAAACCGGTGAAAATGGAAAATGCACGCGTATTTGCCAGTGTCGACAATGTATGTACCATCTCTTCGTACAATAAGTTCGGCGATCCGGAAGTTGGTGACTCCAATGTATTGTATTCGGGATTTGACGGAGGACGTTATCCGTTCCCGATGTCGGTTACTTTCGGTCTGAGTGTACAGTTCTAATACTAACGGATAAAAAATATGATTATGAAAAACTTATATAAACTGTTGATCGGTGTGCTGGCCTTAAGCACCGTAACGTCTTGTGACGATTATTTGGAAGTGGATCATTACGATATTCTTCCGGCAGATTTCATGTTTAAAACGGAGGAGAATGTCCTTTCCGGATTGAACGGACTTTATGATACCTTTTTATACGGACCAGCACGGTTCCGGTGATGACGAAACATGGGGATTCAAGCCTCAGGTATTTGCTGCCAACCATTCTACGATGGACTGTCAGGCTTCCGGTTGGGATGCGGAATGGCAGCGTCATGCCTGGAAACCCGATAAGGGTTCCCTGGAGACTGCATGGCGGATGAGTTATCGTGCAGTGGACCGTGCAAACCGTTTCCTGGCTGGCCTGGAGACGGCGGATGCCTCTATATTTGCGGACAGCAATTCCAAGACCGTTTATGAAGCGCAAGCACGTGCCATCCGCGGTTATAACTACCTTTACCTGACGAAACTTTTCGGAAGGGTACCGATGTTGCTTACCGGTGAAACCTATACTACTTCGGTAGGAAAGGCACGTCCGGAATCCGTGGATGAGACTTATGCGGCTATCGAGGAAGATTTGTCTTTTGGACGCGACCATCTGGACTGGTTACCCATGAATGGTGAATACGGACGTATAACCAAGGGGTTCTGCAAAGCTTATTTGGCCGAGCTGTATATGTTGAAGAAAGACTTTACGAAAGCCAAGACGGAACTAAAGGATATAGTGGACAGTGGAACCTATTCATTGGAGCCCTGCTTCGGTAACCTGCATGCCTGGGATACACATTGGACCAAAGAATCTGTATTTGAGGTGATGTATCATGAACAAGGATATATGGCTGGGGAGCCGATTCGTCTTCAGATGCCATGATGTGGTACGGATATATGTGTGCGGCACCCGAATGGGGAGGCTGGGGGTCGTCTCTGTCTTTCTTGGGAGTTTGTACGTTCCTTTGAACCGGGTGACAAACGCCGCCAATACTCTGCTGTTGCCAAAGGGGATACGCATCCCATTACCGGGCAGACTGTAGGGGTGACAAGTGGTTTTGACGGTCTTTTCCAAGGTTCCGAAAAATATGCCTACTGTTTATTCCTTGAAATACTGGAGATGCAAGCCAGGTGAGAACAACAAAGTATTCAATCCTATTTCGTTGACTTTGAAGCGTTATGCAGGCATCATGCTCGACTATGCAGAATGTTGTTTCGAGACAGGTGACAACGCTACCGGATGGAACATGATACGTCAGATACGTAACCGTGCTTGGGGTAATTTGGAGATGGGAGCGACGATGATTGACCTACCCGCCGACATGTTGAATACCCAGACGGTGGAAGTGCCGGATGCAGAGACCTATTATACAAGCTATAAAGCAGCCAAAGGCTATACTTCTCCGGTATGGAAGGTGGCGCTGATTATAGAGCGTCGCCATGAATTCAATGCCGAGTTCTCGCTTTACCATGATTTGTGCCGTATGGGTATGTGCAAAGAATGGTTTGCCGCCGAATATCCGAAGACAGCAGCCAACTCTTCACAAGAGGCTTGTCTGCAGACTGGTGACTCATTCCGTTTCTTTGAGCACGAGGCTTATCAGGAAATCTTCCCGATTCCGACGAATGAGATTCTGACCAACCCGCTCATCAATCAGGCTGACCAGAATCCGGGATATTGATAAATTATAAATAAACACTTAATAATAAAATATTTGTGAGTGAAATGTCAGGCACCAGTAGTTGTTGTGATAGACGTCAGCGTCTGTCGTGATGAAAGCCGGTGTCTGACATGACAAACACCAGTACTTGAGACGACGAACACCAGTCTCTGATAAACGGGGAATTAAACAAGGAAAAGTTTGATGGTTTTAGAGAATAATTATGGAAAGGAAGATGTTTTATTGGATAGCACTGCTGGTTGCGTCTTGTCTGGCAGGCTGCCGGTCGCATTCAGGGGGAGACAGATATGCAGACACGCATGCGTACAGAGATTGTCACGAATGTCAGGGACAGCGTGTTGCCGTTTTGGATGGATTATGCAGTGGCTCCCGACAGCGGTTTTTTATGGAACTGTATTGCGGAATGGTACTCCGGTAGTGGATGCTCCGAGAGGAGGGGTTCTGAATGCCCGGATTCTGTGGAGTTTTTCTGCCGCATACCGTACGTTTAAGGATGAGGCTTATCTGAAGCTTGCGGATAAATCGCAACGCTACTTCATTGATACATTTATAGACAAGGAACATGGTGGGGTATATTGGCTGGTCAATCCTGACGGTGAGGTGCTGAATGCTTCCAAATATACGTATGCCATGACCTACGCCATGCTATGGGCTGGCTGAACACTATCTGGCAACAGGTAACAGCGAGAGTCTGGATATGGCTGTCGGTTATATCATACCTTGGAGGAGAAAGGCCGCGAACCGCAATATGACGGTTATGTGGAATCTTTTACTGAAGATTGGAAACAACTGGATAATTATGATAACAATGCATCCAAGACTATGAATGCGCATTTGCACGTGCTGGAAGCTTATACCCTTTTATATCAATGCTGGAAAGACGACGGACTGAGGAAAAGACTCAAGTTCTGCGCCGAGTTGTTTATGGACCGTATTTATGACTCTTCAAGGAGGCATTTTAATTTGTTCTTTGATAATGCATGGAACAGTCTGGTTGAGATGGACTCTTATGGACATGATGTAGAGGCGGGATGGCTGCTTTGTGAGGCTGCCCGTGTGTTAGAAGACCGTCAACTGATGGATAGGGCGAATCGGCTTGCGCTGGATGTGACGGATGCTTGCTTGGTGGAAGGACCGAGTGACAAAAGGGTATATGATGTATGAAAAGAAGGGCGGAAGAACAACCGGGCATGCCTCAGTGGTGGGGCCAGATGAACGATGATAGCTTGTGTCAATGCCTGGCAAATCAGCGGGAATGACGTTTATCTGCAATCGGCCGATACGGTTTGGACTTTCGTAAAGGACTGTATGATAGACCGGGAATACGGTGAATGGTACAGTGATTGTTTTGATGGAGAACCCAAGAAGGATACTCCCAAAGTGAGTATGTGGCGTTGCCCGTATCATACGGTACGCTTGGGAGTAGAATACATAATCGTTTAAAATAGTATTTATGAAGAAATTTATAGCAGGTGCAGCATCACTGATGCTTTGTATGGGGCTGCACGCCCAGGATTTCAGAATCAATCCATCGGGATATTTTGAGAATGGCGGGGCCAATGTGATGGTGTTCAGTGACGTCTACCCTGAAGGACACCAGGGAGGACTGACCCTTGTTTTGAATGGAGACCGCAGGGGCTGCCAATGGGAGATGTGCGCTTTGAAATCTCGCAAGGGCAGTGGCAGGGATTGCCCAAGATGAGAAGCAGGGTGGTGGATGAGGCTGACAATGAAATCCGTGTCACATTGAGTTATCCGGATTCGGCCAAATATATGGCAGGCTTTAATCCGATGATTTATCCGGATTTTGTTTTTGGCTATACCATTAAGGTCAAAGGCGAGAAGGATTATCTGGTATTGACCGTTGATTTGGACCAACCGGTGCCCGAGCGGTTTGCCGGCAAGTTGGGCTTTAATCTGGAATTGGTACCTTCCACTTTGCTGGGCAAGCCGTGGATTATGGACAACCGGACGGGAGTCTTTCCCCACCAGGCGATGGGGCCCACCATGAAACAGTCTTCCAACATGGAGCATATCGGAGATTCAACCCTGGCGGGAAAGCTGATTTGGACCAGTTGCTGTTGGATAGAAAGACTTATAACCCGATGATTGCCGATGATATCGTCTCTGCTCCTTTGGCCGCAGGGAAAAAGTTTGTACTCAATCCTCAGGATGATTTGGCAAAGATTACGATTGAAAGTGAGAAAGGAGACTTGTTGCTGTATGATGGAAGGATAAATCATAACAACGGTTGGTTTGTGCTCCGTTCGGAGTTCCCGGCAGGTACAAAGGAAGGTGCGGTGAAATGGATAATCCGTCCGACAGTCACTAAAGACTGGCGTTATGCACCGGTGGTGCAAGCCTCTCAAGTAGGTTACCATCCTGGACAGAAGAAAGTGGCTGTCATAGAGTTGGATAAACGGGATACAGACTTCAAGCAACCTGCCCTTTATCGCATTGCTGCCGATGGCAGGAAACTGGTAAAGCAGCAGGCTGCCAAGGATGGGGAGATTTCCAACGCTACCACTATCTGCAGTTCGATTTCACGGAAGTGACGGAAGAAGGGCTCTATCAGGTAATGTACGGCGATGCTGCTTCTCCGGTGTTCCGCATTGCCAAAGATGTGTGGGACAAGGGTATCTGGCAGGCAGAGGTGGAATACTTCTTGCCGGTACAGATGTGCCACATGCGTGTGAACGAAAAATACCGTGTATGGCATGACTTCTGTCATCATGACGATGCACGTATGGCCAAAACCGATATCAACCATATAGACGGATATACTCAGGGAACCTCTACTCTTTGTAAGTACCAGCCGGGTGATTTGGTTCCAGGGCTGAATGTGGGTGGATGGCACGATGCGGGGGACTATGACCTGCGTGTGGAATCCCAGGCAGGCGAGGCCTATATACTTGCCATGGCTTGTGAGAACTTTGGTGCCTATTGGGACGAGACTTCCATAGATTTTGAAAAGAAGATAGTCGAGATTCACCAGCCGGATGGAAAGAATGACTTGTTGCAGCAGGTGGAAAACGGTGCTTTGACGATAGTGGCGGGTTGGAAGGCTCTGGGGCGTCTCTACAGAGGGATTCTGTGTCCTACCGTACGCCAGTATGCACACTTGGGTGATGCGTCGGCCCATACAGACCATGTCAGTGGGACTGCCGACGACCGCTGGGTGTTTACGGAGGACAACCCTGGTAGGGAACTTCAGGTGGCTGCCTGGCTGGCAGGTATTTCACGTGTCTTGAAGGGACATAACGATGCATTGGGAGCGGATTGTCTGGAGATAGCCCGTGAATTGTTCAGGATTACCCGCTGCGACAACAACCGGGTGCTGACAGCCAAGGTACATGCTGCCGTAGAACTTTATCTGGCGACAAAGGAAGTGGAGTACCGTGATTTCGTTTTGCAGCAGCAGGATTTCATCTGCAAGAATATCCGTCAGACGGGTTGGTTCATCGGACGTTTCGACAAAGCTGTGAGAAATGCACGTTTCAGCAAGGCTGTTCGCAAAGCACTGCCGGAGTTGCAGGCTATGTATCAGGAGTATAGCAGTAAAACTCCGTATGGAGTGCCGCATGACAGAGGTAACCGTTCTTCCGGTTCATGGGAACCCCAGCATCTGGGCTACAATTACTGTTACCTGCATGCTGCCTATCCTGACTTGTTTGCACCGGACTATATTTTCAATGCTGTCCAATACCTGCTCGGTATGCATCCGGGACGTAATCAGGCAGCGTTTGTAACGGGAGTCGGTGCCGAAACGATGAAAGCCGCCTATGGTGTCAACCGTGCCGACTGGTCTTATATTCCGGGTGGAGTGTCTCCGGGTACAAATCTGATTCGTCCCGACTTGCCCGAATTACTTCATTTCCCGTTCTTATGGCAGGAAGGTGAGTACTGTTTGGGCGGACATGCTACGTGGTTTATGTATATGGTATTGGCATCTCAGAAAATATTGAATGGTAATGAACAGTAAAATAAAGGTAGATAAGTTTGTAATTGTAGCTTTTCTGCTCTGCATGGTCTGCACTATGGCCATGCAGGCAAAAAGCTTATGACAATTTTAAGGTATCGGTCTATGTACGTGCCTACGAGGTAGACAAGATGAAGGACATCCATTGGCTGGATTCGACTTGGAATGTGATTTCACAACAGTTGGAAGTGGACAAGATTTATTTGGAAACACATCGTGATTTACTGATTGTGGATGACGCCACCCTGGAGCAAGCTAAGAAATTTTTCCATGACCGGGGAATAGAGACTGCCGGAGGAATTACCTACACCATCAACGAGGCGAACAGTTTCGAGACGTTCTGCTATTCCAATCCCGAGCATCGTGAGATGGTGCGAAAGATTGCAGAACATACGGCAAAGCACTTTGACGAGTTTATTCTGGATGACTTTTTCTTCACCAGTTGCAAGTCGGACATAGAGATAAAAGCCAAAGGTACGCAGAGCTGGACGGAATACCGTTTGAAGCTGATGACTGAAGCCGGGCGCGACCTTGTGCTGAAACCTGCCAAGAAGGTGAATCCTCGTGTAAAGGTAATCATCAAGTATCCCAACTGGTACGACCATTTCCAAGGTTTGGGCTTTAATCTGGAGGAAGGTCCCCCAACTCTTTGACGGTGTCTGGACGGGTACCGAAACAAGGGACCCTGCCGGCAACCAGCATCTGCAGAATTATCTAAGCTATAATATTATCCGTTATTTTGATAATCTGCGTCCGGGCTACAATGGTGGAGGATGGGTGGACTCCGGTGGACTGAATCTGGGTATGGACCGCTATGCTGAGCAGCTGCATCTGACCATGCTTGCCAAGCTCCCGAAATCATTCTCTTTGCCTATAACCAGCTTCTGGGCGTGAAGTTGTCTCCCAGGTTCCGTACCCCTTGGCAGGGCATGGGCACCAGCTTTAATTATGATGAGATGACTGCCCCTATCCGGCAGAAGAACGGAACTTCCATAGAGCCTACCACCATGGCACGCATTGCGGATGTTGTATTGAAACAGACTGATAAACTGGTAGGTAAGTTGGGTAACCCCATTGGCATCAAGTCCTACAAGCCTTTTCATGTGGCGGGTGATGATTTCTTGCAGAATTATCTGGGCATGATAGGTTTGCCGATGGATATACGTCCCGTTTTTCCGAAAGACCAACAAGTGGTGCTGCTGACTGCCCAGGCGGCTCAAGCTCCGGAGCTCATGACCGACATTAGGAAGCAATTGCAAAGCGGACGGGATGTGGTGATTACAAGCGGCTTGCTGAAAGCCATTCCTGAAAAAATTGCCGAAATAGTAGAGTTGCGTTGTACCGATTTGAAAGCTCTTGTCAATGATTTTGGCCGATATGGACAAGCCGGACGCGATTTATTGATACCGCAGGTTCAGTATTATACGAATGATGCTTGGGAAGTAGTCAGTGCGGGCCGTCCGTTGACGGGAGGAGTATCGGGGTATCCTATTTTGTTGAGAGCTCCCTATGCCGCCGGCAATCTATATGTATTGACCATTCCCGATGATATGGGAAATTTATATGATTTTCCGGCAAAAGCCTTGAATGAGATTCGCCGCATTATGAGTAGGGATATGGATATCTATCTGGAGGCTCCCTCCAAAGTCGGATTGTTTGTGTATGACAATAAAACACTGGTGGTGGAGAACTTCAATGATGAACCGGTGGAAGTGCGTATTGTTACCGATGATGAGGTGACGAGGTTGGAAAATCTGGAGAATGGGGATATTCTGGCTCCCCTTCCTGCCGAACCCGTACAGAGCAGGCGTCCGGTGACACCAAAGAACTCTTTCCGTTTGTCATTACTACCCCATTCGTATAAGGCTTTCCAATATAAATGACGGGTAAGAAGATTGTCGGATAGTTATTCGGAAGGGTAACGGGAGGTCGGTTCTACAATGGGTCGGCCTCCTTTGCTTCCAGTCATCCGTGAGAATGCTTGTGTTCTTTCAATATCCTGTGCGGCAGTGTCCCGTGCCCCAGCAACTCTATCGGGCAGTTGAAGTTGCGTTCCAGCCATTCTTCCGTAACGCCGGTATCGGATGGTAGTCAGGGTTTCGTTGACGCAGGCAATGGACTTGACTTGCTGCAACACCGTGCCGATGTCGTGGCTGACGAGAATAATGGCGCAATCCTTGTTTATCTCTGCCAGCAGTTCGTAGAGGCGGGCTTCGAAACGCTTGTCGATGTATGTGCTGGGTTCGTCGAGAATCACCACCTGCGGGTCGGAGATGATGGCACGGCCCAGGAGGGCACGTTGCAACTGTCCGCCGCTCAAAGCGCCGATGGCACGCTGCTCCATGCCTTCCAGCCCCCATGCGGGCTATCACGGCAGAGGCTTTCTCGCGGTGTCGGGCGGTGAAGCGTGAAGCCAGCGGCTTCTTGCTGCTGAGTCCTGAAAGGATGACCTCCTCTACGGTGATGGGAAATTTCCGGTCGATGCTGCTGTACTGGGGCAAGTAACCCATGGATAATTGACAATTGACAGTTGATAATTGACAATTGGCAATTTCGGAGGGGGATGGAGGGCAGGAGTGATATAGAATCTCCCCGGTAGTGGGTTTCAGCAGTCCCAGTATACATTTGATAAGGGTAGTCTTTCCACCACCGTTGGGACCGATGATACCCAGAAAATCACGTTCGTAGATAGTCAGGTTTATATCATGCAGTACGGTCCGGTTATCGTATCCGGCGCTGAGGTTCTTTATCTCTATAATGGGGGATGCAGGCATAGCTTCTTCTTCGTTAAATGGACAGAATCATCGTTTACTCTTTTACAAGCGCTCTGGCCGTATTCATCATCTCCTCCTCCCAGTCGTATGAGAGGGGATTGATAGCCACTACCCGGGTTCCGGTCTGCTGGGCGATAAGGTCGGCATTGCGGCGGTCGAATTCCGGCTGTACAAAGATGATGCGTACCTTCTCCTTCTTGCAGGAGTTTATCAGGCTCTTCAGATGGGCGGGGGAGGGCTCCTTTCCACCTGCCTCGATAGGAATCTGGTTCAGGTTGTAGTCGCGGGCAAAGTAGGAAAGTGCCGGATGATAAATCATGAAGGCACGGTCGGCATTCGGGCTGGAAAGCATCTGGCAGATGAGGCTGTCTGTATGCTCTATCTGCCGGATGAGTACGTTGTAACGTTCCATGTAGACGCTTTCATTGGCTTTGTCTATGGCGCAGAGTGCATTCAGAATGTTTCCGGCAATGATTTGGGCGTTGATGGTGGAATTCCAGATGTGGGGTTCCACACCACCGGCGTGCGTATGGCCTTCGTGTACATGCCCGTCTTTATGATGATGTGCATGGGTATCGTCCAGAATGAGTTCCACATTCTCGGACATATCGAAGAATTGCAGGTGGGGAGCATTGTCCGTCAGTTTTTCCGTCCATGTCTGCTCGAAACCGATGTAGCCGATGCGGAAATAGGCCTTGCTTTGGGCAAGGTCGACAAGCTGCTGGGGCGTGGGGTCGTAGGTTTCCGGACTTGAACCTTTGGGCACCATGCTGACGACGGTGAATTCATCGCCGGCAATGGCTTCGGTGAAATACCGCAGCGGCTCGATGGTGACGGTAATCACGGGTTTATCGTCATTCTTCTTGTTCTGTTGGCCTCCTTGCTTGCACGAGAAGAGCAAGGTGGCTATGAGGAGTAAAAAACAAAACTTTTTCATTTACAATTTACTATTTACAATTTACAATTTGGCTGCGCTGTGGCAGGGGGCATCAACTATTCATTATCAACTATTCTTATCCATTTATCACTTCCTCTTTCCTTCCCCTCAGTATCTCCCGTTTCCCTCCGGGGGGGACCTGGGAGACGCTCTACCTTGAATCCTACGGCTTGCAGCATGCGGCGTACTACTCCTTTGGCGCAGTAGGTGGTCAGCACGCCATCAGTGCTCATGGCGGCATGGATATTCCGGAAGACTTTTTCCTCCCACATTCCCGGTTGCTTTTCGGGTGCAAAGGCATCGAAGTAGACAACATCGAACGGAGATTTATTAATCATTAACAAACTGTCAATGCTTATTGTTTCGACATCTGCCCGCACTTTTCTCAGTGTGAAATAAGGAGTTATGGCAACTTCTTCTTCCCACGCAGCCCGATGCAGTTCCTCGAACAGAGGATTGTCGCTATATTTTAGCGCATCCACCTCCGGCCATGCAAGCGGATAGAGTTCGATACCGGTATAGTGCACAGGTCTCTTTTCCTTTTCGGCAGTTTCCAGTGTAAGCAGGGCATTCAGTCCGGTGCCGAAACCGATTTCAAGGATATGCGGGCGGGCAGTAGCGGATGCTTTCAGTCCCATGTCGATGAAGATGTGCTGTGATTCTGTACGTGCCCCCCTTTACCGAATGATAATGTTCATTCAGTTCCGGTACAAACAGTGTCGCACGTTCCGTCTTCCGTCTTCTCTATGATTCGTTGCATCACTTCTGCTTTTGTTGAATGTTTTTATTTAGTTTAATTCTCTGTGATTCAGCGTGTTGTTGCGCCTATATATCCAGCGTGCTGCATCTATACATCCAGCACGTTGCATCTATACATCCAACGCGTTGTATCTATACATCTATTGCTCAAACTCACTACATGTCAATAATTCATCATCGAAATGGCTCCTTGCAGTGCCCACAGCATAGCTATGTAGCGCACCAGCTTCCCTGCAAACATGGAAGTGGTGGTCAGCATCAGATTACTGCGCATGAAGCCCAGTGCAATGGCTATGGCCTCTCCCACAAAAGGCAGAAAGGCGAAGAAAGCCATCAGTGCCCCTTTCCCTTGGAGGAAATGCTGCATCCGTTCTATCTTTTCCCTTT
>ENA-OQCT01000023-OQCT01000023.1-human-gut-metagenome-genome-assembly--contig:-NODE-23-length-13241-cov-0.650831_pt1 | contig 13241 bp, 20 predicted proteins | sample MGYA00242764_ERZ504591 | MGnify/ENA primary metagenome ERZ504591 (study PRJEB26092, sample SAMD00036299) | human gut metagenome | host: Homo sapiens | study: EMG produced TPA metagenomics assembly of...
CCCGGTTCCGACAGAGCGCTTATACACCTATTTCTACCACTACAAACTGGATGTAGATAAGATGAAAGCAGCAACCTCATACCTGATCGGACAGCATGATTTTGCTTCTTTCTGCGGTGCAAAAGCGCAGGTAAAAACAACTATCCGTACAGTGACAGGAATTGATGTATGGCGTGACGGAGATATCGTAACCATACGTGTAACAGGAACAGGATTCCTCTACAACATGGTACGAATCATCTCCGGAACTCTGATTGAAGTAGGAAACGGACAGTATCCGCCTGAGAGAGTAAAGACAATTCTGGAAGCCTGCAACCGTGAAATGGCAGGTCCGACTGCACCGGCGCAGGGACTGACACTGATGGGGATTGAATTTTTTTGATTGATAGTCAGGAGGAGAAAATCATCCGTTTCGATAATTGCCGGTGGGATAACTGATCAACAGTTTTTTTTGATGAAAAACAAAAAACGGGGGAGTAACGAAAAAAAGTTTTAAAAAAACGACACAAAATCTATTGACAGAACAGAACCCTTATAATATAATAACCAAATGTGACGTAGTGCGAGATGCTTAAGCCAAATAGCCCAGGCGAAAGTATTTATCAGCGGTTTCGGACATTTCCGCATTTTTAGCACCGGCGTTTCCAATAATTTATATTCGCGGGAAATTCCGCGGTTAATTAAACTATCTGTTGATAAAATAACAGGAGGTAAAACATGCAGAACTTATATGGCTAATCCAGATAAAATCGAAAGAAAATGGTATGTAGTTGACGCTGATGGATGTACTCTTGGCCGTCTGGCATCCGGAGTAGCAAGCGTTTTAAGAGGAAAAAATAAACCACAGTTTACACCACACGTAGACACAGGTGATTATGTAATCATCGTAAACGCTGACAAGATCAAAGTTACAGGTAAGAAATTAGAGCAGAAAATCTACTACAATCACTCCGATTATGTAGGTGGAATGAGAGAAACCACATTAAAAGAAATGTTAGCAAAGAAACCTGAGAGAGTTATCGAGCTCGCAGTTAAAGGTATGCTTCCAAAAGGACCTTTAGGAAGAAGCATGTACACAAAACTTTTCGTATATGCAGGACCGGAACACAAACATGAAGCTCAGAAACCAGAAGCTTTAACATTTTAATTAGGAGGTAGAAAACATTGGCTAGCGCAAAATTCTACGGAACAGGAAGAAGAAAAAAAATCAATCGCAAGAGTTTATCTTGTACCTGGAACCGGTAAGATCACAATCAATAAAAGAGATATCGATGAATATTTTGGATTAGATACACTGAAAGTTATCGTTCGTCAGCCTTTAGCTGCAACAGAAACAGAAGGCAAATTCGACGTATTAGTTAACGTTCATGGTGGTGGATACACAGGACAGGCTGGTGCCATCAGACATGGTGTTGCAAGAGCCCTTCTTCAGGCAGACAACGACTACAGACCAGTTCTGAAAGCTGCTGGATTCTTAACTCGTGACCCACGTATGAAAGAACGTAAGAAGTACGGTCTCAAAGCAGCTCGTCGCGCTCCGCAGTTCAGCAAGCGATAATCGACTGCTCAGACTATATCAAAATGGTTCAAAAAGCCCCGGAGAATCAAGGTTTTCCGGGGTTTTCTTATACCTAAATGGGCTGATATAGTTTAACCTCATTTGACCAAACGAGAGCCGTTTTCACCCAATTTTTAGTGGTTAAATATAGGACAACCAGAGAGCGATTCCGGGGGTATTTTTGAGGGTGATTTGGCACTCTCAGACACTGGATTTTTCACTGGAGGGTTTGGCATAATCTGACCAAATCTGAACAATTAAATACGATTCTAATGCAGGCACTCAGTGACAAATAACTGGGTGCTTTTTTCATTTCAGAAACTTGTATTCCGGCGATAGAAAGAGCCGACACTTCACTTTTTATTTTGGAGTGGCGGCTTTTTCTATTTCCAGAAGCAACAGCAACAATTAGAAATGAGGTGAAGTTAATGAACACGCAAATCATTGCCATTGCCAACCAGAAAGGCGGCGTTGGCAAGACAACGACCTGTGCCAACTTGGGAATCGGGCTGGCGCAGGCCGGAAAGAAAGTCCTGCTGATCGACGGGGACCCGCAAGGGAGCCTGACAATCAGCTGGGAAATCCGCAACCGGACAAGTTGCCATTTACATTGTCCGATGCAATGGGCAAAATTCTGATGGATCAGCCTATACGCCCTGGAGAAGGTATTCTGCATCATGCGGAAGGCGTTGACTGATGCCTGCGGACATCCAGTTATCCGGTATGGAAGTATCCCTGGTAAATGCCATGAGTCGTGAGACTATCTTGCGGCAATATCTGGACACGCTGAAGGGACAATACTCCCATATCCTCATCGACTGCCAGCCTTCCCTGGGGATGCTCACAGTCAATGCGCTGGCCGCTGCGAACAGGATCATAATTCCCGTTCAGGCAGAGTATCTGCCCGCCAAAGGGCTGGAACAACTGCTCTCCACGGTGAACAAGGTAAAGCGGCAGATCAACCCCAAGCTCCAGATAGACGGTATCCTGCTGACGATGGTGGACAGCCGAACCAACTTTGCCAAAGAGATCTCCGCGCTCCTGCGGGAGACCTATGGCAGCAAGATCAAAGTATTCAGCACAGAGATCCCCCCATTCTGTCCGGGCAAAGGAAATCAGCGCAGAGGGAAAAAGCATTTTTGCCCATGATCCCGGCGGCAAGGTGGCAGAGGGCTACAAAAATCTGACGAAGGAGGTGTTGAAACTTGAAAAGCAGCGCGAAAAAAAATAGAGCTGGCCTCGGTAGATGATTTGTTCTCCACCGAAGAAGGCCGCCAGGATGCAAAGCTGGAAAAGATTCAGGAAATTCCGTTGTCTGAACTGCATCCGTTCAAGAACCACCCATTCAAAGTCAAGGATGACGAAGCCATGATGGAGACCGCTGACAGTATCAAACAGTATGGCGTTCTGGTTCCGGCCATTGCCCGACCGGACCCGGAGGGCGGTTATGAGCTGGTAGCCGGACACAGGCGGCACAGAGCCAGTGAACTGGCAGACAAGGAGACTATGCCGGTCATTGTTCGGGATTTGGATGATGATGCCGCCACGATCATTATGGTTGACAGCAACTTGCAGCGAGAAAGCTTGCTCCCAAGTGAAAGGGCATTTGCTTATAAAATGAAGCTGGATGCCATGAAAAGACAGGCTGGCAGACCGAGTAAAGAAAATTGTTCCCAAGTTGGGAACGATTTTGGGAAGAAGTCCAGCGAGGTTTTGGCGGAGCAAGTAGGTCAGAGTAAAAACCAGATTTTTCGCTATATCCGTCTGACAGAGCTGATTCCTGAATTGATGGATATGGTAGATGAAAAGAAGATTGCCCTGAACCCTGCCTATGAGCTGTCATTTCTCAAAAAGGACGAACAGGTAGACCTGCTGGATGCCATGGACAGTGAGCAGGCTACCCCTTCCCTTTCCCAAGCCCAGCGGCTCAAGAAATACAGTCAGGAGGGGCATCTGACCCTCGATATGATGCGTGTCATCATGGGTGAGGAAAAGAAAAGTGATCTGGACCGAGTGACATTTACCTCTGACACCTTGCGGAAGTATTTCCCTAAAAGCTATACGCCCCAGCGGATGCAGGAAACCATCATCAAGCTGCTGGAGGCATGGCAGAAAAAGCGTCAGAGAGACCAGGAACGATGAAAGGAGCCGCCTATGAGGGATATTTCAGCCCGTGAGCTGAAAGGACACAACATTCTCGCCGTAGAGAGGTTTTGGGATAATACCAGCTGGATGATCGAGTTTTCCGTTCTGCGTCCCAGCACTGCTTACGGAAGCCCCGGAGATGAAATGCGGCTGTTTTTGACTGAGGACGGTTATCAGGCCGCCCTGCAAAGCCAGCAGCGCCGGGAGATCAAGATCAAAAGGCACGCCCGTGTAATTGAGGGACATATCCTCGATTTCAAACCGGGAAAACGCCGTCGCTCATAAACATACAACGAAAGGAAAGGAATGACTATGTGTACGGTAAAGGAAATTCAAGAAGCAATCCGGGAAGATTGCAGATCTCAGCATGACATGGATTCAACGGATATTGACCGTGTGATGCAAACACTTCCTTTCGCCCAGGAGGAGCCATTTACAGAGGCGCGTCCCCAAAAGCCGCTGTTTTGGTTCTATGCAAGAAGATTTGAAAAGCGTTGAACACCGCAATTCTTTGAAATTAGGATTGCGGTTTTTTTTGTACCCAAAATTCGGAAGGAGTGAGGTCGATGGCCGTTTTTCGCATTGAACGGACCCGTGATTATACCGTGATGAGCAATCATCATTTACGAAATGCAAACCTGTCGTTAAAAGCCAAGGGGCTGCTTTCCATGATGCTGTCTTTGCCAGAGGACTGGAATTACACCACCCGTGGCCTTGCAAAGATCTGTAAGGAGGGCGTGGATGCCATCGGTGCTGCCCTGCGTGAACTGGAAGGAGCCGGATATATCGTGCGCCATCAGAGACGCGATAAAAAGTGGGCGGATTACAGATACCGAGTATGTCATCTATGAACAGCCCCAGCCAGATATGTCCCAGCCGGATACGGCTTCACCAGATACGGAAACCCGGATATGGTAAAACCGGATACGGAAAAGCCCGCAGAATTAAATATAGAGAAATCAAATACAGAAAAAACAATTACTTATGGATCAAGTACCGATTCCATTCCCTTCCGGGAAACAGCGGCGGCAAGACCGCCGGAACGGAAAGGAAGGGATGCGATGTCTGTCACAGAGATAGAAAATTATCGGGAGTTGATTTTGGAGAATATCGAGTATGACTGCTTGAAGCAGCGTTATCCTCTCTACCTGGATGACCTAAATGAGATCGTAGAGCTGTTGGTAGAAACGGTCTGTGCCAAACGAAAGACCACCCGAATCTCTGGGGCAGACTTCCCTCACGAGATCGTGCGTTCCCGCTTTTTGAAGTTGGATAGCTCCCACATCGAGTTTGTCATGGACTGTCTGCAAAAGAACACCACCCAGGTACGCAACATGAAGCAGTACCTGCTTGCGGTGCTGTTCAATGCGCCTACCACCATGAACAATCACTTCACTTCATTGGTCAACCACGATATGCACGCAGGCGCTGGTAAAGGCCGCCTTTTATCATGCCAAAGGAGGCACGACATGAACCAGATGGAAATTTTCAAAAACCCGGAGTTTGGCAGTATCCGTGTCATTGAGGAAAACGGCAAATACTTGTTCAGCGGAACGGATGTGGCCGCTGCGCTGGGGTACAGCAATCCCCGCGATGCAATTATCCGCCATTGTAGGTATGTCGTGAAACACGACGCACCTCACCCACAAAGCCCTGACCGCAAAATCAGTATGACTTTTATCCCAGAAGGCGATTTGTACCGCCTGATTGTTCATAGCAAATTGCCATCGGCAGAGCAGTTTGAACGGTGGGTATTCGATGAGGTCCTGCCTACCATTCGCAAGCACGGAGCCTATCTCACAAAAGAGAAGCTGTGGGAGGTTGCCACTTCCCCGGAAGCTCTGATGAAGCTCTGCTCAGACTTGTTGGCTGAGCGTGAAGCGAATATTTCTCTGCGTAAGGAAAATGCACAGCTGGAGGCAAAGCCGCTTTCTATGACCTGTTCATCGACTTAAAGCACAGCACCAATCTCAGGACTACCGCCAAAGAGTTGGATGTCCCGGAGCGCCGGTTTGTCCGGTTTCTGATAGAACGGCGGTTTGTGTACCGCACGGCATCCGGCAATGTTCTGCCTTATGCCAATGTGAAAAATGCAGGACTGTTTTGCGTCAAAGACTACTGCAACCACGGTCATACCGGGTCCTACACGCTGGTCACGCCCCAGGGCAAGCTCTACTTTGCCCAGCTGCGGGAGATGATCTTGCTGGTCTCATAAGAACAGAAAGGAAGTGGGTTTTATGCAGGAAGGCAAAACAATCGGTCAGCTGATGGAGGAAATGCGCCAGAAAGCCGGGGCGCAGAACTACCACGGCCATGACTACATGGATCTCCAGCGATTTGCGGAGAACACGCGGCACATGATTATTTTTGATGTGCTGACCCATGACTCCCCGGTGGGCTGGAAAGGAGAACGCACCCGCCTGTTTTTGTCAGATATAGGCTATGAAAAAGCTCTGGACAGTCAGGCAAAGGGGCAGATCAAGATTCTCAGCCATGCAAAGGTCAGAAATGGAGATTTGTTTTATGACCACAAAGAACAGATACGATAGGAGGAATCCGATATGAATGAGGAAAAGAAAGTACCCTTCAAGTGGGAATACGGGGAAGAAACCATATCGCTGCAACTTGGAATGTATGCGAATAATCAGCGGCTCTATATCGGCATGATTACCCATACAGAAGATGGAGCAGAGCCGTTTGCAGATATGACGGTGAACCTTCCAGGGTATTCCCTGGACCCTGGAGAGGCGTTTATTTCCGGTGACATCAGCAAGGACCTGCTGAGATTCATCAAAGAGAACAAATTGGGGAAGGTGCTTCCCTATCAGGTGCAGTCCGGTTATGGAAAATATTCTGCTGTTGCCTTTGATCTGGAAAAGTTGAAGGCATTTGACCCTAAAGGCGTGGCAGAGTTTCGGAAAGAGTGGAATCTGCCGGACAAGAAGCCGGTAAAGAAAAAGAACCGCGGGATGGAGCGATGAAGAAATATTTTCTCCGGCGGCTGGTGGTTCCTCCTTAGAAAGAAATGCACCACCCCTGCACATTTTGTGGAAAGGAGGAGATGAAAATGCAGGAAGAAGTGGAAAACAGGACTTTAACGCTGGTTGTCAGCGGAACAAAGTTCACCGGTCGGCTGCTCAAAGCCGCCATCAGCAAGTACATGGCCCACTGCAAGGAAAAGAAGCTGCAAAAAGAAAAGAAGCCGTGACGCTCCTGTGACACCCCACGGCAAACAGACCGTCAAGCAGCACATTGGTCAGAATCAGGGGATCTCCAATATCGAGATCACAGACCCTTCCATCAAGGAATTTGAGAAGATCGCCCGGAAATATGGTGTGGATTATGCGGTGAAGAAAGACCGCAGCAGCTCCCCGCCCAAGTACCTGATCTTTTTCAAAGGCCGTGACGCCGATGCGCTGACCGCTGCATTTACCGAGTACACCAGCAAAAAGGTCAAGAAGGCCGAGAAAACGGAACGCCCGTCTGTGCTGGCAAAACTCAGTCAGTTCAAAGAGATGGTCAAAAATGCCGTGGTGGACCGCACCAAGCGAAAGGAGCTGGAACGATGAAAAAGCAGTTTGACATCAAAAAGCTCGTTTTGCTGAACCTGCCCTATCTCCTGATGGGGCTGTTTGCTACCAACTTCGGGGAGGCATGGCGACTGGCTCAGGGGGCAAATGCTTCAGAGAAATTCCTTTCCCTGTTTGCTGTCCTGCCTGGGGGCACTGCAAAGTTTCTGGCCCAGCCTGCACCCGTTGGATCTGCTGGTGGGGCTGTGCTGCGGTGCCGGCCTGCGTCTGGCGGTGTATCTCAAGAGCAAGAACGCCAAGAAATACCGTCACGGCATGGAGTATGGTTCTGCCCGTTGGGGAACCCGTGAGGATATTGCTCTCTATATCGACCCGGTATTCCAGAACAATGTCATTCTCACAAAAACCGAAAGCCTGACCATGAACAGCCGACCAAAAGACCCAAAGACCGCCAGAAACAAAAATGTGCTTGTGATCGGCGGCTCCGGTTCCGGTAAAACCAGATTCTGGCTCAAACCGAATTTGATGCAGATGCACAGTTCTTATGTAGTCACAGACCCCAAGGGAACCATTTTGGTGGAGTGCGGAAAAATGCTCCAAAGGGGCGCGCCCAAGCTGGGCAAGGACGGAAAGCCCATGAAGGATAAGCACGGCAAGGTCATTTATGAACCTTACCGCATCAAGGTCCTAAATACCATCAACTTCAAGAAGTCCATGCACTATAACCCTTTTGCCTATATCCATAGCGAAAAGGACATCTTGAAGCTGGTCACAACGCTGATCGCCAATACCAAAGGCGAAGGAAAAGCCGGAGACGATTTTTGGGTCAAAGCAGAGACCTTGCTGTATTGCGCGCTGATTGGGTATATCCACTATGAGGCCCCGGTAGAGGAGCAGAATTTCTCTACCCTCATCGAGTTCATCAACGCCATGGAGGTCCGGGAGGATGACGAGGAGTTCAAAAACCCGGTAGACCTGATGTTTGATGCACTGGAAGCCGAGAAGCCCAACCACTTCGCCGTCCGTCAGTACAAGAAATACAAGCTGGCTGCCGGAAAAACAGCCAAGTCGATCCTGATTTCCTGTGGTGCGCGCCTTGCTGTATTCGACATCGCAGAACTGCGTGAAGTCACGGCCTATGATGAGCTGGAACTGGACACTTTGGGAGACCGGAAAACTGCCCCTGTTCCTCATTATGAGTGATACAGATGACAGCTTTAACTTCCTGATCTCCATGTGTTATACCCAGCTTTTCAACCTGCTCTGCGAAAAAGCCGACGATGTGTATGGCGGCAGGCTCCCAGTCCATGTACGCTGCTTAATTGATGAAGCCGCCAATATCGGGCAGATTCCTCGTTTGGAAAAGCTGGTCGCTACCATCCGAAGCCGTGAGATCTCCGCCTGTCTGGTGTTGCAGGCGCAGAGTCAGCTTAAGGCGATCTATAAGGACAATGCGGATACCATCATCGGCAACATGGATACTTCCATCTTCCTGGGCGGTAAGGAGCCAACCACCCTCAAGGAGCTGGCTGCCGTGCTGGGCAAGGAAACCATCGACACCTACAACACCGGAGAGAGCCGTGGTCGGGAAACCTCCCACTCGCTCAACTATCAAAAATTGGGGAAAGAGCTGATGAGCCAGGATGAGCTTGCTGTTATGGATGGCGGCAAGTGTATCCTCCAGTTGCGTGGTGTGCGTCCTTTCCTTTCGGATAAGTACGACATTACCAAGCACCCCAATTTCAAGTACACTGCCGACGCGGACGATAAGAACGCTTTTGACATTGAAGCATTCCTGTCCGCAAGGCTGAAACTCAAGCCCAATGAGGTCTGCGAAGTATATGAAGTAGACACAAAGGGCGCTTAACTTCGTTCCGCTTTTGAAGGGAGTGATCTTATCTATTCGCCGCACCTGCCCTCTATGGGCCTATTGGCGTACAAAGCGGACAATCGCAAGAAAAAATAATGAAAAAGGAGGACAGCCGGAATCATGCCCCCGGAAACCGGGCGGCAGATTGTTCCGGCTTTTGTATGCCTATGAAACATGACAAACCTATTTTTTTAATCAGATTCCGGCTAACAAACTATATGGCATTTTTTTGAACAGGCAATCACCGTTCTTCAGACACTCGTTATCGCGCTCGGTGCCGGTCTTGGTATCTGGGGCGTTATCAACCTGCTGGAAGGTTACGGCAACGACAACCCCGGCGCAAAGAGCCAGGGCATGAAGCAGCTTATGGCCGGCGCTGGTGTAGCCGTAGTCGGCATGGTCCTTGTACCTCTGCTCTCCGGTCTTTTCTCTGTCTAAGCGTCCCTGCATGAAATCCTTGCCGCTCCCGCAGCTTTGCGGGGGCGGCGGAAAGGAGGTTGACACCGTATGGATTTCTTACTTGAAGCCCTGACAAATTGGCTGAAAGAAATGCTGGTGGGCGGTATTATGAGCAACCTTTCGGGGATGTTTGACAGCGTAAACCAACAGGTCGCGGATATATCCGTACAGGTAGGACAGACCCCACAGGGATGGAATGGCAGTATTTTCAGTATGATTGAGAATCTGTCCAACTCCATCATGGTGCCGATTGCAGGCGTGATCCTGGCTATCGTGATGACCGTAGACCTGATCCAGATGATCGCAGACAAGAACAACCTGCATGATGTGGATACCTGGATGATTTTCAAGTGGGTGTTCAAATCAGCCGCCGCCATCCTCATTGTCACAAACACATGGAATATCGTGATGGGTGTCTTTGATATGGCACAGAGCGTGGTGGCACAGGCGGCAGGGATCATCGGTTCGGATGCGTCCATTGACATTTCCTCAGTTATGACCGATCTGGAACCGAGACTGATGGAAATGGATCTGGGACCGCTGTTCGGGCTTTGGTTCCAATCCCTCTTTATTGGCATTACCATGTGGGCGCTGTATATCTGTATCTTTATCGTCATTTATGGCGTATGATCGAGATTTACCTTGTGACTTCGGTGGCTCCCGTTCCAATGGCTGCCATGATGGGCAAGGAATGGGGCGGTATGGGACAGAACTACCTCCGTTCCCTGCTGGCGCTGGGCTTTCAGGCGTTTCTCATCATCGTCTGCGTGGCAATTTATGCTGTGCTGGTGCAGAACATCGCTTTGGAAGATGACATCATCATGGCGATCTGGAGCTGCGTGGGTTACACCGTACTGCTGTGCTTTACGCTGTTCAAAACCGGCAGTCTCGCAAAATCAGTCTTTCAGGCGCACTAAAACGGAAGGAGGTTTCCACATTGGCTTATGTACCCGTACCCAAAGATTTAACCAAAGTCAAACAAAGGTCATGTTCAATCTGACCCGAAGGCAGTTGGTCTGCTTTACCGCCGGGGCGCTTGTAGGCGTGCCGCTGTTCTTTTTGCTCCGTGAGCCTGCGGGAAACAGCATGGCCGCCATGTGTATGATGCTGGTCATGATGCCCTTCTTCCTGCTGGCAATGTATGAAAAGCATGGACAGCCCCTGGAAAAGATCGTCGGCAACATTCTAAAAGTGGCTGTGATCCGTCCCAAGCAGCGTCCCTACCAGACCAATAACTTTTATGCCGTATTAAAGCGGCAGGAAATGCTCGATAAGGAGGTGTATGACATTGTTCACCGCAATGAAAAGCTGGTTGCGCCGTCTACTGGGAAAACCGGAAGAAAAGACCGTGCAGCCGGTAAAGACAAAGAAAAAGCTGTCCCGCGCCGATAAGAAGCAGATCGAAGTGGCCATTGCCCGCGCCAACCGCACGGACAAAAAAGGAAAATCGGCACAGGACAGTATCCCCTATGAACGGATGTGGTCGGACGGGATCTGCCGCGTATCGGACAGCCACTACACAAAGACCATTCAGTTTCAGGACATCAACTATCAGCTCTCCCAAAATGAAGATAAGACCGCGATCTTTGAGGGCTGGTGTGATTTCCTCAATTATTTCGACAGCTCGATTCACTTCCAGTTGTCTTTTCTGAACCTTGCGGCATCGGAGGAGACCTTTGCCAACTCCATTTCCATCCCGCTCCAGGGGGATGCCTTTGACAGTATCCGTGAGGAATACACCACGATGCTGCAAAATCAGCTGGCCAGAGGCAACAACGGTCTCATCAAGACCAAATACCTGACCTTTGGTATCGACGCGGACAGTATCAAAGCTGCCAAGCCCCGCCTGGAGCGCATTGAGACCGATATACTCAATAACTTCAAGCGTCTTGGCGTAGCCGCCAGAACACTGGACGGTAAGGAAAGGCTTTCCCAGCTTCATGCGGTATTCCACATGGACGAACAGCTCCCATTTCAGTTTGAATGGGACTGGCTGGCTCCTTCCGGTTTGTCTACGAAAGATTTTATTGCACCAAGCTCCTTTGAGTTCCGCACCGGCAAGCAGTTCCGTATGGGTAAGAAATACGGGACTGTTTCTTTTTTGCAGATTCTCGCACCGGAGCTGAATGACCGTTTGCTGGCTGATTTTCTGGATATGGAAAGCTCGCTCATTGTGAGTATGCACATTCAGTCGGTGGATCAGGTAAAAGCCATCAAAACGGTAAAGCGCAAGATTACCGACCTGGATCGCAGTAAGATCGAGGAACAGAAAAAAGCAGTCCGCGCAGGATACGACATGGACATCATTCCCTCTGACCTTGCCACCTACGGCAGTGAAGCGAAAAAGCTGTTGCAGGATTTGCAGAGCCGAAACGAGAGAATGTTCCTTGTCTCCTTTTTGGTGCTGAACACAGCGGACAATCCCCGTCAGCTTGGCAACAACATCTTTCAGGCAGGCTCTATTGCCCAGAAGTATAACTGTCAGCTGACCAGACTGGACTTTCAGCAGGAAGAAGGCTGATGAGCTGTCTGCCTCTGGGACTCAATCAGATCGAGATCCAGCGAGGGCTGACCACCAGTTCTACGGCTATCTTTGTACCGTTCACCACACAGGAACTGTTTCAGAACGGCAAAGAAGCTCTGTACTACGGCATCAATGCTCTGTCCAACAACCTCATCATGGTGGACAGAAAGCTGCTGAAAAACCCCAATGGCTTGATTTTGGGTACGCCGGGTTCCGGTAAGTCCTTCAGTGCAAAACGAGAAATCGCCAACTGCTTTTTGCTTACCAATGATGATGTTATCATCTGTGACCCCGGAAGCTGAGTACGCACCTCTTGTTGAGCGTCTGCATGGGCAGGTCATCAAGATCTCGCCTACCTCAACCAATTACATCAATCCGATGGACCTGAACCTGGACTATTCGGATGATGAAAGCCCGCTGTCCCTCAAGTCTGATTTTATCCTCAGCTTGTGTGAGCTGATCGTGGGCGGTAAGGACGGATTGCAGCCGGTGCAGAAAACCATCATCGACCGTTGTGTGCGTCTGGTCTATCAGACCTACCTCAACGACCCGCGCCCGGAGAATATGCCCATACTGGAGGACCTATATAACCTGCTCCGTTCACAGGAGGAAAAGGAAGCCCAGTATATCGCCACGGCCCTTGAAATCTATGTAACCGGCTCCCTCAATGTGTTCAACCACCAGAGCAATGTGGACATCAATAACCGCATTGTCTGCTATGACATTAAGGAACTGGGCAAGCAGCTCAAGAAAATCGGTATGCTGGTGGTCCAGGATCAGGTGTGGAACCGCGTTACCATCAACCGTGCCGCTCACAAGTCCACCCGTTACTACATCGACGAGATGCACCTACTTTTGAAGGAGGAGCAGACCGCCGCTTATACGGTGGAAATCTGGAAGCGATTCAGAAAATGGGGAGGTAAATTACTTTGTGTTTTGATTTTGCATGGAAACACAGAGTATGCCGTCCTGACCGAAGCCGATTCAGACAGTCAGGATTATCAGTGGGAAAGAAACGGAAAGGGTTTTGCAATCCTAATCCGAGTGGAAGTCCCTGTGTAATAGCAGGTACACACGCAACGCATAGAGCTTGACCCCTGGTCTGTGATGATCCGGAATATAATAGCTCCACGAGTTCCCGCTATCATTTTCGGC